>Ga0136565_1000028_pt1 | contig 53332 bp, 59 predicted proteins | sample AntDeeMetagenom1_FD_104783 | JGI IMG/M metagenome (GOLD analysis project Ga0136565, IMG submission 104783) | Saline lake microbial communities from Deep lake, Antarctica - Metagenome #1 | ecosystem: Environmental > Aquatic > Non-marine Saline and Alkaline > Saline | place: Antarctica: Deep lake...
ATATTTTTCTTACGAGCTTCTAAAATTTCTTCAATTCTTGGTAAACCTTGAACAATATCACCTGTGATCTCTTTTTCTAAATTTAATAAACCGATAGTTTCACCATCTTCTATAAATTCACTATTTTTACAAAATACACTATTAACATCTTGTTCAAAGAAGTCTTCCGTTATTGAATAAAGACCAATTGATTTAGTAGCTTTTGTAAAGTGATGTTCAACAAATTTAATCAATGCCAATTGTGGGTAAGAATCATTAGATTCTTTAAATTCATTACCTATAATATCAGAACTTTTTATTAAAAGCATACGTTCCCGTTTTGTTAAAATTTGTTTTTTTAACGTTTCCGGATGTAACATTTTATTCAATTTCAGATTTGAATTTTGGTTGTGAATTGAAAATTTCTTAAAAAATTGGGGGATTAAAGAACTATAGAGTTTACCATCTTTTTTCCAAAATAATTTAGAAAATTCTGATTTGATAGTTGCTTTATTTCCTGAGTAATCATTCGAATTAAATTTTCGTTGCACTGAAAGTTTCAACGTATTGGAATAATTTAATGAAATTTTACGGTTAGTTTTTAATCTGTTCTGAATACGAGTTGGAGAAATAAGTTTATATTGTAAATTTATTTTATTCATTAAATTATTATTTTTACAATTTGGGAAAAAATACGGTTTTCCTTTTTGCAATGTCAGAAAATTTTTATTTTCAATAATAATTTTGCCAGTTTCATTTACGTTCGGGCTTGTGATGACGAAATCATTTAACTTTTTACCAGGAAATTGACTTTTTTGTAAAGTTAAACAGTCATTATTCGAAATTAATAAAATCTGTTTGGTTTCTTTTTTTTTAACTTTTAATTTAACAATCTCTAATGAGTTTACTGTTATAGCTTCTAAATAACCTAAAATTGTATAAGCATCAATAAACTGATTTTTTTGAATTAAACAACAAGGTTGTAAATTTTTATATTTCAAATATGGCGAAATGTAATTATTTAAATTTAACTTATCACTTACCTTAAAATCGACAGAATTTATTTTTTGGTTATTTATTAATTCAATGCTAGTTTGATTATTTAATACACTATTCGTTTTAAAAGTTAATGTGTTACTAACTAAATTTAAACTGGTCGTACCTTTGAAAATTTGATTCGGTTTATAAGTATAAATACTTTTAGTTTCTAATTTTAGATTTAAATTTAAATTAGCTTTGTTTTGCGATTTTATAGATTCAAAATTTGAATATGGAAATTCGTATAATTCTATTGGTCGGATTAATAGTTGTTCAGTTTTTTTGCCAACAATATGCTCACAGAATGATAGTTCTTTGATTGGTATATTAGAAAAAATAACCTCACCTGGATAGTAGATTTTTTTAGCCGTGTTTTTAAATTTTTGTCCTTCATAAACTAAACCAGATTTAATCGAAATAGTTTGAACAAGGCTATTTTTTTGTTTGATTATAACAATTCCTGACGTTTTAGAAAAAACACCGGGGATAATTTCAAATCTTTCAGAAATTAAATCACCGTGTTCAACAAGTAAAACATTTTGCTCGCAACTTACTTTATGAATTTCTTCACCTAACCAAATAATTGTTCTATGGAAAATTATTGATGTATGTTTGTTTTTAATGTTAAATCGATTCCAATAATATACATTGTCGTTTTTTTTATTAAATTTAAAAATATTACGATAATCGTAATATATAATTCCACCTGTTAACGTTCGAAATGAATTTGTCACTAATGTTCCAAATTGGTCATTTCTTGTCATTTGAAGGAATGATTTCGAATAATTTGGTTTTACTTCGACAAGATATTTTAGGTCATTTAAATTCAATAGATAGTTTTTGTTTTGAACTAATCTTGTAAGCTTTTTTAAATTTGAGTTTAAAAATGAATATTTGTTATTGCTAGTTCTTATAGATTGTTGATATAAACTTTGTTTGTTATTAATAAACTCAATAGATCCAGGATAATGATTTAGTACTTTAGTTCGGAAAATATAACTATATTTATTAAGCTTATAATCTGGATAAAAATTTATAAAAGAATTATTTGGACTATTATAAAGTTGTCCTGCCAATATCCAAATTAATTTATTATTATTTAACAAATTAACCTTTTTTTTCAAACGTGGCATAAAAATTTCGCCACATGCATCGCTTAAAATAGGTTTAATTTCTGTTTTAATTTGTTTGTTAATATTGATTAATTCACCAATAACAGTGTCTTTTAAAATATATTGGTTATTTTTCGGAAATAAAATTGTGTTCCTTAAAACTTCAAGTTGAACTAATTCATGATTTTTATCATCAGGAATCAAAATTAAAGAGCCAGAGTTTTTTGTTACAAGAACATCCTCACCTCGATTAGTTCTTAAAACCACTGTCTTTAACGTTTTATAGAATCGAACAATTCCGTTTATGGGACTAATAATTTGTTGCCGAGCTTCAGACGTAAAAATACCACCTGTATGAAAAGTTCTCATTGTAAGTTGCGTTCCTGGTTCTCCGATGGATTGACCAGCTAAAATACCAACTGCTTCACCAATATCAACAAGATTTTCATTTGCTAAATCCCACCCATAACATTTTTGACAAATTGCCCGATACAAATTACAAGTCAATGGTGAGCGAATGTAAAGTTCTCGAATCTGTCTTTGTTTTAATTTTTTAATTAAATTAGGAGTTATTTGTGTACCAGTATTTGCGATTAGATCTTTTGTTTCTGGATCAAATATTGGTTTATTGAGAATTCGACCTAATATTTTTCCATAAATAGTGTCATTTTTTTTTAAGTCACTTTTATGAGTCAGAGTTAAAAAAGAATGAGTCGTTAAACAATCTTTTTCACGAATTAAAATATCTTGCGCTACATCAATTAAACGTCGTGTAAGATAACCTGAATTTGCTGTTTTTAACGCTGTGTCAACAATTCCTTTTCGTGCACCATATCCAGACATTAAATAGTCTGTAATAGTTAAACCTTCACGGAAATTTTTCTTAATTGGTAATTTCATGATTTCACCACTTGGATCTGACATTAAACCTCTCATACCAACTAGTTGTCGAACTTGAGAAAGATTTCCTCGTGCTCCAGAAAATGCCATGATATATACAGAATTCAATGGATCATAGTTTTTGAAATAATGAATTACTTGATCTTTTAACGATTCGCTAGTTAAACTCCAAGTATCGATTATTTTTTGAAACCTTTCAATATCTGTTATTTTTCCTTTTAGATAAATCTTTTCAGCATTGATAATTTCTTTGTTAGCTTTTTCAAGCATTAAATTTTTAACAAATGGAATTTTCAAATCTTCAATACTAATTGAAATACCAGCTTGAGTAGCATATTTAAAACCTAAATATTTTAATTCATCTGCTAAAAAACAAGCTTGCATAGAATCGTAATTGGTAAAACTCCAAGCTAAGAGTTGACGTAATTCTTTTTTACCTATTAAATTATTTTGATACGTATAATTTTTCATAAAATTTTTCTAGTTGTTTTACTTTTTCAATTTATAAAAAATTTAAAGTTTTTTGTACTGTGTAATTTAAAATTACACGGCCTGTCGTAGTTTGCAAATATTGAACAATGACTTCGCCATTAAGATCTTTTTTAATTTGTAAGTTGTCATAATATTCAATGACCGTGTTATTGTTTAGTTTTACTGTTTTTATTAACTCTGATTTTGGTTGATTCTCATCGTTAAGACGGATCCAAATAGAACTATGAATTTCAATTTGATTTTGTGTGTAAGCTAATATAACATCTTGTAAATCTGAGAAATAATGACTCGAACCCAGTAACCCTTCAATATTACTAACAGTCAAATAATAACAACCTAAAACCATATCTTGACTTGGCATAACAATTGGTTCACCGTTAGCTGGTGATAAAAAATTATAAGGTGCCAACATAAGCATGTAACATTCAGCTTGAGATTCTAAAGATAGTGGGATATGAACAGCCATTTGATCTCCATCAAAATCTGCATTAAAAGCAGAACAAACTAAAGGATGTAATTTAATGGCACGACCTTGTACTAAAATTGGTTCGAAAGCTTGAATACCTAGACGGTGTAATGTTGGAGCACGGTTTAAAAATATAGGATGATTGGTTAAAACTTTTTCCAACACCGGATCAATAATAGATTCATTTTGTTGAATTAAATTTTTAGCAATTTTCATATTACTTGCTAAACCTTGATTAATTAATTCTCGAATTATAAATGGTTGAAAAAGTTCAAGTGCCATTTCATAAGGTAATCCACATTGATTTAATTTTAAACTAGGGCCAACAACAATAACAGACCGACCAGAATAATCAACACGTTTACCTAATAAGTTTTGACGGAATCGACCATGTTTACCTTTAATAATATCAGATAAGGATTTTAATGGCCGATTGTTTGCACTTAAAGCAATTTTGCCACGTTTTCCATTATCAATTAAAGTATCAACAGCTTCTTGTAACAATCTTTTTTCATTTCGAATGATTAGTTGAGGAGCATCAATCTCTAATAACCGTAATAATCTATTATTTCTGGTTATGATACGTCGGTATAATTCATTTAAATCTGAAGTAGCGAAACGACCACCTTCTAATTGAATCATTGGCCTTAATGCTGGTGGAATGACAGGTAAAATAGTTAAAATCATCCAAGCTGGGCTAGAACCCGTACCTACTAAATTTTCTAAAATCCTAATTCTTTTTATAGCTTGTTCTCGCATTTTATAAATGCGTAATTGTTCCCATTTTCTGAACCATTTTGATTCATCATATAATGGCTTTTCTTTATTTAATACTTTAGTACAGAATAAAATAAAAGATCTAGCTTTAAAAATTTCTGATTTTAAATCAAGTTTTTCTAACTCTCGCTTAATTAAAGGAGCTCCAATTAAAAAATTCGGTGTAGTGCGTAACAGATACTTCGGTGTATTATAACGTCGATTTTGTGGTTTTGGATATGGTTTTAATGGGTAACCACTATAACCTAATTCTCGACTCCTTCTATATTGTTGTAAATCCCAATGTAAGCCATAAAATGATATTTCATCTTCAGCAATAAAATAAGCTAGTGAAGCTAATTTTATTCGCTTTATTCTTTCATCCCATAAATCTACAATAGTGGATGTTGTTAGCTTAAGACCTGTACATTTTTTACAGTTTTCTGAGTGAGGCGTGTACGTTGTATCTAATTGTTTTTCACATTCTTCAACCTCGAGTAGTAAAGCCATAAAATTTGGCCTACTATTTATATACCAAACATGTGTTACTGGATAAATTAAATTAATATATCCCATACGATGACGACGAACTCGGGATTCTGTTAATTCAACCCCACAACGTTCACAAATGAGTCCTTCATATCTTACACGTTTATATTTACCACAAGCACATTCTAAACTTTTGCTGGGGCCAAAAATACGTTCGCAAAATAATCCATCCATTTCTGGTTTAAAAGTCCGGTAGTTTATTGTTTCTGATTTTTGAACTTCTCCTACGAATTGGCCATTTGGTAATTTTCGATTGGCCCATTGTAATATTCGAAATGGAGAGGCCAATTTAATTTTTATATAATCAAATTCTTTTGTAGATTGTACCATTATTTTTAAAATGAAATATCATTAATGTTTGAAGTAGGTGAGAATGTTTTTGATGATGCATTATATTTTTCAATCAAATTAATCTCAACTTCATATTTTTTATTTGAACTAAATTTCTCAATTTTATAAGTACTCATGTCTAAACCAACAGAGCGTAATTCTTGTAATAAAACTTTGAATGATTCAGGAATCCCGAATTTAGGAATTTGTTGACCTTTTACAATGGCATTTAATGTTTCATTTCGTCCTTGCATATCGTCTGATTTAATTGTTAGAAGTTCTTTTAAAGTAAAAGCTGCTCCAAAACCTTCTAATGCCCAAACTTCCATTTCACCAAATCTTTGACCACCATGTTGAGCTTTTCCTCTTAAAGGTTGTTGAGTAATAAGAGAATAAGGACCTGTAGCACGAGCATGCATTTTATCATCAACCAAATGAATTAATTTCAGCATATAAGCGTTTCCAACAGTAACTGGATTATCAAATTCTTGACCAGTTCGACCATCTATCAACACTACTTTTCCTGGTGCATAAGGATTAAATAACCAGCTTTCATTTTTTACAATTGAAGCTTGGCGTAATTTTTTGTTGATTAAAATTCTTGATATTTCTAACCCATACATCTCATCAAAGGGTAAAATTTTAAATCGAGAATTTAATTTATCTCCAGCTAAACCTAGTAAACATTCATAAAGTTGTCCTACATTCATTCGGGATGGTACACCTAATGGATTTAAAATAATATCAATTGGCGTTCCATCTGGTAAAAACGGCATATCTTGTCTTGGTAAAATGCGGGAAATAATTCCTTTGTTTCCATGTCGGCCAGCAATTTTATCACCTACTTGTATTTTTCGAACTTGGGCAATAAAAATATAAATTTTTTCAAACTTATAAGTTAATTTTGTTCTTCGATTAAAAGTAACGGTTTCAATTACTCGACCATATTCACCATCAGGCATACGATATGAATTATCTTTTACACCTTTAGCTTTGGCTCCAAAAATAGCCCGTAATAATTTTGATTCAGGTAATTGTTCTGAAGTATTATTTGAAATAATTTTACCGACTAAAATATCTCCTGGTTTAACAAATGTTCCAACTGTAACAATTCCATCTTCATTTAGATGATTAACTTCTATTGGGTTTAAATTTGGAATATTCTTTGTTGTTTGTTCTGAAGTTTCAGAATTTTTATCTATTTCAATTTTATATCTTTCAATATGAATTGAAGTGAAAATATCATTGTAAACTAACCTTTCACTTATTAAAATGGCATCTTCAAAATTGTACCCTTGCCAAGGCATATAACCAACTAGAACATTCTGCCCTAAAGATAATTCACTTTCTGTTATGGCTGGTCCATCAGTTAACATTTGTCCGGACTGGATTGTTTCTCCTTTCCAAACAATTGGACGGTGATTAATACATGTTTGTTGATTAGATCGTAAATATTTTTGTAATTTATATGTTAATTTTTTTCCTGTATTATCTTTAATAACAATTTTATTAGCACTTACAGAATTTACAATACCTGATGTTTGTGCGTTTAAAGTCATACCAGAATCAATAGCAATCTGATTTTCTAATCCAGTTCCTACGATTGGTTTTTGTGGTAAAATTAATGGAACTGATTGACGTTGCATATTAGAACCCATTAATGCTCTATTTGCATCATCATGTTCAAAAAATGGAATTAAAGAAGCTGCTACTGATACAACTTGAACAGGTGAAATCGCTATAAAATCTACTTCTGACGGTGTCACACTTATAATTTCTTGCTGATAACGAACTGGAATAATATTTCGTGTTAAATAATTCTCTTTATTTGTTGAAATATCAGCAGGTGCAATTCGATATAGATCTTCAATATCAGCTGTTAAATAAATTGGATTACCAGTTTTTAAAACTTTTCCGTTTATAACTCGCCAAAACGGTGTTTCTAAAAATCCTGATTTATTAACTCGGGCACAAGTAGTTAATGAAGCAATTAAACCAACGTTTTGTCCTTCAGGTGTTTCAATTGGGCAAATTCGACCATAATGACTAGGATGAATATCACGTACAGCAAAACTAATTCTATCTCGATCAAATCCGCCTGGCCCAAGACCACTTACGCGTCGTCGGTGAGTCAATGATGATAATGGATTTGTTTGATCTAAATACTGAGATAATTGACTGGCTCCAAAAAATTCTCTTACTGTTGCGTTAACAATATTGAAACTTAATAAATGACTAGAATCAATTTTATTTGTTTGATTACGTAACTTTCTAACTAAACGTTGGAATCCAATTCGGAATAAATTTTGTAAAAGTTCTCCAACAGATCTAACACGACGATTTTTTAAATGATCAATATCATCTTGAACAGTTTTTGAAATAGTTAAACTTATTAACTTGTCTATAATCGCAAAAATGTCTTCATAGGTTATTGTCTGAAGTCTTTCACTAATTTGTAAATTTAATCTGTTGTTAATTTTTAATCTTCCAACTCTACCTAATCTATAATAATTAGAATCAAAAATTCGGGAAAACTCTGAAATATTTTTAAAATAATTTATATTTAAATTAAATCTAGATAAAGGATGATTAGAGAATTTCGAATTTAATAAAACAGGTTTATTAAAATAGAAAAAATCTGAATATTGTAAATTTTGATAAATTTCCAAATCGGTTAAACCCATTTCTTTTAATAAATAAAGAATTGGTTTTTGATTTACTTTATCTAATTGAATAATAACTTCATCTTCCTGGTTTTTTATCGGATATTTATAAGAATTTATTTTTGTATTTTTTTGAAAAGTAAAGCGAATCCAAGATCCGTACTCAGGTATCAGAGTGGCCGTATACAGATCTTTTTCATCGTATTTTTTATGATAATTAGTTTTAATTTCATGATCTTTTCTGTACGACAATAATTGTGTTTTTGTCTTTAAATATTTATGCCGTTCTGGCTTATAAGTTAAAGGTGACTTATTTTTAACAAATATATATTTTAATTGTTCTTTTAAACTTATCGAAAAATAAATTGCAGGGCGTAAATTTTGAGAACCTAATAATTTAGTGACATCTGCAATTTTTGGAGATACATGCTTTAAATTTTTTTGCAAAAACGAAAAGTTACTCATTTCCAGTAGCCAATCTTGAGATTCTTTTGTAATAAGTAACAATTGAGAATTTAATTGAATCTGAGTTGCTTTTTGTAAATCAATAATGCTTCGGTCATATTTACTAAATAACTTTAAGACCTGTTTTTCAGAAAATACTGAAGTTTCTGTCAACAATTTGGTATTATTTGTTTGCAAAAACTGACTTTGAAATTGTCCACTTTCTTTATTTAAGTTAAGTTGTAAAATTTCATATTTAACTATGAGTTGAGTCAGAAAATTATAATATTTTATTAAATGTACAATTTTATCTTTTTCAAAATTTGTTTTGAAACCTGAAAAGTTATTTTGTAATTTAAACCATTTCAAAAATAATTGAATTAATTTAATTTTTGAATTATGTTTTGAAATTTTTCCAATTGTTCGATACAATTTAAAACATTGTAAAAAATAGAACGAAGAATTTTGTTCGGTTTTCTTCAAATACTGAATAGAATAATAAGAAATGGAATTACTGTTCCAATAAGGAACAATCTTTTTTTTCTTTTTTACAGGATCAAAAATTGTGGTTGGAATAGGGAAAAATAAATCAGATTCAGAAATAAATGTTTCTCCTGATGGTAAAAATGATCTTAATTTATTAATGTCAGTTGATAGTTTTCGTTTAAATTGGTTAAGAGTTTTTTGGTTTTTATTTTTCTCAAAATAAACTCCAGGACTTCGAATGATTTGACTAACAATTACACGCTCACATCCATTTATAACAAACGTTGCATAGGTAGTCATTAAAGGTAAAGTAATGATTGGAAATTGATTATGATATCGAACACTATTAATGACTTTATTTCGGACTTCAATTGGAATCACTAATTGTGCTCTATAGTTTCCACTATATTTTCTTGCAATCAATAAATTATAAGGTGGTTTTATTAAGTTATATTCATCTCCAAACATGATATATTCAGTACTTTGATTAAAATCATGAATCCGAGAAAATAAAGCCAATTCTTCATTTAAACCCTGAGTAATAAACCAACAAAAGCTTATTCTTTGCATCGTCAGAAAATCTGGAAGAGCATTGATATAATTCATATTTTGTTTCATAATTTTTGTTAGTAACTGCAGTAATTAATTATATTAGAATTGCATATTCTATTAGGGTTTTAAGCTTGACATTTTAGAAATAGTGTTAAGAAAGTTTTTAATTTTCTTAACTCAATAAAATTTAAATAATTAAACATCTGCAGTTTTTAAATAAGCTGCCAGTTTTGATTTTTTTCTTGCAGCAGCATTTTTATGAAATATATTTTTTTTTGTACCTTTATCAATCAAACTATAAATTGAACTTAAAATTTTCTTTAGTTTATCCTTCTCTTCTTGACTTTGCGATGTTTTATATACTTCTAAGTCTTGGAAAAACATTTTAATTAAAGTTCGAACTGAACTTTTATAGTAACGATTTTGTAAACGATTTCTTTCATTAATCCCAATACGTTTTTTTGCAGATTTATTGTTAGCCATCTTATTATTATTTAAATATTTTTAATAGTTATTTTGCAAATTTAAGGTTTAATGTAATATAGTATATTTGATAAAAAATTAAAAGTTTTTACTTTAAAAATTTTTTATCATCATAATCAAGATTAACTCTTGATAAGATGACAAATTTTAGGCAATATATATATATAATTATTATTTTAAATTTATATGGCAAAAAATAAAGGCACTCGAATTTTAATTACTTTAGAATGTACAGAATGTCGTTCTAATTTAAATAAACGATCACCTGGTGTTTCTAGATATACAACACAAAAAAATCGTCGTAATAATCCAGAACGAATTGAATTAAAAAAGTATTGTCCACATTGTAATAAACCAACTTCACATAAAGAAATTAAATAAAAAAAATTATGGTATCAAAAAAACAAAAAATGTCACCTATTAATATTAATCAAAAAATTGATTATAAAGATAGTGATTTACTTACACTATTTGCGACAGAACAAGGAAAAATTCTTCCTCGAAGAGCTACAGGTGTTACTGTTCAACAACAACGAAAATTAGCAAAAGCAATTAAACGAGCTCGAGTTTTATCATTATTTCCTTTTGTTGCATCTAACTCAATTTAAAAACTATTAGAGTTATTATTTTTAATGTATAATTATTCTAAATCTTTAATTATAACTGATATTACTTTAAAAGGAGAATTTTATGGGTAATTTTATCGATAAAACATTTACGGTAATCGCTGATATTCTTTTAAAAGTTTTACCTGCAAGTAAGCAGGAAAAACAAGCATTTTCTTATTATCGAGCTGGGATGGCTGCTCAATCAAGAGGAAGATATGCTGAAGCGTTACAAAATTATTACGAGGCTCTTCAAGTAGAGGAAGATCCGTACGATCGAAGTTATACACTTTATAATATTGGTTTGATTTACGGTAATACTGGAAAATATACACAAGCATTAGAATTTTATCATCAAGCATTAGCATTAAATTCAAATCTTCCTCAAGCTTTAAATAATATCGCAGTAATTTATCATTCTCAAGCTCTTCGAGCACAAAGTTTAGAAGAAGATGAGTATATTGAATTATCTAAAGAATTATTCGACAAAGCAGCAGAATATTGGATCCAAGCATTAAAATTAGCTCCTGATAATTACCCCGGAGCAAGAAATTGGCTAAAAGTAACAGGAAGATTAAGTGAAAATAGTTAAATTATAATCATATGATTTTAATCAAATGTTATTATATTCAAGAATTCAATTAATTTTGTTGTACAATGATAGTTAATTATTAAATTTCAAATTTGTTAGTATTTTACATACAGGTAAAATTGCGAAAGTATATTTATTCTAAAATATTTTAAATATGTTAAATCAAAATGGTAAAAACTAATTTAAATAAAGGTTTTGTTACTCAAATTATTGGTCCTGTACTAGATGTTCAATTTTCGGAAGGAAATTTACCACCTATTTATAGTGCACTTAAAATTGAATTAGATGATGGTACTTCTACTATCGTTGAAGTACAACAATTATTAGGTGACAATCGTATACGTGCGGTATCAATGCGTTCAACTGATGGTTTAAAACGTGGTGTTGAAGTTCTAGATTTAGGTTGTCCAATCAATGTACCTGTGGGCACTCCAACCTTAGGTCGAATTTTCAATGTAATCGGTGAGCCAGTAGATGAGCAAGGTGAAGTTTCATTTGATGAAACATTACCGATTCATCGTGATGCACCAGCATTTACAGAATTAGAAACAAAACCATCAATCTTCGAAACAGGTATTAAAGTAGTTGATTTATTAGCACCATATCGTCGTGGTGGTAAAATTGGTTTATTTGGTGGAGCAGGTGTAGGTAAAACAGTTTTAATTATGGAATTAATTAATAACATTGCCAAAGCTCACGGTGGAGTATCTGTTTTCGGTGGTGTTGGTGAACGTACACGTGAAGGAAACGATTTATACGAAGAAATGAAAGAATCTGGTGTAATTAACGAAAAGAATTTCCCAGAATCTAAAGTAGCTTTAGTATACGGTCAAATGAATGAACCTCCAGGCGCGCGTATGCGTGTTGGTTTAACAGCTTTAACAATGGCTGAATACTTCCGTGATGTTAATAAACAAGATGTTTTATTATTCATTGATAACATCTTCCGTTTCACACAAGCGGGTTCAGAAGTATCTGCATTATTAGGTCGTATGCCATCAGCGGTAGGTTACCAACCAACTTTAGCAACAGAGATGGGTGCGTTACAAGAACGTATTACATCAACAACACAAGGTTCAATTACATCAATTCAAGCTGTGTATGTGCCTGCTGATGATTTAACAGATCCAGCTCCAGCTACTACGTTTGCGCATTTAGATGCAACAACAGTATTATCTCGTAACTTAGCAGCTAAAGGGATTTATCCTGCTGTAGATCCATTAGATTCTACTTCAACAATGTTACAAGTTGGTATTGTTACTGAAGAACATTATGGAATTGCTGAAAATGTAAAAGAAACATTACAACGATACAAAGAATTACAAGATATTATTGCAATTTTAGGTATTGATGAGTTATCAGAAGAAGATCGTTTAACTGTAGCACGAGCACGTAAAGTGGAACGCTTCTTATCACAACCATTCTTTGTTGCAGAAATTTTTACAGGTTCACCTGGTGAATATGTAAGTTTAGAAGATACAATTAAAGGTTTCTCAATGGTATTAAATGGTGAATTAGATGATTTACCTGAACAAGCTTTCTATCTAGTAGGTAATCTTGACCAAGTAATTGCAAAAGCAGAAACTCTAAAATAAGGATTATGACATATGGTTATGAACATTCGCGTTCTTACTCCGGATAGAGTTATTTGCTCAACAACAGCTGATGAAGTTGTTTTACCTGGCTTAACTGGACAAGTAGGTGTATTGGAAGGTCATGCAGCATTAATCACAGCTTTAGACACAGGCTTATTGCGTATAAAGTTAAATGAAAAATGGACACCCATTATTTTATGTGGTGGTTTAGCTGAAGTTGACCGAAATCGAGTAACAGTTTTAGTAAATGACGTAGAAGAACTAAATAACGTTCAATTAAGTGAAGCTACTCAAGAATTAGAAAAAGCAACTTTAGCAGTTGAAAATGCTGAATCAAGTAAAGCAAGATTAGATGCTTCTGTAGAATTAAAGAAAGCAACGGCACGCTTAGAAGCGGTAAACTATTTATCGTAATATAAAAGCTCGAAGTTTTCAATTTAACTCCATTTTCTAATAAAATAGTTACTATATTATTACATTATGTTTTACTCTTTCTTTTTAAGAGTAAAACATAATAAAGTCTAATAGAATCGTATTAATATACTTTTATTATATGACAACTAATTCTAATTTTAATTTCATAGAGAATACGACAGTAACATTAGAATTACCGTTTTCAGAACATATAGAAGAATTACGCCAACGTATTTTTCTAGTATTTGGAATAGTTTTACTGTTAACTTGTATTGCATTTATTGAAGTTAAAGATCTAGTTAAAATTTTGGAACTTCCCGTTCAAGATGTAAAATTTTTTCAACTATCGCCAGGTGAATATTTTATTTCAACTATAAAAATATCTTTTTATACTGGATTACTTTTTTCTAGTCCATTTATAATTGGACAGTTAATTCTATTTTTATTACCAGGATTAACAAAAAAAGAAACTAAAATTATTTTACCTTTATTATTAAGCTCATTACTTTTGTTTGGGTTAGGATTAGCTTTTTCTTACTATACTTTAGTGCCAGCTGCTTTAAATTTCTTTTTAAATTATAGTGAAGAAGTTTTAGAACCGTTTTGGTCATTTGATCAATATTTTGAATTTATTTTGGTCTTATTCTATAGTACAGGATTAGCATTTCAAATCCCAATTTTACAAATTTTAATTGGTTTGTTAAATATTGTATCACCTAAACAAATGTTGGGTGCGTGGCGATACATAATATTACTCTCAACAATTCTGGGGGCTATATTAACCCCTTCAACTGATCCATTAACACAGTTATTATTATCTGTGGCAATATTACTGTTATATTTTTCTGGGTTAGGTATCTTGTTTTTACTAAAGAATTAAATTATATAATAGAATATCCATACTTAAAAAATATTTGAACTATGGCAACTAACAAGTTTTTTAAAAGTCTTTTACTTGCTTTAACGCTTGCTTTTAGTTTTGGCATCCAAGACTCAGCAGCATACCCTGTTTTTGCACAACAAAATTATTCAAATCCTCGTGCAGCAAATGGTAAATTAGCTTGTGCAAATTGTCATTTAAATCAAAAAGCAATTGAAGTTGAAGCTCCACAATCTGTTCTTCCAAATTCAGTTTTTGAAATTGAAGTTAAAGTACCTTATGATACTAGTAAGCAACAAATTGGAGCTAATGGAAAATTAGCTGATCTAAATGTGGGTGGAATTGTTATCTTACCGGAAGGCTTTAAGTTAGCTCCGAAGAGTCAAATTTCAGCAGAAGTTAAAGCAAAAAATAAAGGTGTATTTATCTCACCATACAGTAGTGAATTTGATAATATTTTAGTTGTTGGTCCTATTGCTGGAAAAACACACCAAGAATTAATTTTCCCTGTAGTTGCACCAGATCCAGGAAAAGATTCAAACGTTAAATACTTAGCTTACCCGCTTTACGCTGGTGGTAACCGTGGACGTGGACAAGTATATCCTACCGGTGAAAAAAGTAATGTAAACGTTTTCGGTGCTACACAAACCGGACAAATTACAGAAATTGTAACATCTGATAAAGGTGAATCAAACATTGTAATTGTGAATTCAAATGGTACAAAAACATCTCAAGCTGTACCTGCAGGATTAAGCTTAATTGTTAAACAAGGTGATACTGTTAAAGCTGAACAAGGATTAAACAGTGATCCAAATGTCGGTGGCTTCGGTCAAGAAGAATCTGAAATTGTTTTACAAAATCCTATTAGAATTGTTGGTTATCTTGCTTTCTGTTTCTGTGTTTTATTAACTCAGATTTCGTTAGTTTTAAAGAAAAAACAATTTGAGAAAGTTCAAGCTGCAGAGCTAAACTTTTAATTTAAAAATAAAGAATGATTTTAATAAAATCATTCTTTATTTTTAAATCTTATTAGTATAATTCGTCTTCTTGGTGTACTAAGATTGTACAATCAGATTTTGGATATGCAATACAAGTTAAAACAAATCCAGCTTCTACTTGATCATCATCTAAGAAAGTTTGCTCTGATTGATCAATGTTTCCATCTGATACTTTACCTGCACAAGTAGAACAAGCACCTGCACGACAAGAGTATGGTAATTCAATACCTTGCTCTTCAGCAGCATCTAAAACAAATACATCATCATTACAATCAATCGTTGAATTGATATCATGCTCTTCACTTAATAACGTCACTTTATAAGTAACCATATAACTCCTTATTTTTAATAATTATAAAATAAAATATTAAAACAATGTTTTAATATTACTTTACTACTTTATATTATACTACGTAAATTTAATACAAATAAATTTTTTTTATTAAAATTTTAATAAATAGAAAAACTTACTAAAATGTCTGCTTTAAACGACTAGCTTTTCCACGTAATTTTCGTAGATAATACAGTTTTGCGCGTCGTACTTTTGAAGACCGTAGTACTTCAATCGAATCAAGTTTTGGCGAATGAATCAAGAAAATTCTTTCTACACCAATACCTTGTAAAATTTTTCGAACAGTGATTGTTGTGTTAATTAAGCTATTTTTTCTAGCAATAATTGTTCCTTCATAAAACTGTACTCGTTCCTTATCACCTTCAATAATTTTAACTCCAATTTTAACATTGTCACCAATTTTAAGAACTGGAAGATCTTTTTTTAGAAAATTATTTTCTACATTTTGTATTGTTTCTTGAGAATTTAACTTAACCATTAATTTCAACTTTTAAATATAATTGTTGTTTAGTATTAATATTACAGTTAGATCTTGAAAAAAACAATAGAAAAATGTTGAATATGCATTCGACTGGGTTCGAACCAGTGATGTTCCATAGGAAAACGGATTATGAGTCCGGTGCCTTCAACCACTCGGCCACGAATGCAAAAAATGGAGCTGATGGGAATTGAACCCACGTCCATTTAAAATTGTTTAACGTACTTATTCACAGGCATAGTTCTTACGAACAAATGATGATATAAAGTAAGTCTAAACTATACTAAATAAAATATCTAGTATTAGTGAACAAATTTTTATAATAAATTTATTTAAATTTCAATATTAAGCAGCGAATTGTAATAAACTTGAAGACTGTTGTCCAATTTTAATACTACTTGCTACTCGAGAGACAAACGAAATAATGTTATTAGCACTTATTTTAAGGTGTATAGATTTTTACGAAGAATACAACTTCGACCTGATCGTACCTTATTCAATGTTAAATGTCGAAACCAAAGCAGCCCCAGAATAAGTAGAAATTTTTGATAAGACTATAAGCATGAAGGGAATCGAACCCTTGGCTTTCAGAATCGGAATCTGATGCTCTATCCACTGAGCTACATGCTTTTAGTATACAGATAATGAGTATATTTTTAAAAAAGTAAAATGAATTTTACTTTTTTAAAAATAATCTTAAATCAGTTTAGAAATTTAGTAGTAAGTTTTACCACCACCCCATTTCTCTGTTAAGATTTTTGGTTGTAATAAGATATGACCAGCCATAGCTGTTAAATCTTCATCTGTAATTGAACGCATACGAGGATAAATATCTGCACTTTTAATACTCGGATGAACTTCAGCAATAGATTCTAAACCATCATAAGTAGTTGGATTTTTTAAATAATCCACGATACCGTCAATACTATCACGACGTGGTGTCGCTAAACTTAAAGCTTCTGGGTCTAAACCAACGTTTGGATTTGTCTTACTAACACCACCTACGTGACATGCACCACAAGTAGCGTTAAATAGACGTTTACCACGTTTTACTTGCTCAGGTGTTAAAACAATTGTTTTACCAGATGAATCTTTTACAACTGTTCTTGTTGCTTCATCTAAATCAATTGCTGATGCTGTCATTACTGACATACTGAAAATACCAAAGAATAGTACAGAAAAAAATTGTGAGTATTTTTTAAGCATAGTTTTTAAAAGTTATTTACGAACTTGAAACCAAGATTATAGTAAGTTAAAAAATTATCTTTTTTTTCTTTTTTTTAGTTTTGCCATATTTGCAATTAAACCTCGTAATCGAATATTTTCCCATCCCGCGACTAAAACTGTAATAATAATTAATACTTGACTAAATAATAAAATAGGATCTAATCTCCAGCCATGAACCATTAAAATACAACTATAAAGTAGACCAATAGTTGCAAAAAAAATATCTTCGTCCCTTGCAACTTCTGGTTTAACATTTCGAAGAAAATATAAGATCAGCACTCCAAAACTTACAATAATACCTAAAAAAATATTTGGGCCAAAGCTAAAATTTATCATAAGGCATCTAACTTTAATTTAATAATTTTCTATTCTATATCAAATCAATTAGAAATACCAGAAACTAAAGTTATACATTGGATTATTAGTTAAAATTCCAATTTTTAGTAAATAATGAAAAAAAATTAAAACTAAGTTTAATCATTAGGCAATCTAAATCATTCAAAAAAATTCAAATCTTCTAGTAATAGTAAACTAGTTTCTTTGAACTCGATCACTATTACTAATAAAAGCTAAAGCAGCGCCAATAGCACCCAGAACAACAGTACCTGCAATTAAACTAGATAAAAAATTTCCTAATGAAGGTGACACAGCATAAGCAACTGCAAATGAACTAGTGATAGAATTTCCTAATAAAGGTGTCATTTTTAATTTCCTGTTATAGTAAATAATAAAGTTAAAAATAGTAAGATTGACTACAATAGTTATTGTATCAGCTTTTAGAAAAAAAAACATATAAAATATTAATAGTTTCTAGTTAACTCAGTTATCTATTCGAAATATCCTTATTATTTGAAAAGAAAAATTTAAATTATTATAATTAGTCACTACGAAAAAAGTTTTTGTAGTGATGATTACCAAATTGTATTTTTGTAAATAGAATTAAAATAAAAAAGAATTTTTTGTCTTTAAGATCTAAGTTATTTCAGTCAAAATAATACTACTAAACTATTAATTATAGTTAACTTAATCTCAAGTATAACCTTTAATTTAAGAAGATATAAATTTAATACTAATACTAAACTTTATTTTATGCTGCTATCTTACAATCCTGACATTTTAAATAAGTTTAAAAATTATATTAAATCTATATCCAATGAATAAAATAATATATTTTACTTCAAAAGTCAATAAATAAAATAATTATAATTATTTATTGACTTTTAAATCAATCTTATGGTAAATTATTATTTAAGCTAGACTACAATCTAGTTTAAAGCCCGGATAGCTCAGTTGGTAGAGCAGTGGATTGAAGATCCTCGTGTCACCAGTTCGAATCTGGTTCTGGGCATTCTATATTATTTCATAAATCAAAATTAAAGAACTTCGTTTTTTTGGGGTCAAACTTTAATTTAATGCTTCCAATTGGGCCATTACGTTGTTTCGCAATAATTAACTCAGTTAAATAATATTCTTGAGTTTGATTTTGCATTATTTGGAAATCTTTATTTTTATATAGCATTAAAACTAAATCGGCATCTTGCTCAATAGAACCACTTTCTCGTAAATCTGATAGAATTGGTTTCTTATCAATTCGATTCTCAACACTTCTATTTAATTGTGATAAAGTAATTATTGGAATATTAAATTGTCGAGCAAGATTTTTTAAAGCACGAGTAATTATGGATAATTCTTGAACACGACTATCTGTCTTAGATTTTGAGTTTTGCATTAATTGAAGATAATCAATAATAATTAGTCCAATTTGACTTTGTTCGAAAAGAATCGTTTTAATTTTCGATTGAATATCTTGAATAGATAAATCAGGTGTATCATCTATAAAAAATGGTATTTTCGACATAATTTTTATTATTTTATTCAACTTTACCCAATCATCTTGATATAATTTTCCACTTTTTAATCGTGCTTGATTAATATTTGCTTCAATAGACAGTAAACGGTACATTATTTGTTCTTTTGACATTTCTAAGCTAAAAAACAGAACAGGTAATTTTGAATTTCTAATTACATTAAGCGCTATATTTAAGCCTAATGCTGTTTTACCCATAGAAGGTCTACCAGCAATGATAATTAAATCAGATTTTTGAAATCCTTGTGTTAATAAATCTAAATCATGAAATCCGGATGATAAACCGGCCAATGTGGGACTTAAAGATTTTTTCTTCAACTCAAGAAAGACACTATTTAGTAATTCAGCGCTGCTAAATATTTTTTGAGTTTTTATTTCTGTCACTAAATTAAATAATTTGGTTTCAAAATCATTTATTATATTTTCTAGCGAAATATTCGTTATATAACCAGAATTTATTATTTCGTATCCTAATTTTATTAATTTACGACGTAAAAATTTATCTTTTAATAAACGAATATATTCTTCCAAATAAACTAAATTTGGAATCTGACTTATTAATTCGATCAAAACTTTTATACCACCAATTTTTACTAATAATCCATTATCTTGTAAAAATGTAATTAAAGTCAAAATATCAATTGGCAATTTATTTTTATACATAAAAATAATAGCTTTATAAATCTCTTGGTGATTTTGAAAATAGAATGCTTCAATTGAAAGAGTTTCTAATGTTAATTCAATTGACTCGGTACTTACCAACAGACAATTTAAGACCATTTTTTCAGCTAAAAAATTGTGGGGTAAATGTTTTTGAATTAATATCTGTTCGTTAATTTTATTAGAGGATGATTGCATGATTAAGTTTAAAAAATTACTTAAAATCTAAAATCTTGTAATTTCAATTTATTAATATTATAATAATATAAACGCGTCCTTAGTTCAGTTGGTAGAACGCTAGTTTCCAAAATTAGATGTCGAGGGTTCAAGTCCTTCAGGGCGTGCTACTCTTTTATTAAGAGGTTTTTATTTTTCATTAATAGAATTTAAGTAAGTAAACATTTTGTAATTAATTTACTGTGTAAAAAATTAAGATAACTCTTATTATTCTTTTCATAGAATATATATATTGTTCTTGTAACAATAATATTTTATTAAATTTTAATAAAGTTAAATTTTTTTATCAAATTATAATACCAAATTTTCATGGCTAAAAAAATTACCGCATTAATTAAACTTGCTTTGCCAGCAGGTAAAGCAACACCTGCACCGCCAGTAGGACCTGCATTAGGTCAGCATGGTGTTAACATTGCTGGGTTCTGTAAAGAATATAACGCAAAAACTAGTGATAAAACAGGTCTTATTATTCCTGTAGAAATTTCAGTTTATGAAGATAGAAGTTATACCTTCATTCTTAAAACACCCCCTGCGTCTGTTTTACTTGCTAACGCAGCGAAAATTAAAAAGGGTTCATCAACTCCGAATCGAGTAAGTGTAGGATCTGTTACAAAAGCGCAGTTAGAAGAAATTGCTGCGATAAAATTACCAGATTTAAATACTACAAAAATTAGTAGTGCGATGAAAATTGTTGAAGGAACTGCCCGGAATATGGGTATCTCCATTGTAGATTAAATTCGAATGAAATAAATTTTAAATGGAGAAAAATTATGCGAAAATTATCACGTCGTCATAAAGAAAATATAGAAAAAACAACTAAACCTGTTTATTCAACTGTACAAGAGGCGATTGAAATATTACAATCAACAGCTACAACAAAATTTGTTGAAACTGTTGAACTTCATGCAAATTTAAATATTGACCCAAAATACGCAGATCAACAATTGCGTACAACGGTAACTTTACCAAACGGCGTAGGTAAACAAGTAAAAATCGCAGTCTTAACAGACGAAGAAAACTTTGCAGAAGCAAATTCAGCTGGTGCTGATATCGTTGGAAACGACGATCTAATTGAACAAATTAATCAAGGTAATATCGAATTTGATTTATTAGTAACTACTCCAAATATGATGCCAAAATTAGCTAAATTAGGACGAGTTCTTGGTCCAAAAGGCTTGATGCCATCTCCAAAGTCAGGTACAGTTACAAGTACGCTTGATGCTACATTAAGTGAATTTAAAAAAGGTAAGTTTGAATACAAAGCTGATAAAACTGGAATCGTACACGTTAGTTTTGGTAAATCAGATTTTGAAAGCAATAAATTAGCTGAAAACTTAGAAGCATTATACAAATCGATCGAACAAAATAGACCATCTGGAGTTAAAGGTAAATATTTTAAGAGTTTATTTATTTGTACAACAATGGGATCATCAATCAAATTAGATGAAGATATTTTTGCTTAGATTTGTGAATTGAATATAAAAAATTAAAACTTTATTAATATAAATAATATTATTATGTCAGAAAAAATTGATCAAATCGTTGAAGATTTAAAGACTTTAACATTATTAGAAGCTTCAGAATTAGTAAGTAAAATTGAAGAAACATTTGATGTAGATGCTTCTGCAGCTAGTGGTGGTGGAGTTGTTATGGCTGCAGCTGGTGGTGGAGCTGAAGAAGTTGAAGAAAAAACAGAATTTAATTTAATGCTTGACGAAGTTCCAGCAGATAAGAAAATTCCTATCTTAAAAGTTGTAAGAGGATTAACAGGATTAGGTCTAAAAGAAGCTAAAGAATTAGTAGAATCAGCACCAAAGCAAATTCAAGAAGGTATTGCTAAAGATGCAGGTGAAGAAGCTAAAAAACAAATTGAAGATGCTGGTGGTAAAGCATCATTGGTATAATATAGTTTAAATAGACAATAGATATGTCAATTAAAATGAAATACTATTAAAAATTATTTTACTTTAATTGACATATTTATCTAAAATATGCTATATATTAATATGTGTAATGGTAATAAACTATAAGTTTAAATAATAATCAAAATGATAAAGGTATTTGAATAACAAAGAATATCTCGAACGCTCGCGGAGTAGAGCAGCCTGGTAGCTCGTTGGGCTCATAACCCGAAGGTCAATGGTTCAAATCCATTCTCCGCTAGAAATTTTGCCAATATATAATTTTACTAAAAAAAAAGTTTTTTTATTAAAATTATATATTGAACGTTAAACATTTATAAAGTTTTACAAATGACATTAAATTTACAAACACCGTTTCCTACTTTTGGTGGAAGTACTGGGGGCTGGTTAAGATCAGCTGAAGTTGAAGAAAAATATGCGATCACTTGGACTAGTCCAAAAGAACAAATATTTGAGATGCCCACTGGTGGGGCAGCAATTATGCGTAATGGAGAAAACTTATTATACTTAGCTCGTAAAGAACAGTGTTTAGCATTAGGAACACAATTACGAACATTTAAGATTAATAACTATAAAATTTATCGAATTTTCCCTAGTGGTGAAGTTCAATATTTACATCCGAAAGATGGTGTTTTCCCAGAAAAGTCAAACCCAGGTCGTACTGCTTCAAATACTCGTAGCTTCTCTATTGGTAAAAATCCAGAACCGGCTTCGATTAAATTTAGTGGTAAACCTACATATGACAGTTAATTAATATTTAAGATTAGTTTTGTAACTAATCTTTTGGCGAGATGGCAGAGTTGGTCGATTGCGTCTGATTTGAAATCAGATGAACCTTTGCGGGTTCCGTGGGTTCGAATCCCACTCTCGCCTTTATAATACGAACTATTTTGCTTAACTGTGTCAAAATATTGTAAAAATTCTTTTATGAGTAAAGTTTACGATTGGTTTGAAGAACGTTTAGAAGTTCAAGCAATTGCTGATGATATTTCAAGTAAATATGTACCACCACATGTAAATATTTTCTACTGTTTTGGTGGTCTTGTATTAACATGTTTTTTAATTCAAGTTGCAACTGGATTTGCGATGACTTTCTACTACCGACCAAGTGTAGTGGATGCTTTTGCATCGGTTGAATATATTATGACAAGTGTTAACTTTGGATGGTTAATTCGATCTATCCACCGTTGGTCTGCTAGTATGATGGTACTTATGTTAGTATTACATGTTTTCCGTGTTTACTTAACAGGTGGATTCAAAAAACCACGTGAGTTGACTTGGGTTACAGGTGTAACTTTAGCTGTAGTTACTGTTTCATTCGGTGTAACTGGCTATTCATTACCATGGGATCAAGTTGGATTCTGGGCATGTAAAATTGTAACAGGTGTACCAGCAGCAGTTCCGATTGTTGGACCACCGATTGTTTTATTATTACGTGGTGGTGAAAGTGTTGGTCAAGCAACTTTAACACGTTTTTATAGTGCTCATACATTTGTTTTACCTTTAGCTGCAGCTGTTTTAATGTTAACGCATTTCTTAATGATTCGTAAGCAAGGTATCTCAGGACCATTATAATTAAAAGCACTTGATACTTTTAAAAATAAAATAAATATAAACTAACCAATTTTATTATGTCAGTAATTAAAAAACCAGATTTAACTGATCCAAAGTTAAGAGCTAAATTAGCTAAAGGAATGGGTCATAATTATTACGGCGAACCTGCATGGCCGAATGATATTTTATATATCTTCCCGCTTACTATGTTAGGTTTATTTGCATGTTGTGTGGGTTTATCTGTATTATCGCCAACACCTATGGGTGAGCCAGCAGATCCATTTAACACACCATTAGAAATTTTACCAGAATGGTATTTCTTCCCTACATTTAATTTATTACGTATTTTACCAAATAAATTATTAGGTGTACTAGCAATGGCTGCAGTACCATTAGGATTAATCACAGTTCCATTTATTGAAAATGTTAATAAATTTCAAAATCCATTCCGTCGACCAATTGCAAGTCTAGTTTTTATTGTTGGATTTATTTTTGCTGTTTGGTTTGGAATTGGTGCTTGTGTACCGATCGATAAACCAGTTTCATTAGGATTATGGTAAACTGAAAATCTATTAAACTTTCTAATGATATCTATAACTCAAGATCTGAAGCTTGAAGTTTTTTAGTTCTTGCGAAATCGTTTAACTAAATTTTAGAAATAAACGATTTAATAAATAAGTAAAAAACTACAGCTAACGAAAAGAGTATGTTATAAAGATAAAAAATTACGTAATCATGATTATTATTATTCATTAAAATTAATGGATAATAATAATCATGTATTTTTTTATAATTTAAAGTTAAGACATTAAATTAAGTTTCAAAGCCAGACTAAAATAAATAAATATTCCAACTGCTGTTAAAATGTTTAAAAACCTTTCTGCAGAACTAGGTGAACCTAATAAATCACTTTTTGTAGCAAAACTAGATAATCCAACATTTTCTTGTGGTACACGTAAAAAGATAATTACGATTAATAAAATACTTACAAAAAACCCAATAAGTTTTAACATATCTTCAATTTCTTTCAACAATTTTAATTTGATTATTCTTTTGAAAAGAATAATCAGTTGTAATATTAATCTTCAATTTCAAAAATTTCATTGAAAACTTTACTTACTTTATCACCTGAATCAATCGCTTCTAAAGGATCTTTTCTTAAACGGTGACGTAAACATAGAGTAATAATTTTTGAAATATCATCTAAGGTAACTTTATCACGTCCATCGTAAGCTGCATGAGCTTTTGCTGCACGGTTAGTTACAATATCACCACGTAATCCATCTACATCTAATTGACTACAAACTTCAGAAATTTTTACTCGGAATTCGTAATCAAGTTCTACAGTGGGTAATAACTTTTGCGCAGCAACAATCCGATCACGTAATTCTTGTTGTTGAGATTCATAATTTTCAATCCAAAGCATTGGAGTCTGGTCAAATGATGTACGCTCTTCAACAACTTTTACACGCAAAATAGGATCTTTTACAGTTCTAATTTCAGCATGCATACCAAATCGATCTAATAATTGAGGTCGTAATTCTCCTTCTTCCGGATTTCCTGACCCAACCAATACAAAACGAGCTGGGTGACGAATTGAAATTCCTTCTCGTTCAACGGTATTCCAACCTGAAGCTGCTGAATCTAATAAAATATCAACTAAATGATCATCTAATAAATTTACTTCATCTACGTAAAGAAGACCACGGTTTGCTTTTGCTAACAACCCAGGTTCAAATGCTTTTATACCTTCTGTTAGGGCTTTTTCAATATCAATTGTTCCACAAACACGATCTTCTGTTGCCCCTAATGGTAAATCAACCATTGGGATTTTAATTAATTCAGTTTCAATAGATTCACCTTTTTGAAAAGCTAATTTAACTTCATTCCCCATTAAATCTAGATCTGATTTATGAGAATTAAACGGGTCATCTTTTACTACTTCGATCTCTGGTAGTAAATCAGCAATTGCACGGATTGTTGTCGATTTACCAGTTCCACGATCTCCCATAATCATAACACCACCAATTTTTGGATCGATTACATTCAATTGTAGAGCTAATTTCATTTCTTCTTGTCCAACAATTGCTGTAAATGGGAAAACGGGAGTGTCAAATTTTTTTAAATTTTCTGTTACCATAGCTTATTATCAATTATTAAAAGTTTTTATTTTGTACTTAGTTCATTAAATTATGGATCTAAAACTTATTATTCATAAAGTGTTGAACCTAATCTAACAGCTAAAACTCCAGCTAATAAAGCAATGCATAGCGCTGTATAAACTTGTGAATCATAAATCATTTGAAACTCCTTGATTTTTTAATTTAGTATATTATTTAATTCTAAAGACTATCGTATGCTAAATTGTAACAAAAGCGTTGAATAAATCTTGTAACGTTATATGTATATAATTGTAAATTAAATTAAAAATTAAATTAATAAAAATCGTTAGATCTTTTATTAACTAAAGTTTTTCTACCAACTTGATTTTGTAACACCAGGTAGTAAACATTGATGAGCCATCTCACGTAAAACATGTCGAGAAACACCAAAATCTCTGTAATAACCACGTGGGCGTCCAGTTTTCCAACATCTATTACGGATTCGTGTTTTGGCACTATTTCGTGGTAACTGTTGTAATTTTGAATGAAGTTCTAGTTTTAAATGAAAACTATTTTCACTTTGGTATTTTTTTAATAAATTAGATCGTTTTAAAGCATATTTTTTATGCAATTTAATTCGCTTTTTTTCGCGTTCGATCATACTTTTTTTTGCCATAAAAGTAGTTTTTTGTTAAATATAAAGGTTTAAAATTTTTATAAAATAGTGAAAAATAAATCGAGATAATTATACTTATTTATTTCTAGTTTACTGTATTTTTATGATTAAAACAAGTAAAGTAAATCGTAAACATTTTTAGTTTCGTTTAAACTGAAATTTCATCCATAATATTTTAAAATTGCTCAAAAATTAAATTAATTAATTTTTTCTATCTTTGCTTATAATAATACATTAGCTAGCTTTATGTAGTTTAGTTGTAAGAAAGTCAAAAACCATTATTTATATTGAGGAATGTATTACTATGGCATTACCATGGTATCGTGTTCACACTGTTGTTTTAAATGATCCTGGACGATTAATTGCTGTGCATATTATGCATACAGGCTTAGTTGCCGGTTGGGCCGGATCAATGGCATTATACGAATTAGCTGTTTTTGATCCATCAGATCCTGTGTTAAATCCAATGTGGCGTCAAGGTATGTTCGTTATGCCTTTCATGACACGTTTAGGTATTACTGATTCTTGGGGTGGTTGGAGCATCACTGGTGAGAGTGTTTCAAACCCTGGTCTTTGGAGTTTTGAAGGAGTAGCATTATCACATATTGTTTTATCGGGTATGTGTTTCTTAGCTGCTATCTGGCATTGGGTTTACTGGGATTTAGAATTATTCCGTGATCCAAGAACAGGTGAACCTGCTTTAGATTTACCAAAAATCTTTGGTATTCACTTATTATTATCAGGTATCTTATGTTTCGGTTTCGGAGCATTCCACGTAACTGGATTCTTTGGTCCTGGTATCTGGGTATCAGATGCATTTGGTATTACAGGAAAAGTACAACCTGTAGCCCCAGCTTGGGGTGCAGACGGTTTTAACCCATTCAATCCAGGTGGTATTGCGTCTCATCATATTGCAGCAGGTATTCTTGGTATCCTTGCAGGTATTTTCCATTTAAATGTACGTCCACCACAACGTTTATATCGTGCATTACGTATGGGTAATATCGAAACAGTTTTATCAAGTAGTATTTCAGCTGTATTCTTTGCTGCATTTGTTACTTCAGGTACAATGTGGTATGGTGCAGCTGCGACTCCAATTGAATTATTTGGTCCAACTCGCTACCAATGGGATAGTGGATATTTCCAACAAGAAATTGAGCGTCAAGTTGAAGCATCAGTAAGTGAAGGATTATCTGAAAGTCAAGCATGGTCAAGAATTCCAGATAAATTAGCATTCTACGATTACATTGGAAATAACCCAGCAAAAGGCGGTTTATTCCGTGCTGGTGCAATGGATAAGGGAGATGGTATTGCTGAAGCTTGGTTAGGTCATCCAATTTTCCGTGATCAAGAAGGTCGCGAGTTAACTGTACGTCGTATGCCAGCTTTCTTCGAAACATTCCCCGTAATTTTAGTTGATAAAGATGGTATTATCCGTGCGGATATTCCATTCCGTCGAGCAGAATCAAAATATAGTATTGAACAAGTTGGTGTAACTGTTGATTTCTATGGTGGTAAATTAAATGGTCAAACATTTAAAGATGCACCGACAGTTAAGAAATTTGCTCGTAAAGCACAATTAGGTGAAGTTTTTGAATTTGATAGAACAAGTTTAGAATCAGATGGTGTGTTTAGAAGTAGTCCACGTGGTTGGTATACTTTTGGTCATGCTAACTTTGCTTTATTATTCTTCTTCGGACATTTATGGCATGGTGGTCGTACGATTTTCCGTGACGTATTCACTGGTATTGGTGCAGAAGTTACAGAGCAAGTTGAATTTGGTGTATTCCAAAAGCTTGGTGATAAATCAACGAAAAAACAAGGTGCTGTATAATACACAGTTATTTTGTTAAGTTTCTTTATATTTAAATAGGATTAAACAATGGAAGCGTTAGTTTATACATTTTTACTTATTGGTACTTTAATTGTAATTTTCTTTGCGGTATTCTTTAGAGAAACACCTCGAATTATTAAAAAATAAAACCATTTTATTGGTTTTATTTTTTTAGTCCTCATGTTCTTCGAACGGATCGCGTAAATTTTTTGACGCTGGTCCAAATGCTGTATAGATAGAATATGCGGTAATTCCTAAGAGTAAACTTGATACAAAAATTACAATAATAGTTGCTGTTTCCATGTTATATATTTATTGAAATTAACATTTTAATATTATATAACATATACTCGGAAAATTAATTTATTAACAATATAAATATTTTTATGGCATTACGAACAAGATTAGGTGAAATTTTACGCCCACTAAATGCTGAATATGGTAAAGTTGCTCCAGGTTGGGGAACGACACCAATTATGGCTATTACAATGGCGGCATTTTTAGTATTCTTACTAATTATTTTACAAATTTATAATTCATCATTAATTATTGATGACATTGATGTTGATTGGACAAATGGTATTGTATAAATATAATACTAATAAAAAATAACTTAAAAGGTTTAAAATCCCTTTTAGGTTATAAAAATTAAATAAATTAAAATATAGATCTATGGATATTATAAGTCTAGGGTGGGCCGGCTTAATGACAATGTTTACGTTTTCATTAGCACTAACTGTTTGGGCTCGAAATGGTTTCTAATTATTTAAACTTTTTATAACATTTAAAATTAAAAAAATTATGGAATTAATTAAAGCAGTATTCCCGTATGCAAGTCCAGAAATTGTTACCCCAGCGGTTATTTGTTTCTTTATGACTTTATTCGGTCTTTCTTTAGGATTCGCCTTATTAAAAGTACAAGGTGAATAAAAACTATTTAATAATAATATTAGAAATATTATTATTAAATAGTTTCAAATTTTATTCTTTTATATTAAACGGGACTGACGAGACTCGAACTCGCAACGTCCGCCGTGACAGGGCGGTGCTCTAACCAATTGAACTACAATCCCATATTACATCTATAATTGATAACTCTAACGAATTTCTAAAATATGTCAACTTCTTATTCATTTTAGTTTTTAATAAAGGAGAAACAGGGATTCGAACCCTGGGTACAAAAAATGTACGATAGATTAGCAATCTATTGCTTTCGACCACTCAGCCATTTCTCCTAAATTAAAAAACTTTTTTGTTTTTTAAAAATGCTAAAGTAGATGGCTCTGGTGGGATTTGAACCTACGACCTTGGGCTTATGAGTCCCCTGCTCTAACCACTGAGCTACAGAGCCTTAGACTACTTTACTAAAAACAATTCTATCATAAATTAATTGAAATATAATAGTATTATTTTCTTGTATGTAGAAACTTCTGAGTAATTTTAAAATTATCTATATAATTGTAATAAGAAAATAAATGATGTGAATTTTTTATGAGTGATTTTTGGAATAATATTTCGCGTTACCCCCGTTTTTTTATTAGTAGTTTAGCCGGTTTAATTCTAGTTATTGTCGCACCCTTTAAAAATTTATTTAAAATTAAAAAATTACGAATTTTTGTGGTTATTGGAGTTATTGTATTTATCGGAGTTCTATACACAGTTCTTACAAGTATGGTTGGTTTATAGAAATTCATAAATTAAAATATTGATTTATGAACTTTTAACTAAAGATATATATTTTTCGTCGTTTTCTATTAAAAGTTCTATAAAATCTTTATAAGAATATATGGGCCGAGTTGGATTCGAACCAACGTAGCATGACGCAGCGGATTTACAATCCGCCCCCTTTAACCACTCGGGCATCGACCCTCTTATTCTAAACTTTAACATATAATTAAGTAAAATTACAACGATTTTTCATAAAAATGTATTGTAATTTTACTTAGTTCGATTTATTGAATTAGTAAAATAAATTTTTGCTACGTATTGAGGTAATAATTTTAGAAATTCAATTATAAATTAAAATTTTATAAGGTCAATGAAGTATTCTATTTTTCAATGTTTTTAAGAAAAATTATATTAAACAATAATCTTGACTTTCATTTGATTTTTTAGTATAAATATAGATAGATAGTTAAAAACTCAATGTTTTAAATTATGGGTAATTAACTCAGCGGTAGAGTGTCTGCCTTACAAGCAGAAGGTCACAGGTTCAAATCCTGTATTACCCATATTATATTAGGGCCCATCGTCCAACGGATCAGGACAGAAGTTTTCTAAATTTAAAATGTAGGTTCGATTCCTACTGGGCCTATATAAATAGAATTCTATCTTACATTAAGGTAGTATTTTATTCTTTACTTCAGGAATTATAATAACGCTAAAATTAACAAATGTTTATTCTTTTACTATTTATCGAGTAATAAATTTATCTATTTAAGAATAGAAGTTTATTATTATTGGCGAAATTATTTTATTTTAATTGTAATATTCGTTGTACTTGTAACAAAGAAACAACTTTAAAAGACTAGTATTACAAGTGCTAAATATTTATAAAGTTATTCAATTATTGTAATTTATATTTTTTAATATTTATCGAACTATCTCTTCAATTTAAAATATAGAAAATGAATATATTTTCTGTGTTACTTATTTAACAAGTATCTAACTATCAAACAAATTCTTTATAAGTTTTCAAGAGAGGACAAAACTTTTTCCCTTCTCAATTTTTAATTGTTAGATCAATGAATATTTTTTAGAAGCTGGTGAAGGGATTTGAACCCCCAACCTACGGATTACAAATCCGTTGCTCTACCGTTGAGCTACACCAGCAATCATATAATTACGTCATATTTTTTTGTAGTTAAACTATCTATATTACAAATTACTATTATATTATCCAAAAGTCAATAAATAGTAACTAAAATATTTTATGTTTTAACTATTAGATGAAATAAGAATATTAAAACTTTACAAATAAAAATTTGTAAAGTTTTAATAAAAGTTAAACTTCAAATTGATTACCACGACGATACTGTAAAAATGCTGCTACAAATAAACCAAGTGCAGTTACAGCAATTAATCCTAAAACTATTCCAGATAATAAAGCTTCTACCATTTATTGTGATTCTTTAAATATAAAAATTAATATTGCATTATAGATAATTATACAATCATAAAACAATAAATTTTGATCATAAATTCAAAATTATCTAAATCCAATGGCTGCTTGCCATACAAATGCTAATAATAAGAAGAAAAGAGGAATAAGAGGTAATACATCTACGATTGGACTAAAGATAACGTAGGCTTCTGGTAAACGAGATAATAATAAAGTTTCCATAATTAATAACTAAAATATAATATATAAAGTTTCTAAGATTAATAATATTAGATTTAATAATATTAATTTTACTATAAAACTCTCTAAATTTTTGATTTATATTAATGTTTAATTCTAACATATTTTCATATACAATTAATATTATCGATTTTATAAATTGATAATTATTAATTAAAAAAAATTTTTAAGATAAAAATATGACAGCTGCATTTTTACCTTCAATTTTAGTTCCTATCGTTGGTTTAGTTTTTCCAGCACTTAGCATGGCATTATGGTTCATTTATGTTTCAATTGATGATGTTAGCTAAACGGCTTTAGTTTCTTTAAGTTAATATTTTATTCAAATAAAATTAACTTAAAGGAAGTAAAATTTTTAATAGTTCAAATAATTTGGTTCTAAATTGAAATTTTCAATTATTTTACTCACATTGATATATAATATTAATTACAAGCTGACAAGACTAGAGTAAAATTTGTTCAACATTGTTTACTCTGTAAATATTTAATTAAAGGATTATTAAAATATGACCATTGCTATTGGACAAAACCAAGAACGTGGCTTATTTGATCTTGCTGACGATTGGTTAAAGAAAGATCGATTTGTCTTCGTTGGTTGGTCAGGTATATTATTATTCCCAACAGCTTATTTAGCAACAGGTGGTTGGTTAACTGGTACGACTTTCGTTACATCATGGTACACTCATGGTTTAGCAACTTCTTACCTTGAAGGATGTAACTTCTTAACTGCTGCTGTATCAAGTCCAGCAAACAGTATGGGACATTCATTATTACTTTTATGGGGCCCTGAAGCACAAGGCGATTTTACACGTTGGTGTCAAATTGGTGGTCTTTGGGCATTTATCGCTCTACACGGTGCATTCGGCTTAATCGGATTCTGTTTACGTCAATTTGAAATTGCACGTTTAGTAGGTATCCGTCCATATAACGCAATTGCCTTCTCAGGTCCAATTGCAGTATTTGTTTCAGTATTCTTATTATACCCATTAGGTCAAGCTAGTTGGTTCTTCGCACCAAGTTTTGGTGTTGCAGCAATCTTCCGTTTCTTATTATTCTTACAAGGTTTCCACAACTGGACATTAAACCCATTCCACATGATGGGTGTTGCTGGTATTTTAGGTGGTGCTTTACTTTGTGCTATTCACGGTGCAACAGTAGAAAATACGTTATTTGAAGATGGTGATGCAGCTAACACATTCCGTGCATTCACACCAACACAATCAGAAGAAACTTATTCAATGGTTACGGCTAACCGTTTCTGGTCACAAATTTTCGGTGTAGCATTCTCTAACAAGCGTTGGTTACATTTCTTTATGTTATTTGTACCGGTAACAGGTTTATGGACTAGTGCAATTGGTATCGTTGGTTTAGCATTAAATTTACGTGCATACGATTTCGTATCACAAGAATTACGTGCTGCTGAAGATCCTGAATTTGAAACATTCTACACAAAAAATATTTTATTAAACGAAGGTATTCGTGCTTGGATGGCTGCGCAAGACCAACCACATGAGAACTTTGTATTCCCTGAGGAGGTATTACCACGTGGAAACGCCCTTTAATAGTAGTATTGCAGGCCGCGATATCGAGTCAACAGGTTTTGCTTGGTGGAGTGGAAATGCACGTTTAATCAATGTTTCTGGTAAATTATTAGGTGCTCACGTAGCACATGCTGGCTTAATGGTATTCTGGGCTGGTGCAATGATTTTATTTGAAGTATCTCATTTCGTACCAGAGAAGCCTTTATATGAGCAAGGTTTTATCTGTATGCAACATTTAGCAACTTTAGGTTATGGTATTGGACCAGGTGGCGAAATTACAACAACTGTTCCATATTTTGCTGTTGGTGTAATTCACTTAATTTCATCAGCTGTTTTAGGTTTTGGTGGTATTTACCATTCATTATTAGGTCCAGATACATTAGAAGAGTCATTCCCATTCTTCGGTTATGACTGGCGTGATAAAAACAAAATGACAACAATCTTAGGTATTCACTTATGTCTTTTAGGTGTAGGTGCTTTATTATTAGTTGCGAAAGCAATGTACTTAGGTGGTGTTTATGACACTTGGGCACCAGGTGGTGGAGATGTTCGTTTAATTACAACTCCAACATTAAATCCAATTGTTATTTTCGGCTATGTATTCCGTTCACCATTTGGTGGAGACGGTTGGGTTGTTTCAGTAAACAACATGGAAGATTTAGTAGGTGGCCACATTTGGGTTGGCGTACTATGTTTAACAGGTGGTTTCTGGCATATTTTCACTAAGCCATTCGCTTGGGCACGTCGTGCTTTTGTTTGGTCGGGTGAAGCATACTTATCATACAGTTTAGCTGCTATTTGTATTATGGGCTTAACAGCTTCATTATACGCTTGGTACAATAACACAGCATATCCTAGTGAATTATATGGTCCAACTGGTCCTGAAGCTTCACAATCTCAAGCATTCACATTCTTAGTTCGTGATCAACGTTTAGGTGCTAATGTTTCATCAGCACAAGGTCCAACAGGTTTAGGTAAATACTTAATGCGTTCGCCAAGTGGAGAAATTATCTTCGGTGGTGAAACTATGCGTTTCTGGGATTTACGTGCACCATGGGTTGAGCCATTACGTGGTCCAAACGGTTTAGATATCAACAAAATTAAAAATGATATTCAACCTTGGCAAGAACGTCGTGCTGCAGAATACATGACCCATGCTCCATTAGGTTCATTAAACTCTGTAGGTGGTGTAGCAACAGAAATTAACTCAGTTAACTATGTATCACCACGTTCATGGTTATGTTGTTCACACTGGATTTTAGGCTTCTTCTTCTTAGTAGGCCACTGGTGGCATGCAGGTCGTGCTCGTGCGGCAGCTGCTGGTTTCGAAAAAGGTATTAATCGTGCAAACGAACCTGTATTATCAATGCGTCCTATTGACTAATAATAATACTAACAATAATACTAATAATTATTTTCACCTAATTTTTTAAATTAGGTGAAAATAATCGTACAAACATCATTTTATCGTTTTAGTTGTCTTTAATTGATTTTTAACAATTTATTCGTGTTTGAAAATATTTCACAAAAAAAACCTTACTAGAAATTTATATTTAAAAAAAGAAAATATTGGGTCACCTGGGACTCGAACCCAGAACTATTCGGTTAAAAGCCGAGTACTCTACCATTGAGTTAGCAACCCTAGTAAGATAGTACCATGAAAGCAATAAAATATAAAAGTTTTTATTTAAAAAAAATTTTATATTCTAGTCAATTAGAATATTAATTTAAAATATTATTTTTACTTTATTAATTTTAAAGTAAAATGAGAATTAACATTATCGGTTATTTTATTACTTAAAATTTTATTAAAAATTGATAAATAAGGATTTTAAAAATGATTAATTGGCAAGTTCTAGGACAACTAATAGCTACAGGTACTATTCTGTTATCAGGTCCAGCAGTAATTATTTTATTAGCTTTAAAGAAAGGTAATCTTTAAATTCTAATCTCTTGTATATATTTAAATTTGATCATCAATATAAAAATTTTTTAAATAGATTTATGATAACGGCTTTAACAACTATATTAGTTTTAGTTTCATTAGGTTTAGTTATAACAGTTCCCGTAGCTTTAGCTACACCAGGGGAGTGGGAAAACTCAAAAGGCACTCTTACTACAGGTATCCAGGGATGGATCTTCCTTGTTCTTGCAATTGCTGTTGCTGACGGCGTTGGAGCAACATTTTAAATATTTAGAAATTATAGTGAAAACTATAATTTCTAATAAATTTATTTAAACTATTGACAGATTTAATAAATTTTTATAGATTATATTAGAAAGCATATCAAGTTTTATTACTATAGAAATTCATTAGCGGGCATAGCTCAGTGGTAGAGCGCAACCTTGCCAAGGTTGATGTCGCGCGTTCGAATCGCGTTGCCCGCTTCCCGATTTTTATACTTCTAAAATTAAGATTGCCCCCATCGTCTAGAGGCCTAGGACAGCTCCCTTTCACGGAGCAGACAGGGATTCGAATTCCCTTGGGGGTACTTTTTAATCTACTACTCGTTAAAATAAATTAAAGTTTTTTAGTTAAATAATTCCTATTCTTAGAGAAAATCTTGATCTTTAGATAAAAGTTTAGTATCTTTTACATTTATAATAGTAAAATATTAAATTTTTTAATAAATATGTTAATAAGACTAATTTATGTTATATCTATTTAGACTCTTATTTCTTTCAATCAGTATTGATCAAGAGACAGTCTTAAATTGGTTTGGAATTGAAGACCCGACTATTAGTGAAGCTCGTCAAGCACTAGCCAATGGTTATGATCTTAATTTATCAAATATTGAATCATCTACTAATATATCAACAGATACTTTACGTTTACTTGTCGAAAGTTTATTAAATAAACTTCAAGATGGACTAACTATAATTGATATTGAAAATGCTTTATTTTTCATTCTTTTTGTTCGTTTTGTTATTCTTGCTATAAGATATAATTTAAAAACTTCATTGTATATTACATGTATTGGTTTATTTGCAGGCTACTTATGGTATAGACATTTAATTGATATTATTTCGACATATAGTAATGTCTTAATAAAATTTCCTTTTTTACAAAATTTTGGAAAAGATGCAATTCAATTACAATCGCTCAGCCGGCAAACAGCTATAACAAATTTAAAATTAGGAGAAAATACCCATTGGTATAATCCAGCGCAAGTAATTTACTACTCAATAATGAAAGCAATTGTTAATGTAGATCCAGAAACTGGACAAAAATATTATATTGATCCTGTTTCAATGGTTATTTCTAAATTTCAAGCCGCTGGAAATTCAAATATTGTTGCAGGCTACTATAAGCTTTATCACAAAATCATACCAAAAATTTATGATGTGTGTACTAAATTTTGGGCACAACTTTCAGGAGTTGCAGCATATGCAGTTATTACTCGAATAGGTAAACGTTATTGCCCATATTTAATAAGATGGCATTGGACATTTTTATTAATTATAATGATGGTAGAACAAACTTTTATTACATTTGTTGGACGTCTTAATTATTTTCAAACTCAAGTACTTCTTCCACAGAAAGAAGCTTATGGGAATTTCATAAATTCGGGCTTACAATTACAAATTGGTCTTTTAAATGCAATGATAGGCGTTGTTGTTTTAACTCATATTGGTGTTTTAATTTTTGGTTTATTTCATGCTATTTGGGGTCAATATTTTTATATCCCATTCTTTGTGGAAAACACGGAATTACATATTGGTCCTCGTCCTAAAAATAGTGTTTATAGTGGTGGAAATACAAGTTGGCAAGATCCAGAAGAAAAGGCAAAAAATTTAAATCGTGTACTTCCAAAACTTTGGTTTGGTTGGTTTGGAAAAGGAACAACAGATGGTTGGCAAATAACTTCGCAATTTAAAAAATTCTTAAGTAAAATTATAAAAAAATTTAGAAGATAATAATCTTAAATTATAGTTATAAAACTATAACTATAATTTAAGATTATTAAAATAGAGTAGGATATATAACTTTATTAACTATTTATATAATCCCATATATTTTATAATGATGAACCTAATCCTGAATATGAACCGTAGATGAATAACGATAGCATCGTAATTGCTGCAAAACCGCCTACTAAACCTACAAGCCATAATGGAATTCTACCAGTATTTGCCATAAAAAAACTCCTATTATATGAATATTAATTGAAGAAATAACTTGAAAAGAGTACTGCTAAAACAAAAATTAATAAAAGTCCCCAATAAAGAGAAGTTCGATTTAATTCTACTGCTTGTTTATTTGGATTTGGACCTGTCATAAAAATTACCTCTTATCTTTATTATAAAATGAATCTATCGTTGAATGAATTGCATTGCCGTAATACCACCTAAAAAGAATACTGTTGGAACTGCTAAACCATGAATTGCTAACCAACGAAATGTGAAAATAGGATAAGCTACTGGTTGATTGATATTATTTGCCATTTTTTTTTCCTAAATTATAAACCTTTAGTTAAATCTTCTAATTCTTGCTTTGCACTAAATCTGTCATTCACTAATGGAATTTGTTGACGATCTTGTGTAAAGTACTCATTTGGACGTGGAGTCCCAAATACATCATACGCTAAACCAGTACTAACAAATAACCATCCCGATACGAAAAGAGATGGGATTGTAATACTATGAATAATCCAATAACGTACACTAGTAATAATATCCGAAAACGGACGTTCACCCGTAGATCCACCAGACATATTTATATATTCTCCTATAAAAAAAAGATTGTTGCTCATTCGAATGATTTATCAAGAAGCGGGCAGGGGGAATCGAACCCCCATCATCAGCTTGGAAGGCTAAGGTTTTACCACTAAACTATGTCCGCATGATCCTATTATAGAGTCATACGGGTATAAAAATCAATAAAATCTTATAAATTTTCTAGTTTTAAATCTAAAAACTTTGCTAAATCAGCTGCCTCTTCTTCTAAATCTGAAATTGAAGTTGGTTCTTGAACAGGAGTTAAAGGAATATTTCGTTCATCTTTTAAGCATAAATAAATACTTCGGGTTGGATTTAAACCTTCCGTGATTTTTATTCCAATTGATCTAACATTCGATACTGGGTATGTTAAAAGAATTTCACGATTTCTTCCTGGGAATCCTTTACGAACAATTTTTACAAGGTTTTCAGTTTTATTATACTCATTATATCCGCCGCCAACATCCAAAAGGACTGTTAAGATAATATAAAGACTAAAACCTAAACTTAAGGTTCCATAAAACATCATTACTAAACCTTGTGGTATAAAAACTAATTCTGTAGGATTTGCGAATGGTAATAAATTTACTTTAAAATAGCTGGAGATTCCAGCTAATAAAAAACCTAACCCTCCAACAAATAAAAAAAACGACCAGAAATAATTACTAAATCGTCGTGATCCAACAATATTGTCTTGACGAATTTCGTTTTGCATTTTTTACAATTTAATAAAAATTAAATTAATTTAATTGATTTTAATCCAAGAAATAATCCAGATGTAAGTGCAAAGCAAAATCCTATTAATAAAAAATAATCTATAGCAACTGTCATAAAATCTTTGTTATTTTGTTGAAATTAAGTTTATAAAAATTTTTCTATATATTAGTATATATTATATAGTAATCTATAGAAAAATTTTGGTTGTTAAAATTTGATGAAAATTTTTGTAACCTTATTTTTATTTAATTAAAAAATTTTATTATTAATTTAACTAATTTTCAAATTAACTTTATGGCTAACTTTATTAAACCGTATAATGATGATCCATTTGTAGGTCATTTAGCAACGCCAATAACATCGTCTGCAGTAACAAGAGCAATTTTACAAAATTTACCAGCGTATAGATTTGGTTTAACACCTTTACTACGTGGTTTAGAAATTGGTTTAGCACATGGTTACTTTTTAATAGGTCCCTTTGCTATGCTAGGACCATTACGAAATTCAGATATTGCATTATTGTCTGGTTTCCTTTCAACCATTGGTTTAATTGTTATTTTAACAATAGGTTTAACAATCTATGGTGTAGCAGCTTTTGGTCAAGAAAAATCTTCAGGTAATTCGAATGATTTACAAACGAAAAAAGCTTGGGATGAATTCAAAGGTGGCTTTTTTGTAGGTGCATGTGGAAGTGCAGGATTTGCATTTGTTTGTTTATCTAGTGTTCCATCTTTCACAGTATAAACATAGTTATAAAAATATATTAAGTCAGTAAAAATTTAACTGACTTAATATACAAAATTATTTGAGATTGTCTATATAATACATATTAACATTGATATTTAGTATAAAAATTAAATTACATGAATACAACTCCCATTAATTTACAAGAAGAATACGCAAAAACTGAAATTGCTAAGATTTTAAATTTATTAAATGAAGAATTAGTTGGTTTAGCTCCTGTAAAAGCACGAATTCGAGAAATTGCAGCATTACTTTTAATTGACAAATTAAGAAGAAATCTAGGGATTACGGCAGCAAACCCAGGTTTACACATGTCATTTACTGGAAGTCCTGGTACAGGAAAAACTACAGTTGGATTAAAAATGGCTGATATTTTATATCAATTAGGTTATATTAAAAAAGGTCATTTATTAACTGTTACTCGTGATGATTTAGTAGGTCAATATATTGGTCATACAGCTCCAAAAACAAAAGAAGTTCTTAAAAAAGCAATGGGTGGAGTTTTATTTATTGATGAAGCTTACTATTTATATAAGCCTGATAATGAACGTGATTATGGTTCAGAAGCAATTGAAATTTTACTACAAGTAATGGAAAACCAACGTGATGATTTAGTAGTTATTTTAGCTGGATATAAAGAACCAATGGATAAATTCTATGAATCTAATCCAGGTTTATCTTCGCGAATCGCAAATCATATCGATTTCCCTGACTATACAACTGATGAATTGTTAAAAATTTCAAAATTAATGTTAGAAGATCAACAATATCAACTAACACCAGATGCTGAAGTTGCTTTACAAAGTTATATTCAAAAACGAAAAGAAAAACCATTATTTGCGAATGCTCGAAGTGTTAAAAACGCTTTAGATCGTGCACGAATGCGTCAAGCAAATAGAATTTTTGATAGTCGTGGTCAAGTATTAACAAAAAAAGAATTAGTTAATCTTGAAGCACAAGACATTTTACAAAGTTCGGTTTTTAATGATTAAAATTCTTTAAAAAATCTAAATATATGAGTTTACTAATTATTGGTGGAACTGGGACACTAGGTCGTCAAGTTGTATTACAAGCTTTGACTAAAGGTTACCCAGTACGATGTATGGTTCGAAATTTTCGAAAAGCAAATTTCTTAAAAGAGTGGGGTGTTGAATTAGTATATGGCGATTTATCAAGACCAGAAACAATTCCTCCTTGTCTGAAAGGAATTACAGCTGTTGTCGATGCATCAACAAGTCGTGCAGATGAGTTAGATTCTTTAAAAGAAGTAGATTGGGACGGTAAGTTGTGTTTAATTGAATCTGCTAAAGCTGCTAATATTAAAAGATTTATTTTCTTTTCAGCACAAAATGTGGAACAATTTGAGAATATTCCATTAATGAAATTGAAATATGGTGTAGAAACAAAATTAAAACAATCTGGTATTCCTTACACTATTTTTAGATTAACCGGATTTTATCAAGGTTTAATCGAACAATATGCGATTCCTGTTTTAGAAAACCTACCTATTTGGGTAACAAATGAAAACACGAATATTGCATATATGGATACTCAAGATATTGCAAGATTCTGTTTGAGGTCATTACAAATTCCTCAAACAATGAATCAGACTTTCTTTTTAAGCGGCTTAAAAGGTTGGGTATCATCAGAAATTATTAACTTATGTGAACAATTAGCTGGTCAAACAGCGAAAGTTAAAACTGTTCCGTTATTTGTTTTAAAGTTCGTAAGTGAATTTTTTGGTTTTTTCGAATGGGGTCAAAATATTAGTGATCGTTTAGCATTTGTTGAAATTTTGAACACTGAAAATAATTTTTCAAAATCAACCTTTGAATTATATAAAATGTTCAAGATTGATCCATCTGAAATTATTCAATTGGATGATTATTTCTTAGAGTATTTCATTCGATTATTGAAACGATTACGAGATATTAATTTCGAAGATGTTCAGAAACAAAAGAATTTAATTATTTAGAATTTATGGGTGATGGTAACTATTTAGCGAGTATTGTTAAAATTTTGGAAAAACCAATTCAAATTGTTAATGATGATAAAGTTCTGACTACTGAATTTCGCGCTCAATTAATTCAAGTTCGTAATAGTCAAATTGTAAATCTTGTTTTCTGGGGAAATTTAGCTACTGATGTTGTTAATTATTATCAAGTAAATGATTACATTATGATTGAAGGCTATTTATCATTGGAGAATAAAACAAATAATGAATTAGTCAAACAGAATTTAAAAAAAGTTCAAATCACTGTTCTAAAAATTTACTCAATTTAATGTAATTCTACAAAAGTCATATTAATTATACTAAAATAAAATAATTCAGAATCATTTTATTTTAGTATAATTAATATTATTAAAAATAATTTTTAAGAAAAATTAAATGCTAACTTTAAAAATTTTGGTTTATACAACAATTATCTTTTTTGTTTCTTTATTCATTTTTGGACTTCTTTCAGGTGATCCTTCACGAAATCCAAACCGTAAAGATTTTGAATAATTTACAATATTTCTAATTCTTGGAAAATTTTTAATACTAAAAGTTCTCCAAGAACTAAAAAACAGTTGAAACTTATATCGTAAGTTTAATTGTTTTATCTAAAAAATACGAAATTTGGAATCCAGAATAATTTGTATTTTTTATGATTTGAATAATAAATTAAATATTTTTTTATTTACACTAACATATATAATAAATACTAAAAGAATAACTCTAATTTTCTTAAATTTTTTACCAAATTAACAATTTTAAATTTTATTTAATAATGAAACGTTTTAATTTAATAGCTTTACTTTTTGCAGTATTAGTAGCTTTTACTCCAAGTCAAGCGTTTGCTGAAATTGGCGGATTAACAAAATGTAGTGAATCTCCAGCTTTTAATAAACGATTAGCAACAAGTGTAAAAAAGCTAGACCAACGTATGAAGCAATACGAAGCTGATTCACCGCCGGCTTTAGCTTTAAAACAACAGATTGATCGAACACAAGCAAGATTTGATAAATATGGTAGATCTGATTTACTATGTGGAACTGATGGATTACCACATTTAATTGCTGATGGACGTTTTACTCACGCTGCTGAATTTATTTTCCCAGGAGTTGGGTTCATTTATATTTCTGGCTGGATTGGTTGGGTTGGTAGAAAGTATTTACGCGCAGTAAGTACAACTAAAAATCCTAGCGAAAGCGAAATTATTATTAATGTTCCGTTAGCTCTAAAAATTATGACTACTGGATACATTTGGCCCATTTCAGCTTGGCAAGAACTAGTGAATGGTGATTTAATTGCTCCAAAAGACGAAATCACAGTATCACCACGTTAAGTTTCAAATGAAAACTTTTAAATAAATTATCTATTAACTATTTAACTTAAATTTTTATGGAAGACTTTCAAAAATATTTATCGACAGCTCCAGTTTTATTAACAATATGGTTGTCATTTACAGCTGGATTTATTATTGAAATTAATCGTTTTTTCCCAGATATGCTAGGATTATATTTCTAAATTTTAGCTTGAAATCTAAAAAAATACTTGAAGTTTTTTCTTAACTTCAAGTATTTTTTTTTCAATTGTCCGTCTAGAATTTTTCTTATTTTTTTCGATTTTTTAAATTCAGTTTTCACATCAATATAAATACTTTAAATAAATAATTTTAAAAGGTTAATTAAAATTTATCAAAGAAATGTATAATGATAATTTGAAAACTCATAATTAACAGATATATATAAAATTAATATTCTTTATTTTTTTATGAGAGTTTCATAGATTTTCGTCTCCCAACTAAGGAGAAAATTAATGGCAATAAGCTCAACCGATCGTCGTGCAAAAAATGTACAAGTTTTTGTTGAAAAAGACGCAGTCGAAACTAGTTTCGCGAAATGGGCACAACCGGGTCATTTTTCTAGAACTTTAGCTAAAGGTCCAAAGACAACAACTTGGATTTGGAACTTACATGCAGATGTACATGACTTTGATAGTCAGACTAGCTCTTTAGAAGAAGTTTCTCGTAAAGTCTTTAGTGCACACTTTGGACAATTAGCAATTATATTCCTATGGATTAGTGGTATGCACTTCCATGGAGCATATTTTTCTAACTATTCAGCTTGGTTAACAGATCCAGTTAATATTAAGCAAAGTTCACAAGTTGTTTGGCCAATTGTTGGTCAAGAAATTTTAAACGGTGATGTAGGTGGTAACTTCCAAGGTATTCAAACTACATCTGGTTGGTTCCAAATGTGGAGAGCAGAAGGAATCACAAGTGAAGTTGAATTATATTGGATTGCAATTGGTGGATTAGCTATGTCAGCTATTATGCTATTCGCTGGTTGGTTCCATTATCATAAAGCAGCACCAAAATTAGAATGGTTCCAGAATGCTGAATCGATGATGAATCATCATTTAGCAGGTTTATTAGGATTAGGTTGTTTATCTTGGTCTGGTCACCAGATTCATATTGCATTACCTATTAATAAATTATTAGACGCTGGTGTAGCACCGCAAGAAATCCCATTACCTCACGAATTTTTAATTAATCGTGAATTGATGAGTCAATTATATCCAAGTTTCTCTCAAGGATTAACACCATTCTTTACTGGTAACTGGGGTGTTTATTCAGATTTCTTAACATTTAAAGGTGGTTTAAATCCTGTTACTGGTGGTTTATGGTTAAGTGACACTGCTCACCATCATTTAGCTTTAGCAGTTTTATTTATCTTTGCTGGTCACATGTACCGCACAAACTGGGGTATTGGCCACAGTATGAAAGAAATTTTAGAAGCTCACAAAGGTCCATTTACAGGTGAAGGTCATAAAGGATTATACGAAATTTTAACAACATCATGGCATGCTCAGTTAGCAATTAACTTAGCAATGGTTGGTTCTTTAAGTATTATTGTTGCGCATCATATGTATGCAATGCCTCCATACCCTTATATTGCGACTGATTATGCTACTCAATTATCATTATTTACACATCATATGTGGATTGGTGGATTCTGTGTAGTAGGTGGTGCAGCTCACGCTGCTATCTTTATGGTTCGTGATTACACACCAGCTAATAATTACAATAATTTATTAGATCGTGTATTACGTCATCGTGATTCAATTATTGCTCACTTAAATTGGGTTTGTATTTTCTTAGGTATGCATGCGTTTGGATTCTATATCCATAATGATACAATGCGAGCATTAGGTCGCCCACAAGATATGTTCTCAGACAAAGCAATTCAGTTACAGCCCATTTTTGCTCAATGGATTCAAAATATTCATTTATTAGCACCAGGGACTACAGCTCCAAACGCTTTAGCAACAACAAGTTATGCTTTTGGTGGAGAAGTTGTAGAAGTTGGCGGTAAAATTGCAATGATGCCTATTAAGTTAGGTACAGCAGATTTTATGGTTCATCATATTCACGCGTTTACAATTCACGTAACAGTTTTAATTTTATTAAAAGGTGTATTATACGCGCGTAGTTCTAAATTAATTCCAGATAAGGCAAATTTAGGTTTCCGTTTCCCTTGTGATGGTCCAGGTCGTGGTGGTACATGTCAGAGTTCAAGTTGGGATCATGTGTTCTTAGGTTTATTCTGGATGTATAATTCAATTTCTGTAGTAATTTTCCACTTCAGTTGGAAAATGCAATCAGATGTTTGGGGAACAATCGCACCAGATGGTAGTATTTCACATGTAACTGGTGGCAACTTTGCACGAGGCGCAATTACTATTAATGGTTGGTTACGTGATTTCTTATGGTCACAAGCTTCTCAAGTAATTCAATCATACGGTTCAGCATCGTCAGCATATGGTTTAATCTTCTTAGGTGCTCACTTTATTTGGGCATTTAGTTTAATGTTCTTATTTAGTGGTCGCGGATACTGGCAAGAGTTAATTGAGTCAATTGTTTGGGCACATAATAAATTAAACTTTGCTCCAACAATCCAGCCACGTGCGTTAAGTATTACTCAAGGTCGTGCTGTTGGTTTAGCTCACTATTTACTCGGTGGTATTGGAACAACATGGTCGTTCTTCTTAGCACGTGCCGTTTCGATCGGTTAATTAACTTAAAATTAACTTAATATTTTTATTCATAACTAAAATTTATATAAAAAGGCATCTAACATTATGGTAACTAAATTTCCAAAGTTTAGTCAAGCCCTTGCACAAGATCCAGCAACGCGAAGAATTTGGTATGGTATCGCGACTGCTCATGATTTAGAAGCACATGATGGTATGACTGAAGAAAATCTGTATCAAAAGATTTTCGCTTCACATTTTGGTCATCTAGCAATTATTTTCTTATGGACTGCAGGAAATTTATTCCATGTTGCTTGGCAAGGTAACTTTGAAAAATGGGTAACAAACCCATTAAAAGTTAAACCAATCGCCCACGCAATTTGGGATCCGCATTTTGGTGAATCAGCTTTAAAAGCATTCAGTAAAGGTAATGCATACCCTGTTAATATTGCATTTTCAGGTGTATACCAATGGTGGTACACAATTGGTTTCCGAACAAACCAAGAATTATACTTAGGTTCAATTGGTTTATTATTATTATCATCAGCTTTATTATTTGCTGGTTGGTTACATTTACAACCAAAATTCCGCCCAAGTTTATCATGGTTTAAAAATAATGAATCTCGTTTAAATCACCATTTATCAGGCTTAATGGGTGTTAGTTCATTAGCTTGGACAGGTCACCTTGTTCACGTAGCAATTCCTGCATCACGTGGTGTTCATGTTGGTTGGGATAATTTCTTAACAACTCCACCTCATCCAGCTGGTTTAACTCCGTTTTATTCTGGTAACTGGACAGCTTATGCAGAAAATCCTGATAGCGTAAGTCACGTTTACGGAACATCTGAAGGAGCTGGTACAGCGATTCTAACATTCTTAGGTGGTTTCCATCCTCAATCTCAATCGTTATGGTTAAGTGATATTGCTCATCATCAATTAGCAATTGCGGTTGTTTTCATTATTGCAGGTCACATGTACCGAACAAACTTCGGTATTGGTCACAATATGAAAGAAATTTTAGACGCTCACCGTCCTCCAGGAGGACGATTAGGCGCAGGTCATACAGGATTGTTTGAAACAATCACGAATTCTTTACATATGCAATTAGGTTTAGCATTAGCATGTTTAGGTGTTGCTACGTCATTAACAGCACAACATATGTATGCTTTAACTCCATATGCATTTTTATCTAAAGATTTTACGACTGAAGCTGCATTATACACGCATCATCAGTATATTGCTGGATTCTTAATGGTTGGTGCATTTGCACACGGGGCAATCTTTTTTGTTCGTGACTATGATCCAGAATTAAATAAAGGCAATGTTTTAGCAAGAATGTTAGAACATAAAGAAGCTATTATTTCACATTTAAGTTGGGTATCTTTATTCTTAGGTTTCCACACATTAGGATTATACATCCATAATGATACTGTGGTAGCATTTGGACAGCCAGAGAAACAAATTTTATTTGAACCAGTATTTGCGGAATTTATTCAAGCTGCATCTGGTAAAGCTGTTTATCAATTTAATGTATTATTATCATCTTCAACTAGTCCAGCAACAGTTGCAGGTAATCAACTTTGGTTACCAGGCTGGTTAGAAGCTGTAAATAGTAGTAAAAATGATTTATTCTTAAAAATTGGTCCTGGTGATTTCTTAGTTCACCATGCGATTGCTTTAGGTTTACATACAACAACATTAATCCTTGTAAAAGGTGCTTTAGACGCACGTGGTTCTAAATTAATGCCAGATAAAAAAGATTTTGGTTATAGTTTCCCATGTGATGGTCCAGGTCGTGGTGGTACATGTGATATCTCAGCTTGGGATGCATTCTACTTAGCAATGTTCTGGATGTTAAACACAATTGGTTGGACAACATTCTATTGGCATTGGAAACACATGGCAATTTGGGGTGGTAACCCAGGTCAGTTTGATGAATCATCAAACTACATTATGGGTTGGTTACGAGATTACTTATGGTTAAACTCGTCACCATTAATTAATGGTTATAACGCGTTCGGTATGAACAACTTATCTGTTTGGGCATGGATGTTCTTATTTGGACATTTAATTTGGGCAACAGGTTTCATGTTCTTAATCTCATGGCGTGGTTATTGGCAAGAATTAATTGAAACTCTAGTATGGGCTCATGAGCGTACACCTCTTGCGAATTTAATTCGTTGGAGAGATAAGCCAGTAGCTCTTTCTATTGTACAAGCTCGTTTAGTTGGTTTAGTACATTTCTCTGTTGGTTATATTTTAACTTATGCAGCGTTTGTTATTGCTTCAACCTCGGGTAAGTTTGGATAAACTTCTATTAAAAAGAATAAAAATAGTATAAATAATTATTTATACTATTTTTATTCTTTTTAATATTTATATAAGGAAATTTAAGAAATGAGTATTATATTTTATCAATTAATTGAACTAGTTTTGTTATTTGGTAAATGCTAACTTGATTTAAGCCATAAATCGGAATATTTTTTTGTTTTGCTAACGTAGTTAATTTGAAATTTTGTTTCAAATGGTTTTTTAAGCCAATTATTAAACTTGCTTTCTTGATCTCATTTGTTAAAACAAATTTTACTCCCATTTTCAATAAAACTTCTTTTAATAGGTTTGAAGATAATGAGTAGGGATAAATTACTAATTTTTTGGAATGTAATTTTAAAGATTTTTGGTCTTTTAATTGATTCATTAACATCCAATTTTTATTTGCCATTAAAAAAGAATTAGTTAAATTATTGGAAGAGTTAATCAAAGAGTTTTGATAATTTTGATTCTGATGGTACTTAATCTTGACTTTTTCTGTACTAGAAAATTGACGCACTTGGCCATTAGTAAAGTTACCTCGTAAAAACAAATCAACCGAATTTTGAACATCTTCATGGATTGTCCAAGAATTTTGCTGGTTTATTTCAATTATGATTTCAAACGCAGGATAAGCTTTTCGTTCTAGAATACTTTTTTGTGTTCCACGCCTCTTAGCTTCTTCATCACTAAGTGTAACATATTGAATTCCACCAATTAAATCTACTAATGGAGGATTCTTAATTAAATTTTCTAAACAATTACCATGGGTTGTGCCAACAAGTTGGACACCTTTTTCTGCGATTGTTCGAGCTGCTAAAACTTCTAATTCTGTTCCGATTTCATCAACAACAATAACTTGTGGCATATGATTTTCGACTGCTTCAATCATTACTTGATGTTGAAATTCTGTCTTTGCTACTTGCATTCGTCTTGCACGACCAATTCCAGAATGTGGGATATCACTATCACCAGCAATTTCATTTGCAGTGTCAATAATAATCACTCGTTTTTGCATTTCATCTGCTAGTACTCGTGCAATTTCTCGAATAATTGTTGTTTTACCTACACCGGGTTTACCTAATATGAGTATAGATTTTTCTAATTCTAACAAATCTCGAATAACTGAGATGATTCCAAAAACAGCTCGGCCAACTCTACAGGTTAAGCCATTTATCAAAAACTGACGATTCCGAATACAACTTATTCGATGAAGTGTACGCTCAATACCAGCCCGATTTTCATTACTGAATTTACTAACGCGCTTTGTTGTATAATCTATATCTTGCCATGAAATAATCTTTTGGGATAAATATTGTGGACCACGGATAAACCGTGCTTCTGGTCTTCGTCCTAAATCTAAAACAATTTCAATTAATTGTTCTTTATCACTATGTTGGTTTAATTGTTGTTGAAGAAAAAAGGGTAAATTTTCAATTAATTTTTCTAAATCGTCATTCACATTCATCTTAGAAAATTTTTTATAATCTTTTAATTTAGATTATACAATTATTAATTGTATAATCTAAATTGTATTAAATTTTAATTAGGTTTTGTATTAAATTGAAAAAGTATTCACTTTTTATGAATCTATTTCAATTAAAGATTTAAAAGTAGATGTATCTAAAACAGCTATTTGTGATAACATTTTACGATTTAAATCAATATTTGATTTTTTAAATTTGTGAATTAATTGGCTATATGATGTTCCATTTAATCTAGAAGCAGCATTAATTCGACTTATCCAAATTTTTCTGAAGATACGTTTTTTTTGCTTTCGTCCAACATATGAATAACGTAATGCTTTCATAACTTGTTGATTTGCTACTCTAAATAAAACAGAGTGAGCACCACGATAGCCACTTGCAAGAGATAAGATTTTTTTACGACGTTTTCGCGCAACGTTTCCACGTTTAATTCTAACCATTATAATTTTTTATTAATTGTATTTATTTAATATGGTAACATTAATTTAAGAGCTTTAGTATCACGAGAATTAACAAGAACAACTTGTGATAATCTTCGTTTTTGTTTGTTTGATTTTCGTCTTAAAAGGTGACCTTTATAAGCGTGACGACGTAAATAATTACCATTACCTGTTACTTTATATCGTTTTGAAGCTGCTTTTCGAGTTTTTAATTTTGGCATAAGCTTTCAATTCTTTTTATTAGAATATAATGTTTTAAAATAAACTTTCGACTTTAATGGATGCGAATATAAAATTTTATCACCATATTTCCAATCAACAGGACAAGCTTGCCCTGGGTTTTCTTTTACATATTGAATCGATTTTAAAATACGAAGCAACTCATTTATACTTCTTCCACATAGTAAGTTATTAACCGTATAGTATTGAATTATACCTTCTTTGTCAATAATAAATAAACCAGGAAATGCTAAACCATCATCTGTTAATAACTTATATTTCCTTGTAATTGATTGATTTAGATCTGAAATCAATGGATAGTTTAATTCATTTAAACCACCCTGACTTCGTTTTGATAATAAATAGTGTAAATGAGAAAATGGGCTATCAACCGAAATACCAAGAATTTGGGTCGACAATTGTCGGAATTCTGAAATCCGATCACTTAAAGCAGTTAGTTCTGTAGGAGATACTGACGTAAAATTAGCAGGATAAAAAATAAGAATAACATATTTTTTTCCATAATAATCTGATAAACGAATTTTTCCTAGGTGGTTTTTATAAACTCCGACCGTTAAAAAATTTGGTGCCATTCTTCCAATTTGTGGGAAATCGACCATAATGGTTTTTTTTTTCAAAAATAGTAATTAAAAAATAATAACACAATCAAAAAAGTAGATCAATGTTATGGATTACTAAACATGATCTACCTTTTTTAAAATAAATTTATTTTTCTACCACGACTAATTCATCGATAGCAAAATTATTTGTATTGGTACCACTGTAATTTACATTTTCGAATCTAACAACTACAGGATAACGGATACCACTTTTATCAACAGTCGCGACACTTCCAACTTGATTAAACCAATATGATTCTTTTCTTAAAATACGAACTTTATCATTACGATCTACCATAGTGAATTTATTTTATTAATATTAATAATTTATTATAAGTTTACATTAATAAAGAGTAATTAAACAATTAAATTTTAAAAAGAGTTGGTTTCAAAATTTTACTTCTGTTATTATTTAGTTAAGAACAAATTTATATAATAATTAAATAATAATAATAAAATGAATCGTAATACAATTCAAAAGGTCCTTATTGGACTTTTCTTTTTAGCTTGTACTGTTATAGGACTTAAGACATTTAATGTCGTTGGATTTAATGATACTGCAGCTAAGCCAGAATTAAATACAAACGTTAGTAGTTCAAGAATGACATATGGTCGATTCTTAGAATATTTAGAAATGGGTTGGGTAAAGCAAGTAGATTTATATGATAATAGTCGAAATGCAATTGTTCAGGCTTCTAGCCCGGAACTTGGAAATCGCCCTCAATCAATTCGTGTTGAAATACCAGTAGGTGCTTCACAACTTATTCAGAAATTAAAAGAATATAATATTGATTTTGACGCTCACCCAGCTCCAAAAAAGAGTATTTTTGTAACTATTGCTAGTAACTTACTTTTACCATTAATTTTCATTGGTAGTTTAATTTTCTTCTTCCAAAATTCAGATAATTTAGGTGGAAATTCTGGTTCATCACCAATGAATTTAGGTAAATCACCAGCAAGATTTGATCAAAAGCCAGAAACTGGAATATCTTTTGACGATATTGCTGGTATTGATGAAGCAAAAGCTGAATTCGAAGAAATTGTTTCGTTCTTAAAAGAACCAGAACGATATACACTTGTTGGAGCAAAAATTCCAAAAGGAGTTTTATTAGTTGGACCTCCAGGTACTGGTAAGACATTATTAGCTAAAGCAATTGCAAGTGAAGCAAATGTTCCATTTTATAGCGTAGCAGGTTCAGAGTTTGTAGAAATGTTTATTGGTATTGGTGCTGCTCGAATTCGAGATTTATTTAAGAAAGCATCAGAAAATACTCCTTGTATTGTTTTTATTGATGAAATTGATGCAGTTGGTCGTGAACGTGGTGCTGGAATTGGTGGTGGAAACGATGAGCGTGAGCAAACTTTAAACCAATTATTAACAGAAATGGATGGTTTTAAAGAGAATAAAGGAGTAATTGTAGTTGGAGCTACCAACCGAGTAGATATTTTAGATGCTGCATTATTACGTCCAGGTCGTTTTGATCGACAAATTACAGTTGGTTTACCTGATCGTTTAGGCCGAATTGGGATTTTAAAAGTTCATGCTAAAAATAAACCTTTTGATGAAGATGTTTCACTAGTTCAATTAGCAAACAGAACACCAGGTTTTTCAGGTGCAGATTTAGCTAATTTACTAAATGAATCTGCAATCTTAGCAACACGTTATAAGAAAAATACAATTACAAAAAATGAAGTAAATGAAGCTGCAGACCGAATTATTGGTGGTATCGCTGGAGCAACAATGGAAGATACAAAAAATAAGAAATTAATTGCTTACCACGAAGTAGGTCACGCAATTGTTGGTTCAGTTTTAGAAAACCATGATCCAGTTGAAAAAATCACTTTAATTCCTCGTGGTGGAGCAAAAGGTTTAACATGGTTTACACCTGATGAAGATCAAGGATTAGTATCTCGTTCTCAATTATTAGCTCGTATTATTACAACATTGGCAGGTCGTGTTACTGAGCAAATTATTTTTGGTGATCCTGAAATCACAACAGGCGCAAGTAACGATTTACAACAAGTTACTAATATTGCCCGACAAATGGTTACTCGCTACGGAATGTCAAATATTGGTCCGATCGCTTTAGAAGGTGATAATAATGAACAAATGTTCATGGGTGGAGAATCTAATGATGCAATTGCAGATCGAATTGATACAGAAGTTTGTAAAATTATCAATCATTGTGAGCAAATTGCTAGAGAGATCGTTTTAGATAATCGAGTTGTTATTGATTTAGCTGTTGAAAAATTATTAGATGCCGAAACGATTGATGGTGCTGAATTTAGAGAACTTGTAAGTGAGTATACTATTTTACCAGTTAAAGCTAATTAGTCTCGATTTATCAATAGCATCAAAGCCATTAAAATATTTTATCGTGGTTTTAGTGTAGAATTTTAATGTATTAAACAATACTATTAAAATTAAAAACTATTAGAAATAAAATTTGAATTTTATTTCTAATAGTTTTAACTACCAAAAAGGAATAAAACTATACTATTATTTTATTTTTATTTTTAACAATTCAAAGTACCAAATTTACATAACAATTCCATTGTTTGTAAAGAATTTAACATAGTACGTTATCTCCGAATTCGTCGTGTCAAAACACTTGCTACATTATATATTAGACTTGTAAGTAAGATTTTTACGATGTCTTGTTAATCATGAAATAATAATTTAATATAGTATTTTTTATTTGAATATTACTGAATAAATTTTCAATCAAGATAACAAAAGTTTTTAAACGTAGATTTGGTTCAAAAGCTCATAATTTTTCAAAATCAGATTTGAGCTTTGCTTTTGATAAGTATTTTCCAAGAGTTTTATCGTTTCTATCTTGTTTTTTTTACAAGAATGAAATATACTTATATTTAGTAGAACGGAAAGAGAGATACTATAGATAACTCGG
>Ga0136565_1000064_pt1 | contig 37899 bp, 49 predicted proteins | sample AntDeeMetagenom1_FD_104783 | JGI IMG/M metagenome (GOLD analysis project Ga0136565, IMG submission 104783) | Saline lake microbial communities from Deep lake, Antarctica - Metagenome #1 | ecosystem: Environmental > Aquatic > Non-marine Saline and Alkaline > Saline | place: Antarctica: Deep lake...
AATTTTACAAAAGCAGCTGAAGTTTTATATCTTTCTCAACCTTCTTTGAGTAAGCAAATAAAAACATTAGAAAAAAACCTTGATATAGTATTAATTAATCGAGAAAATAATCGGATATCCTTAACTGAAAATGGAGAAGTTTTTTTACAATATTCGGAAAGAATATTAGCTTTGTGCGAAGAAAGTTGTAGAGCATTAATCGATCTAAAAAATGGAGACCGAGGAAATTTAACAGTAGGCGCAAGTCAAACTATTGGGACTTATTTGATGCCTAGAGTTTTGGCTCTTTTTGCGCAAAATTATCCTCAAATTGATTTAAAAGTTCAAGTTAATTCGACACGATTAATTGCAAACAATGTTTTAAATCGTGAAATTGATATTGCGGTTGTTGGGGGTGAAATACCGAGTGAGTTGAAAAAAAATCTTACTATTAAACATTTTGTTGAAGACGAGTTAAGTTTAATCATTTCAAAGTCCCATCCGTTCGCTAAAAAGAAAAAAATTAATAAAGAAAATTTATATTATCTAAATTTTATAACATTAAATTCAAATTCTACAATTAGAAAATTTATCGATAATATTTTAATACAGAATGGAATCGAAACAAAACAATTAAAAATTGTTATGCAATTCAATTCCATTGAAGGAATTAAAACAGCTGTTAGTTTAGGATTAGGAGCTGCATTTGTTTCTTCTTCAGCTATTGAAAAAGAAACTGAGTTGAAAACAATTGAAATTCTTAAAATTGAAAATATACGGATAACTAGAACATTGTCAATAATAAGTAATCCAGAATGTTATAAATCAAAGGCTTTTGAATTGTTTTATAATGAATTATCCACATTAAAAAAAACAATAGAAAATTAAAATATATTTGTAAAAAAGTTGACGGTTTAAAATTTTTTTCAGTATCATTAGGTTAAACAAAAATAAATTAATTGAAATTATGAAATATGCAATTGTCGAAATAAGTGGAAGACAATTTTGGATTGAAACTGGTAAATATTACGATTTCAATAGAATTCCAACAGAACTAGGCAAACAAATTACTTTAAACCGAGTTTTATTATTGAACAATGATGGAAATGTATTAATTGGTCAACCCTATCTAGATAGTGTTACAATTAAAGGTAAAATTTTAGAACATTTACGAGGCAAAAAGACAATTGTCTATAAAATGAGACCTAAAAAGAAAACGCGAAAGAAACAAGGTCATAGACAAGAGTTAACTAGAGTTCTTATTGAAGATATTAGTGTTAGTTAAAAAAAGAAAAGGAGCTTAAACTTATGGCACACAAAAAAGGTGCAGGAAGCACGAAGAATGGTCGTGATTCAAATTCTAAACGATTGGGCGTTAAACGATTTGGTGGTGAAAAAGTTATAGCCGGAAATATTTTAATTCGTCAACGAGGAATGAAATTTAAACCAGGAACTAATGTTGGATGTGGAAAGGATTTCACATTATTTGCTTTATCAGATGGAATTGTTAAATTTGATTTAAGTAGTGGAAAACAGAAACGTATCAATATTATTGTTTAAAAAGATTTAAATAATTTTAAAATGCTAAAAAACCCATTTAATAAAAATTCACTTGTCAATCAATATCAAAGTTTAATCAATCAAATTAATGTACTAGAAAATGATCTAAAAGCATTAAGTGATAGTGAATTACGGGCTAAAAGCTTTAAGTTAAAAAAACAGTATAAAGATACTCAAAATTTAGATTCATTAATTGCTGAATCATTTGCGTTAACAAGAGAAGCAAGTCTACGAACAGTAGGTTTAAGACATTTTGATGTCCAATTAATTGGAGGTCTTGTTTTAAATAATCAAAAAATTGCTGAAATGAAAACTGGGGAAGGAAAAACATTAGTTGCCACTTTACCAGCTTCTCTTAATGCAATGACAGGAAAGGGTGTTCATATTGTAACAGTTAACGATTATTTAGCGAATCGAGATCAAGTATCTATGGGTCAAATTTATAGATTTCTTGGCCTCGATACAGGCTTGATTCAGGATGGTATGGCTCCTTCAGATCGAAGAGATAGTTATAATGCTGATATTACATATGTTACAAATTATGAGTTAACATTTGATTTCTTACGTGATAATATGGCATTAAATTTAACAGACGTAGTTTTACGACCGTTTAATTATTGTATTATCGATGAAGTTGATTCCATTTTAATTGATGAAGCGCAAACACCATTAATTATTTCAAATAATATTCAAACTCCAATTGAAAAATATATTGTAGCTGCCGAAATTACGGATTATTTGGAGCTTAATATTCATTATAAGGTTGATGAAAAGAATAAAAATGTTGTTTTAACCGAAAACGGCAGTAAACAAATTGAGAACATCTTGAGTATTCAAGACTTATATGATCCAAACGACCCATGGATTCCATATATAATTAATGCACTTAAAGCTAATGCTTTGTTTTTCAATAATATTCATTATATTGTTCAAAATAATCGAATTGTTATAGTTGACGAATTTACTGGTCGAATTATGCCGGATCGTCGTTGGGGTGATGGATTACACCAAGCCATTGAAGCAAAAGAAAAACTATCGATTCGTCAAAAAACTGAAACAGTAGCAGCAATAACATATCAAAATTTCTTCTTACTTTATCCAAAGTTAGGTGGAATGACAGGAACAGGTAAAACTACTGAGACAGAATTTGAAAAGATTTATAAATTATCAGTTGACGAAATACCAACTTCGAAGCCTGTTCTACGAAAAGATTTATCTGATTTTATCTATAAAGATCAATTTTCAAAATGGAATGCGATCGCTCAAGCTTGCAACAAGATTTCTTCGACAGGCCAACCCATTTTAGTTGGTACTACAACTGTTGAAAAATCTGAAATGCTTGCACAATTGTTAAATGAATATAAATTGTCATACCAGATTTTAAATGCTAAACCTGAAAATGTTAGGCGAGAATCAGAAATTGTAGCACAAGCCGGAGAAAAAGGTAGTATTACGATTGCTACAAACATGGCTGGCCGTGGAACTGATATTATATTAGGTGGAAATATCAAATTTAAAATCCAAAAGAAATTATATGATATTTTGACTTTATCAAAAAATTATACTCTTTCGAAAAAAACCAATCTTTTCCAATCCCAGCTAATACATCAATTTGAAGGTAGCTCCCAAAAGTTTTTAAGTGTTCTTTTATCATTATTAAATGATTCGAAATTTTTAAAACTGTCTGATATTGATATTTTAAGAATTTTAAGAGAAAATGATCGGATTTCAATCCCGACTATTTCATATCAATGTTCTATTAGATTTCTAATTAATGAACTTGTTTCTTATTATAAAAAACACCAAGAGCAAGAAAACAAAATTGTTAAAAACTTAGGTGGATTATACATCGTCGGTACAGAACGAAATGATTCCAGAAGGGTAGATAATCAATTACGTGGTCGATGTGGGAGACAAGGTGACCCTGGAACATCAAGATTCTTTTTAAGCTTAGATGATAATTTATTACGTTTGTTTGGTGGTCCAAAAATTCAGAATTTTATGCAGACACAAATTTCTGATAATTCACCATTAGAATCTGATTTAATTACAAAAAGTTTAGATTCAGCACAAGAACGAGTAGAAGAACGTGCTTATCAACAACGAAAAAATTTATTTGATTATGATGATGTTTTAAATAAACAACGTAATATTGTTTACCATGAAAGAAAGTTAATTCTAGAAAGTAATAAAACTTTAATTCGAAATAATATTTTTGCATACGGTGAACAAGTTATTACTGATTTATTAATAGAAGTACGAGAAGATATACTACCATTAATTGAAAATTTATTTGGGCGAAATTTAGAATTAAATTATAATCAAGAATTTAATTCGTTAAAAAATGAGTATGATTTTTATGAATTAAAAACTTATTTATTTAATGAATTTTGGTTAACATATCAATCTAAAACAACAGAACTTTCTGTCTCTGGTTATGGAATAATTGAAAACTTAGAAAAAAGTATTATTTTAATCAATATTGATCGGATTTGGCGTGAGCATTTACAAAAAATGACATTATTACGTGAAGCTGTTGGGTGGCGTGGTTATGGACAAAAAAATCCATTGTATGAATATAAACAAGAAGCTTTTTCGATGTTTGAAACTCGAGAAGAAATATTACGACACTTAGTAATTTATAATCTATTAAGATCATCCGTTTTATAAATTCAAAAAAATAAATTTACAACTAATTAATATGACAAAACAAACACTTGGTAATAAAGGTCGCTATTCGGTTTTAAAAATATCGGGTTTCCGAGCACGTATGGCAACTCCACAAGGCCGTAAAACTTTACGAAATCGACGTAAAAAAGGTCGTAATCGATTAGCAATTCAAAAATAAACAGTTAATTATTAGAGTTATTTATTATGAATTACTCTAATAATCAATAATTTTTTCTTTAAAATTAATATAATACTAATTTAATAAACTAAAATCTTGATTAATTATTTTATGAAATTTAATGATGAATTAGCGCTTTTTTTAAAAGCTCGCTATCCAATAATTTATATTAATACCATTGAAGAAGATCGTGTCGAATATATCATTCGAAAAAACATAAAAACTAATTTAAATCGAAGCATTTATAGCTGGGATTTTGTAGATGGGTATACGAATAATCCAAATAATGAAGGGTTTGCCAAACGAAATCCTTTACAAGCACTTGAACTTGTTGAACGGTTGAATGCTGAAACACCTGCATTATTTATTTTAAAAGATTTCAATCGATTTTTAACTGATCTTTCGATTTCACGTAAACTAAGAAATATTAGTCGTATTTTAAAATTGCAACCGAAAACAATTATCATTATTGGATCAGATTTAACTATACCAAAAGAATTACAGGATTTATTAACAGTTTTACAATTTGAATTACCGTTGGAAACTGAAATTAGTCAAGAATTAGACCGATTGGTCAATTCATTAAACATCAAAATTGATTCACAATTATTTGAAAACTTAACTAGAGCTTGTCAAGGACTATCCTTAGAAAGAATTAGACGAGTTTTATCTAAAATTATTGCGACTTATAAAACAATAGATAATAACAGTATTGCGATTTTACTTAGTGAAAAAAAACAAATAATCAGTCAAACTGAAATTCTTGAATATACTTCAGTAGATGAAAAAATTACTAATCTCGGAGGTTTAGATAATTTAAAAGATTGGTTAAGAAAACGAAGAACAGCTTTTGGACTTCAAGCTTCAAATTATGGTTTACCGACACCACGTGGGTTATTATTAGTTGGTATCCAAGGAACAGGAAAGTCATTAACAGCAAAAGCTATTGCTAATGAATGGCAATTACCTTTATTAAAACTAGATGTTGGAAAATTATTCGGTGGAATTGTAGGTGAATCAGAATCACGACTTCGTCAAATGATTAACGTTGCAGAAACAATATCACCTTGTCTTTTATGGATTGATGAAATTGATAAAGCGTTTAGTAGTACTGAAAGTAATGGCGATAGTGGGACAAGTAATCGAGTATTAGGAACTTTTGTTAGTTGGTTGTCAGAAAAGAAAAAACCGGTTTTTGTTATTGCGACAGCAAATAATATTGATTTATTACCTTTAGAAATTATTCGAAAAGGAAGATTTGATGAAATATTTTTTCTTGATCTACCAAAACAAGATGAACGTGAAGAAATTTTCAAAATTCATATTGAAGAGTTTAGACCCAACGGTTGGAAAGCTTTTGACTACAAAAAATTAGCAGAACTGTCAGAATCATTTTCAGGTGCTGAAATTAAACAAAGTATTATCGAAGGTATGTATCATGCGTTTTATGAAAAACGTGAATTTACAACAGAAGATATTTTAATGGCAGTAACAGAATTAATCCCATTAGCAAATTTAGAAAGTAGTCAAATGATAAAATTACAAAAATGGGCTTCCTCTGGACGAATTCGATTAGCTTCTTCTAAAATTATATATTTAAATTAACATATTAGATGAAACAAAAAATTTTTCGACTATTAGCTGATCTAAGATTTGCAATTTTCATTTTATTACTAATAAGCTTTTGTAGTATTATTGGTACAATTATTGAACAAGATCAATCAATTGAAATCTATAAAATAAATTATCCATTAACAGATCCAATTTTCGGGTTTTTAAGCTGGGACCGGATTCTTCAATTTGGATTCGATCATGTATATAAAACTTGGTGGTTCTTTACACTTATTTTCTTATTTGGAGTTAGTTTAATATCTTGTAGTATTTTGCAACAACTTCCATCATTAAAAATCGCTCGTCGATGTCAATTCTTTAGAACAACTGGACAGTTTTATAGATTAAAGATGTCTACAATATTAAATAACTTTTCTTTTAATAAGATTTTATTGAAAATTAAAGATAACCAATATTCTATTTTCCACCAAAAAAATATTATCTACTGCTATAAAGGTCTTATCGGTCGAATTGCCCCGATTATTGTTCATTTTAGTATGATTTTAGTTTTACTTGGAACTATTGTTGGTTCATTATTTGGTTTTAAAGCTCAAGAAATTGTTCCTAAAACTGAAACTTTCCATATTCAAAATATTTTAAATAATGGTCAATTAACCGTTGTTCCAAAAACTTCAGCCCGTGTCAATGACTTTTGGATTACCTATACAAAAAGTAAAACTATTTCACAGTTTTACTCTGATATTTCTATTTTGGATAATCAAGGAAATGAGACAGAACGAAAAACTATTGCTGTAAATTACCCTCTAGTTTCAAATAGTATTTATTATTATCAAACGGATTGGAATTTAATTGGTTTAAGATTTCAAAATCTAAATAAAGAGATAATAGAATATCCATTGATCAATTTGAATCAAAATAAAGTTTGGTTGACATGGATTTCAAATAACGCTTCCGTTAACGAAGGAAATGTTATTATCATTGATAATCTCGAAGGTTATTGTTCTGTTTATAATGAAAATGGTCAATTTTTAGGGAATGTTGAGTTAAATGAAACAGTTAATTTTAAAACGCCACTTACATTATTAGAAATTATAAGTTCGACCGGTCTGCAAATAAAAACAGATCCTGGGATTCCTATTATTTATTTAGGTTTTTTCTTTTTAATGATTAGTACATTAATAAGTTATATCACTTACTCACAAATCTGGATTATTCAAAAACGTCAACAAATTTTCATTGGTGGAAATACAAATCGCGCAGTTTTTGAATTTGAACTAGAGTTTTTAAAATTTATAAAATAAATAAGTGATGGAAATTATGGTTCTGTTTTATAATTATAATTAACAAGTAATTTACTTGGGAAGAATTATATTTGTAAAAATTTTTTTATGACAGCAACTTTAGAAAGACGTGAGAGCGTTTCATTATGGGAACGTTTTTGTGGTTGGATTACTAGTACAGAAAACCGTTTATACATCGGTTGGTTTGGTTGTTTAATGTTCCCTACATTATTAACAGCTACATCTTGTTACATCATTGCGTTCATCGCAGCACCTCCAGTAGATATCGATGGTATCCGTGAGCCAGTAGCTGGTTCTTTATTATACGGAAACAACATCATCTCTGGTGCAGTAATTCCAAGTTCAAACGCTATCGGTATGCACTTCTACCCAATCTGGGAAGCAGCTTCTATCGATGAGTGGTTATACAACGGTGGTCCTTACCAATTAATCGTTTGTCACTTCATCATTGGTGTATGTTCTTACATGGGTCGCGAATGGGAATTATCATACCGTTTAGGTATGCGTCCTTGGATCTTCGTAGCATTCTCTGCTCCAGTAGCAGCAGCATCTGCAGTATTCGTAGTTTACCCAATTGGTCAAGGTTCATTCTCTGATGGTATGCCTTTAGGTATTTCTGGTACATTCAACTTCATGATTGTATTCCAAGCTGAGCACAACATCTTAATGCACCCATTCCACATGGCTGGTGTTGCTGGTGTATTCGGTGGTTCTTTATTCTCAGCTATGCACGGTTCATTAGTAACATCTTCTTTAATCCGTGAAACAACGGAAAGCGAATCTACTAACTACGGTTACAAATTCGGTCAAGAAGAAGAAACTTACAACATCGTTGCAGCTCACGGTTACTTCGGTCGTTTAATCTTCCAATACGCTTCATTCAACAACTCTCGTGCTTTACACTTCTTCTTAGCTTTATGGCCTGTTTTAGGTATCTGGTTAACTTCGATGGGTATCAGTACTATGGCGTTTAACTTAAACGGTTTCAACTTCAACCAATCAGTTGTAGATTCACAAGGTCGTGTAATCAACACTTGGGCTGATATCGTTAACCGTGCCGATTTAGGTATGGAAGTAATGCACGAACGTAACGCGCACAACTTCCCATTAGATTTAGCTTCAGGTGAAGTATTACCAGTTGCTTTAACAGCTCCAGCTGTTAACGGTTAATTCCATTTCTAATATCTAGTTTATCTAAACCTTTAATTTTTAATTAAAGGTTTAGAAAATTTTAATAACATTCCATTTTTTTTTATTGTTCACTATTTGTTTTGATAGTCTCATTTATCTAAAATACAAAAAATTAAGTTAAGTGAAACTAAAAATTATTTACGAACATTTGAGTAACTGAAGAAATAGTAAAATCATTTCTGATTGTGACATTATTATTCTCTAAGTCCATTTCTTCGGAAAAGATCGTTTACAACCGGTCCACTAGACAAAAAATTTTAACCCTAAAATCGGGCGGACAAGACAATAATGGTTTGTCTTTCATTACTCCGAAGATAAAGGTAATTATTGAGCCTATTTTAAACCCAAATCCAAAACTAAGACCTTCTAGATCTCAACCAAAAACTACGAATAAAAAACCAACAGGTTTTCGTATACAGTGAAAATTTATTTCCTTAGAAAAACTTCAAAACCAACTATTTTGTGTCATGTGAGTCACATTATAAATCACATCTATTATTTGTCGCGTCTAAACTAATTTCAAGATTCGATTGATGATGTGAAGATAGTGGAGCCTGTCCTACTGGCTAAACGCTTGGAGTTTTGATCATCCATATTGTGATTAACAATCAGCTAGCTTCAATCAAATTTACACCATCACACAAAATCCTGGGTCGTCTTGTGAATTTCGGTTCTAGTTTGAAACTCGTTAGTTTTTGACTGAATCTAGTCGACTTCAATATTATTTGCCCTCAGACTACACATAAGACAGGCGTAAAAAACAAGATAATTCCGGCGACGTCTAACTTCGACTTCTGTCAAGATTTCTCCTGTATAATATCCTAAGGGAAAGCACCTGCTTGTTAGTTTCATCTGTTACTCCTTCGTTTAATTAATAATCACAAATGAGATAAAAAATTGTTACAATGACTCTACTTTTTTGAAAGTGTTTCCCTGAAGCGAGGGTCGGTTGCATTAATTTTTTGTATATTCTCATAATAACTTTTCAAAATAAAGGTGCTATCAGCTTCATTTTTTCCCGTTTACAATCGTCTTGTACTTGTCTTCGGATGCACCCAAGTTTTGTTATCAATTCACAAGATTTCTCGCTCATTTTAAGAATTTCACTAAATATATCTTCGCAAGCTTGTCAAAGAAGTAAACGATTTAGCCAGCTCACCATTAACTTTGACAGGACGAGTTTCACGTTGTGAAATTTTGATTTCACTTTTCCTGATCTGGGTTTTAAAATTTATTCCGTAGAGCTCAGCCCCAAAAAATTACATACTTACTTTAATAGAATATAAGAAAAAAAACTGATCTTTTTCAATATGTATTAGACCATTGGTATTTAAAATACCAATGGTTTAATACATATTACGATAAACAAAGTCGATAAAAGACTCCTGAAGGTAAATCTGCCTTTGATAATAAATCAAAAATAGGTACTTCTGAGTCATAGTAAATTTCTAAAATTCGTTTATGAACTCTGATTTCAAAGTGTTCTCTTGCATCTTTATCAACGTGTGGTGAACGTAAAACACAATAAATGCGTTTTTTAGTTGGTAAAGTAACTACTCCAATCGATTTTAACTGAGTATTTTGTAAGACATTGATTATTTTTTGACATGAAGAAACTAGCAATTCATGATCAAAAGATTCTAATCTTACACGAATTTTTGCATTTTCCATAAGATTTTTTAATTATTTAACAATTTTAGAAACTACACCGGCACCAATTGTACGGCCACCTTCACGAATTGCGAATCGCATACCTTCTTCAATTGCTACAGGGTAGATTAATTCTGCTGTCATTTTAATACGATCTCCTGGCATTACCATTTCAACAACTGTTCCATCATCTGCTGTGAATTGTGTAATTGCACCAGTTACGTCGGTTGTTCGTACATAGAATTGTGGTCTATAACCTGTAAAGAATGGTGTATGACGACCACCTTCATCTTTTGTTAAAACATAAACTTCTGATTCAAAGTTTGTATGTGGAGTGATTGTACCAGGTTGAGCTAATACCATACCACGTTCGATATCTTCACGTGTAACACCACGTAATAAAATACCACAATTATCACCAGCAAACCCTTCATCTAGTGTTTTTTGGAACATTTCAATTCCAGTAATTGTTGTTGTTTTTGTATCAGTAACACCAACAATTTCAACAGTTTCACCAACTTTTACAATTCCACGTTCAATACGACCAGTCGCAACAGTACCACGACCTGTAATTGAGAAAACATCCTCAATAGCCATTAGGAATGTTTTTTCTGTATCACGTTCTGGTGTTGGGATATAAGCATCTACAGCATCCATTAATGCATAGATTTTATCTACCCATTTGTCATCTCCACGACGAATTTCTGGGTTTGATGAAATAGCTTCAATTGCTTGTAATGCTGAACCAGGACAAATTGGAATATCATCACCTGGGAAATCATAAGCAGAAAGTAATTCACGAACTTCTAATTCTACTAATTCTAATAACTCTTCATCATCAACTTGATCTTCTTTGTTTAAGAAAACAACAAGAGTTGGAACACCTACTTGCTTCGATAATAAAATATGCTCACGTGTTTGTGGCATTGGACCATCTGCAGCAGAAACAACTAAAATAGCTCCATCCATTTGAGCTGCACCAGTAATCATGTTTTTCACATAATCTGCGTGACCTGGACAATCTACATGGGCGTAATGACGAGTTTCAGTTTCATACTCAACATGAGCAGTATTGATTGTAATACCACGTGCACGTTCTTCTGGTGCACCATCAATATCTGAATAGTCTTTAACAATAGCGTTACCATCTAATGCTAATGTTGCAGTAATTGCTGCTGTTAAAGTTGTTTTACCGTGGTCAACGTGACCAATTGTACCAATATTAACATGCGGTTTTGTACGTTCAAATTTTTCACGTGCCATGATTAAATTCCTTTAAATGTTACAAAAAATTATATTTTTATCCTAAAGCTTTTAGCGAGAATTTGGATATGGTAGAAATTAATATCTAAAATGCGCAAAAGCTTTATTAGCTTCCGCCATTTTATGAGTTTCTTCCTTTTTCTTAATAGTATTACCTATATCGTTTGATGTGTCAATAATTTCATTGGCTAATTTAATTGCCATACTTCTACCAGCCCGTTGGTGCGAATATTGAATAATCCAACGTAAAGATAAATTTGTTGCTCTAAAACCACTTACTTCAATTGGTACTTGATAAGTAGAACCACCAACTCGACGAGCTTTTACTTCTACAACAGGGCTTGCATTTCGAATAGCTTTTTCAAAAATTACTAATGGATCTTCATTTGTTTTTTTCTTTACGATATCAAATGCTTGATAAACAATCGTTTTCGCAATTGTTTTCTTTCCAGATTTTAAAATTCTTGTAATAAGTAAACTTACTAAGTAACTATTATAAATTGAATCAGCTTTTGGAAAACGTTTTTTTGAGATATTTCGACGAGACATAATATAATTTATAAATCTTTTTTTATGAACTTAAATTAAGAATTTTATTAAAATTCTTAATTTAAATATTATTATTTGTCAGCTTTTGGTTTTTTTACTCCATATTTTGAACGACCTTGGGTACGGTCTTTTACACCACCAGTATCTAAAGCTCCTCGAACAATATGGTAACGAACACCAGGTAAATCTTTTACCCGACCACCACGAATTAAAACAACTGAGTGTTCTTGTAAATTATGACCAATCCCTGGAATGTAAGCTGTAACTTCAAATCCTGAAGTTAAACGTACACGTGCAACTTTTCGAATTGCTGAATTCGGTTTTTTTGGTGTTGTTGTATACACCCTAGTACAAACACCGCGACGTTGAGGACAATTCACAAGTGCTGGACATTTTGTCTTTTTTTTAATTTGTATTCGTCTTGAACGAACTAATTGTTGTATGGTTGGCATAAATTTCTTCTAAATAAATTTGACAAATTATTAATCAATTGTATCTAATTGATATTTTTTCATGAATTTTTCAACTCGACCTTCACTATCAATCAGAACTTGTGAATCAGTGTAAAAAGGATGATTGGCTAACCAAATATCAACTTGTAATTCTTTTTTAGTTGAACCAATTAAGCAAAGCGGTTTACCATCACATAGAACTGTTGTACTTTCAAACCAGGTAGGATGTATTTCAGATTTTGGCATATTTTATAAAAATTAACGTTTTGAGTATTGTGGAGCTTTTCGTGCTTTTCGTAAACCATATTTTTTACGCTCTTTAATCCGTGAATCACGAGTTAAAAAACCAAATGGTTTTAAAACTAGACGGTTTTCTTTATCTAGTTTACATAGTAATCTTGCGATTCCTAATTGAATAGCATCGGCTTGTCCTGTTAGCCCGCCACCTTTTACTAATGCTACAACATCGAAATTTTTTTCTAAACTTAATGCTTGTAGGGGTGACCAAACTGAATTTAAATAACTGTCATTGTATTGCAAATATTTATCACCAGAAACTTTATTAATAATTAAGTTTCCTTCTCCTGGAATTAGGAAAACTCTAGCACTTGCTTGCTTTCGTTTTCCCAAACCAATATTTTCTTTTTGAAAAACTAGTTCTACCATAAATTTAAATGTCTCTAAATATATTATTTTTTCAAACCTAACTCTTCTAGTTTAACCTAATTAAATAAGTTTAATATCTTTGTTATTAAGTTGTGTTGATGAATGGAAATTTGAAACGTCAACTTTAATAGGAGCTTGGGCTTGGTGAGGATGATCTTGATTATTATAAATATTTAATCTTCTCATTAATCTCTTCGTTTCTGTTTCTGATAACATTCCTTTCACGGCACGTTCAATTGTGAATTTTGGAAGACAATCTAAAACATTCTTAATAGTTAAAGAACTTCCAGGTCTACCGGGTCTATTCACAATGTAATGTTTGCTATCTTCGTTTAGAATAATTGAATCTGCATTTATTAAAATAATATTATCTCCAATATCGATTGATGGGTGATAATGTGGTTTTACTTTTCCTTTTAATAAAGCAACAATTATTGTCGCAAGTCGGCCTAATTTTTGCCCTTTACAATCAATAATAAACCAGTTACGATTTTTATAATTTTTTGTAGGCAAAAATGTTTTATTTAATGAATTCATAATTCTTGTTAAAAATAAATAATGAAAACTCTTAGTCAATTAAAAAGTTACAAATAAAACTGTTCATTATTTTAGAATAATACCTAGTTTATTTTTTAATGTAGAAAAAACTTCATCCGCTGATTTTCGACCAAAATTTTTAAGTTCTTGTAATTTTTCTGGAGAATATTGTAGTAAATCACCAACGGTATTTATTTGAGCTTTTTTTAAACAATTATAAGCTCGAACAGATAATTGTAATTCTTCAATTGCAATATTAGTATAAGGTTCCATACTAATTGATTGAGTTTTTGTTTCTAATTGACTACTCTCATTTGTATCTTTATTGTTAATTAATAAAGTAAATAAGTCAATAATAATCTTAGCTGCTGATTCTAAAGCATCATTAGGAGAGATACTGCCATTTGTCCAAATATCTAAAAACAACCGTTCTGTAATATTATTGGCAGTATCGTAAACATTTTCTATTTTAAAATCTACTTTTTGAACAGGCATAAAAATTGTATCAAGCTGTAAATAGTTATCAGCTTCTTCTGAAAAAGTTTGAGATGCTAATTTATATCCAATTCCGTATTCAAACTTAAATTCAATTTCAAGAATATTAGATGCAGAGATTGTAGCAATATAATGATTTGGATTTATAATTTCTAGATTTGATGGCAATTGAATTAAATCAGCTGTAATTACACTTGGTCCTTGAATTTTTAAACGTCCAAATTGTGTTTCCTGTGTTTTACTTTGTAAAACAATTCCTTTTAAATTTAAAAGAATTTCAAGAATATCTTCTCGAACACCTGGGATTGTTGAAAATTCATGACTTACACCTGCAATTCGGACTGCTGAAACTGCAATTCCACCTAAATCACCTAAAAGTACCCGTCTTAATTGATTTCCAATTGTTATTCCCTGCCCAGGTCTTAAAGAATTTATCAAAAACTGCCCATGGCAAGTACCTGACTGAATTTTTTCTGATTTAAGACACTTAATAGAAATGTTATTCATAGTTTAATTTATTAGAAATAGAAATTCTTTCTAAACACGACGTCGTTTTGGAGGTCGGCATCCATTATGAGGAACTGAGGTAATGTCTTGGATTGAAGAAATATCAAATCCTGCACCTTCAATTGCTCGAATGGCTGTTTCACGTCCTGAGCCTTGTCCTTTTACTAATATTTCAACATTCTTCATGCCAGTTGTTAAAGCTTCTAAAGCTGCTTTTTCAGCAGCTGTTTGAGCTGCAAAAGGTGTACTTTTACGAGCTCCTTTAAAACCTGCACTTCCTGCGGAAGCCCATGCAATCGTATCACCTGTTAAATTAGTGATTGTTATTATCGTATTATTAAAAGTTGATTGGATATGAACAATACCATTTGTAAAACTATTTCTATCTCTTTTACTACCCGATTTTTTAGTTGTTTGTGCCATATACAAATATTACAAATAAAATTATTTTTTCTTACCCGTAACAGTTTTTTTCGCTCCACGTCGTGAGCGAGCATTTGTTCGAGTTCGTTGTCCTCGAACAGGCAAACTGTTTCTATGTCTTTTTCCTCGATGACAATTTATTTCATTTAATCGTTTAATGTTCAGTCCATTAAACCGTCTTAAATCGCCTTCAAGTTGTAAATCAATATCTTCTAATGTTTGACGTAATGCAATTGTTTCTTCCGTGCTTAGATCATCACTTCTTTTTTCTGGATCAATACCTGCTATTTCAATAATTTTTTTTGCAGATGTAAGACCAATTCCATGAATATAAGTAAGTGCGTATGCAACCCTTTTCTTTCTTGGTAAATCAACACCAACTAATCTTACCATTTTCTAAACTCCTTTAAAATATTATCCTTGACGTTGTTTATGCTTTGGATTTGGACAAATTACCATAATTCTACCGTGTCTTTTAATTACTCTACATTTATCACACATTTTCTTGACTGAAGGACGAACTTTCATTTTAAATTCTTAAATAATTATTTTTATTTTATTGATACATATTGTTATAAATATTAGAATAATAAATATTCTTCACTTCTCGAACTAAATCTAAAACTACACCAGCTAAAATTAATAGTGAAGTTGTACTTAATCCATTCAGACTTGTAATATTTAATGTTGATTCTATAAAATTTGGTAATGTTGCCAAAACAGCAAGCATTGTCGCTCCTAATAAAGTTACCCGTTTCATGACACGTTTTAAATAAAAAGTAGTTTGAACTCCTGGTCGAATTCCAGGAATTGTAACTGCCATTTTTTGTAACTGATCTGAAATATCTTTTGGATTTAAAACAATTGTTGAATAAAACGAACTAAATATTAATATTAATAAGAAATATCCAATCCAATAAACGAATTTTAACGATCCAAAATTTATTGGTAAATTAATTTGTGGTAATAACCCTAAATTGCTGATATAACTTGGAACGACTAGAATTGCCGTTGTTAAAATAATTGGCATAACACCAGCTTGATTAAAGCGTAGTGGAAGATAATTATTTGTCGCAGTAGAATCTTGGGGTGCTACTTGATTTAATTGTTTTGAAGAAAGTAATGGAACAATCCTCACTCCTTCCTGTAAAACAACAATGCCATATAAAGAAACAAATAATAAAATACCAATTCCTATTCCTGAAACAAGAGAAAAATTTTCGCTGTTTTCAACAAATATTTTACTACAAAGGTTTGGTAAACTTGAAATTATATTTGTATATATAAGTAACGATGCACCATTTCCTAGACCATAATCCGTTATTAATTCACTTAACCATAAAACTATCATTGCTCCTGTGGTTAACCAAACAACAATTTCACCAGCTAAAATATAATCCCAATCAAATAAAACTTGTTTTAAATAAAAAGCAAGACTTACACTTTGAATAACTGCCCAAATTAATGTAATAAAACGGGTTAATCTATTAATAATACGACGCCCTTCTAAATCACCGTCTTTTTGCAATTTTGAAAGTTTCGGAGAAAACCCTAGTATCAATTGAACTAAAATTGATGCGTTAATATATGGGAATATATTCAATGTGAATAAACCAATGACAAATGTATTATCACCAGAAAATGTGCTTATTAAGTTTCGTGTAACTGAATGTCTTTGAAGATAAAACGCTAAATCAGTATGATTAATTCCTGGAACAGGAAGAAATGTACCAATACGAATCAGTAATAATATTCCAAGACTTACGAATAACCGCTTTAGTATAGTATCTCTAATATCTTTATTGATTTTCACTGTTTTGTTTTTAATTTATATTGACTAAATTATTTTAAATCTAAGTTTCTTTTTTTTGCTACTTGAGATTTTGTTGTTAAATTGCTTAATGCGCAAATTGAAGCACGAGCATTGTTTAATAAATTATTAGAACCTAATTGTTTTGCAATTACGTTTTTCACACCAGCTACTTCTAATACAATTCTAGTAGCACCACCTGCAATAACACCTGAACCTTCTACTGAAGGTCGCATAATTATTTTACAAGCGCCAAAATTACCTTCAACAGCATGTGGAATACTCAATGATTTTGTAATTGGAAGTTTGATTAAATTTTTACGTCCATCACTCTTTGCTTTCTTAAACGCGTTTACTACGTCATCAGCTTTTGCAACACCAACACCAACTTGTCCATTCTCATCACCAACTACTACAATTGCGCGGAAACTTAATTTCTTTCCACCTTTCGTTACTTTAGAAACTCGACCAATTTTAATTAATCGTTCAACCAATTTAGGTTCTTGATTATGTCGAGAGTTCTTTTTTAGTTTGTTTACTTTTTTTAAATCGCTACTCATAAAATATATTTAACCTGTATACTTAGTTACAAATTTTAATCTAAAACTGAAGACCCCCTGCTCGAGCTCCGTCCGCCAAAGCTTTAATTCGTCCATGATATAGGTAGGGACCTCGATCAAAGACAATTTTTTTGATATTTTTCTTTAAACTTAATTCTGCTAATTTTTCTCCCATAAGTCTCGAAGCATCACATGTTCTTCCATTTGTAAGAGCAAGTTTGATAGAACGATCTAATGTAGAACAAGCAAGTAAAGTTTTGGAACTTGTATCATCAATTATTTGCGCATAAATGTTTTCATTTGAACGATAAACTGATAATCTTGGTCTTTCTAAAGTTCCTTTAACCCTTCCTCTTAAAGCTTCACGCTTTAATTTTTTATATTTTTCAGGTTTTAATTTTTTATTTTTATTTTTCAATTTCAACAGAGTTCGTTTTGAAAGTTTCATAATTAGAATTTTTTATTTTTTAAAAAGGTTAAAATGCTTTAATTCAAAAATGATGAATGAAACCTTTTTTCTATATTAACTATTTCAAAATAAAGTTAACAAAGTAGATTATTTTGCAGATTTTCCAGCTTTACGAAGAATTTGCTCACCTTGATATAAAATTCCTTTTCCTTTGTAAGGCTCAGGACGACGCCAGCTTCTTATATTAGCTGCAAATAAACCTAATAATGCTTTATCACATGATTTTAAGTTTATAGTTGTGTTTTTAACAACTTCAACTGAAATAACGCTCGGAATTTCAAGTTTAACTGGATGACTGTAGCCTAAACTTAAGACAATTTCTTTCCCTTGAACTGCTGCTCGATATCCAACACCTTTTAATACTAAAGTTAGGTCAAACTGTTCTGAAACTCCAATAACCATGTTATTGATCAATGTTCGATATAAACCATGTAGTGAACGATCACCACGTGATTTAGAATTCAAATTCACGTTTATGATACTATCATTTTGTGTTAGAGAAATAGTATCTGGAATTTTTATTTCTAATGTTCCAAATTTACCTTTTACTGTAATTTCTGATCCACTATAGTTAACATCAACGTTTTCTGGTACTTTAATTGGTAATTTACCGATACGTGACATTTTAGAGACTCCTTGTATTTACCAAATATAACATAGAACTTCGCCCCCAATCCCAAGCTCTTTCGCTTTTAGATTTGTCATTACTCCTTTTGATGTTGAAATAATTGCAATACCTAAATTATCTAAGACTCTTGGTAATTGTTGCGCATTTGAATAAACTCTTAAACCTGGTTTACTAATTCGTGTAATTTTAGAAATAACAGGGTTTCGAGATTTTCCAATATATTTTAATGAAAGTAAAATGTACTTTCTATTGTTTTCACTATAAGTTTCGAAATCTTCAATATAACCTTCTTCCTTCAAAATCGCTGTAATAGCTAAAGATATTTTTGTTGAAGGAATTTGAACAATTTGATGTCGGATCATATTGGCATTCCGAATTCTTGTTAACATGTCTGAAATGGTGTCGTTTACCAGAATTCTCTCCTTAACTGATAGATTTTTTCATTTTTTATTCTTGTGACCAACGTTTCCGTTTTAAATGTTTTTTCTTATCCCAAGCACGATTAACTTCGGGAATAGATGCATATTTCTCATAATACCCACAATCATTTAATGGGAAACGTAAAAATTTAAATAAAATCATTCCATTTAAAATTTTATCAATTGATTTTGATCTGTAATTAGGAGAACAATTTTCTAAAACAATATTAATTGTAAAACCTTGTGTTTGTTCTACTTCTTCGTAATCAACTTCTGGAAATATTAATTGTTCTTTTAGACCAAAAGTATAATTACCAGATTTATCGAAACTTCTTAGCGATAAACCACGAAAATCACGAATTTGAGCAAAGGTAAAAAAGATTAACTTAGTTAAAAATGTATACATTTTTTCACCGCGTAATGTTACACTTAAACCCAACTCCATATCTTCTCGAATTTTAAATCCAGCAATTGCTTTTTTAGATCTTGTAATAATCGGTTTTTGTCCTGTAATTCTTTCAAACTCTTCAATGTTTTTTTTCAAAACATTAGTATTTGAAGCCGCTAAGCCAAGTCCACGATTAATTTGAATTTTTTTTAATTTTGGAACCGTATGCGGGTTTTTAAATAATTTTGGACTATTTTTTATTAAAATTGGCTTGATCCCTTCATTGTACTCTTTCTTGATATCTCCAAGTAAATTGTGAATATCAGCAATTTCTTCTAATGAATGTTGATTTAGCATATTAAGATACTTCTTTTAAATTTAATCTCACATTTGAATGATGAATTGGAGCTTCAAATTGTTTAATTTCTCCAATTTCATTCTCTGTGTTTGGTTTAACATGTTTAAACTTGAAATTAATTCCTTTTACAAGAACTTTTCCTGTTTGCTTATTGATTTTTATAATTTCACCTGTTTCATTTTTATGAAATCCGGAAATAATTATAACGATATCACCGATTTTTACGTGAATTTTTTGTTTGTTTAACATTTATAAAACCTCCGGCGCTAATGAAACGATTTTAGAAAAATTCTTATCTCGAATTTCACGGGCTACAGGGCCAAAGACACGAGTCCCACGCGGGTTATTATCTACATTTACAATAACAGCCGCATTGTCATCAAATCGAATATACATTCCATCTTGACGACGAATAGTTTTTTTAGTTCTCACAACGATTGCGCGAACGATATCAGAACGTTTGATCGGCATATTAGGAATAGCTTCTTTAACTACGGCAATAATTGTATCACCAACTTTTGCGTACTTCTTACGGCCACCTAATACTCGAATACACATAACTTTTTTAGCACCCGTATTATCGGCTACTGTTAACATTGTTTGAGGATAAATCATAAAAAAATCATTTAACTTATTAACGATGATTTTGAAAGAACTTTTATTAACTTCCAACACTTTCTTTTACTTAATGGACGGCACTCTTCAACTAATACTTGATCACCAATATTGCAAGTTTCTAATTCATCATGAGCTACATATTTTTTACTCTTTGATAAGGTTTTAGAATACATTGGATGTGAATATCGATTTTCAATTTTTACTACAATAGTTTTTTGCATTTTATTGCTAACTACAATACCAATTTCCTGCTTTACTGGCATTTAAAACTCCTTAAATTTCTATCATTTTATTTTAATTAGAGATTGAGCTATAATTCTCTTATTTTTGTTCAACATCTTCTAATCTTGACGTCAAAAGTGTTTTTAATTGAGCTAGACGGCATTTCGCAAATTTTATTTCATGTGATTTAAAATTTTGACGCGTCGCTTTTTTAAAACGTAAATTAAATAATTGATTTTCAGTTTCAATAATTGCTTCAGATATTTCTGTGTTTGAAAGTGAAATAATATCAGTAAACTGAGGTACACCCATATTTTTATTTAATATTATCTTTAATAATAAACTTTGTTTTTAATGGTAATTTGTAGGCTGCTAAATTTAATGCACTTTTAGCAACTTCTTCAGGAACTGAACCAATTTCAAAAATAATAGTTCCTGGTTTTACTACAGCTACCCAATAATCAACAGCACCTTTACCTGCACCCATTCTTGATTCAGCGGCACGAGCAGTTACACTTTTATCAGGGAAAATTCGAATCCATAATGAAGCTCCACGTTTTGTATAACGTGTAATTGTTCGTCGAGCTGCTTCAATTTGACGAGACGTAATCCAAGTAGGTTCTAATGCTTGTAACCCAAAATTTCCGAAGCACATTTCGTTTCCACGAGTTTTTTGCCCGCGCATACGTCCACGGTGATGTTTTCTATATTTTGTTCTTTTTGGACTTAACATAATAAATTAATGTAATAAATTATAACCTTTCTCAATTTTGTTTATTTTGATAAGATTTCACTTTTAAATAACCAAACTTTAATGCCTAAAACGCCGTAAATTGTGTTTGCTTCTTGTGTTGCATAGTCAATATCAGCACGTAAAGTTTGTAAAGGTACACGACCTTCACGAATCCATTCACTTCGAGCAATCTCAGCACCATTTAAACGTCCAGAAACTTGAATTTTAATACCGTTTACATTTTGTTTTTCGGCACGTTGTAAAGCTTCTCTCATGGCTCTTCTAAACGCAATACGTTTCTCTAATTGCTCAGCAACTAGATCTGCAAGAAGAGAAGCATTTAAATCAACTTTTTCTACTTCAAAAACGTTAATTGTAAGCTGACGACTTTCTGGTAATATTTTTTTGATGTTATTCAATAATTTTTCAAGACCAGACCCCATGTCACCAACTAAGATTCCAGGTTTTCCAGTTTCAATATTTAATTGAATTTGATCATTTAATCCATTTCGATTAATTTGAACATTTGCAATACTATTTGCTTGTGAAATTGTATTTATGTATGTTCTAATTTTATCGTCTTCTTGTAAGATATTGGCATATTGATTGAAATTAGCATACCATTTTGATTTATGTTCTTGGGTAATACCTAATCTAAATCCTAAAGGATGTGTTTTTTGCCCCATAGAATTAATCCTTTTAATTGTAAATTAAATTTATTATTTAGTTTTCTAACTACTTGCTTTCATAATAACGGTAATATGACAAGTCGGTTTTAAAATTTTAGCTGCTCGACCTTGAGCACGTGGTCTAATTCTTTTTAGTTTAGGGCCTTCGTCTGCAAAAATAGTATCAATAATTAGTTTTTTCTTATCTAAACCGTAATTATGTTTTGCATTCGCTGCTGCTGAGTGTACTACTTGCCAAATAGGACCGCCGGCATCGTATGGAAGAAATTCTAAAATCATTAACGCTTCTTGATATGAACGACCTCGAATTTGGTCTAAAACTCGTCTTATCTTATGAGGAGACATACGAATATATTTAGCTACTGCTTTGACTGATTGGTTGTCTGACATAAATAATTTTTAATATGTAATATTCAATAAATATTCAACTTTTAAAAAACTGAGAGTTTGAACATTCATAGTTTTTCCTAATTCTAATCAAAAACAAGCGTATCTTTAAAAAATTCTGGCAATAGTTTCTAAACTACCATAATGAATCTGGTTTTTTAATAGGTGTCCTAGTTTTATATAAAAGTTTAATTGTTATATAATTAAGCCGCTCAAAATTAGATGAATCATTATTAAGAAATTTATTAACCTTTGATACTTCATTTATATAAATTTCATGAATCCAGATATCAAAAAAATTAATAGAAAAATTGTTTTGCAATGAAATAACAGGTGAATAGAGAATCGCTAAAAGATTTTCTCGTTCACTTGAATTTGATTTAAACGAATACAATATATCGTCAATTGCATAATAAATATATTTATTTTGAAAACTATTTAAAACAAGTTTAGCAACTGAAGATAATTTTTTTTCATATTTTATTTGAAAAGTTTTCGATGTAATTTCATTAGATTTAGGATATTGAAGTGATTTTCCTTCACTTCGATTACTTGATTTCCGTTTTTTAGTTACTGAAAATTCTTCATTGCATCGACATCTAGTCTTATATAGAATTCGATTCATTTCTTAATTTATTTAACGCTTTGTCTTTTTATCAGTTCTAATATGAGATCTAAAATTTCTTGTAGATACAAATTCCCCAAGTTTATGACCTACCAATTGGTCCGAAATAAAGATAGGTACATGTTGTTTACCATTGTAAACGGCGATTGTAAATCCAATCATACTGGGTAAAATTGTAGAGGATCTAGACCAAGTTGTAATAGTATCTTTTTTCCCAGCCTTATTCATTTGATTAATTTTCTTTAATAAATGATAGGCAACAAATGGGCTTTTTTTTAATGATCTTGGCATCTTAAAAATATTTTTTATAAATTTTTAAATTATTAAAGTGTATTTTAAGAACGTCGACGTAGAATATAAGCATCGCTCATGTTTTTTTTCTTTCTTGTCTTCATCCCTAAGGCAGGCTTACCCCATGGAGTTAATGGGCGAGCTCGACCAATTGGTGCTCTTCCTTCACCACCACCATGTGGATGATCACATGGATTCATTACTGAACCACGAACAGTTGGACGTTTTCCTAACCAACGAGTTCTACCAGCTTTACCACTTTGTATTAAGAATGCATCATTATTACTTACTTCTCCGATGGTAGCTAAACATTCTTTACGAATTAATCGAATTTCCTTTGATGGTAATCTTAAAGTAACATAATCGCCTTCTTTTGCTAAAATTTTCGCAGAAGTTCCTGCTGCTCTAACAATTTGCCCACCACGATTTGGAATTAATTCAATATTATGAATAGATGTTCCTAAAGGAATTTCGTCTAATGATAAAGTATTACCAATAGTTAACGGTGAACCAGAACCCGAAAAGATCTTGTCACCAACATTTAAACCTTTCGGATGTAAAATATAGCACTTTTCACCATCTTTATAGTTAATTAAAGAAATTCGAGCATTTCTATTTGGGTCATACTCAATAGATGCTACATTACCTTCAATTCCATATTTATTTCGTTTAAAATCGATTAAACGATAAAGTTTTTTGTGACCGCCACCTCGATGTCGAATCGTAATAACACCACGGTTATTTCGACCTTTATTTCGATGATTTTTTCGAATTAAACTTTTTTCAGGTTTAGCTTTTGTAATTTCGCTAAATGCTGAAAGGGCTCGATTTCTCGTACCCGGTGTATATGCTTTGTAAAGACGAATACCCATGAGCTTGATTATTTTATTTTATTTATTAATTCTCAGTAAATAAATTGATTACATCGCCTTCAGATAAAGTTACAATTGCTTTTTTATATTGAGGTTTCCAACCAATATATTTTCCCACACGTTTTTTCTTACGTGGTAGACGACATGTATTTACTTTTATAACTTTTACGTTAAATAAATATTCAATAGCCGCTTTAATTGTAATTTTATCAGATTGAGGGTCTACAACAAAACTATACTGATTATTTTCTAAAAGTCGTGTTGCTTTATCCGTGATAATAGGATATTTGATAACTTGTGCATTACTACGAGAAAAATTAGAAGAATTAATCACAATAAATCTCCTTTATATCATTTATTGCTAATGGAGTTAAAATAATTTGTTTCGCTTTTAATAAACTTAACGTATTGATATTTGAAGCTAAAATTAACTCAACATTTTCAAGATTTTGTGTTGATAGCTTTAATGGAATTGTTTTTTTTGAAACAATAACTAAAACTTTCTGATCTAAATTAATCTTGCAATCCTGACAAATTTTTAAAAATTCTTTTGTCTTTGGTTGGTTAATTCCATTTTCTAAATCTTCAATAAGTACTATATTATTTTTTTTATTATATAGTAACGTTTGTAAAGCTAGTCGTCGTTCTTTTTTATTTAACTTTAAAGAAACCTTTTTAGGCTTGGGCCCAAAAATAACACCACCACCTTTCCATAAGGGCGAACGGTTCGAACCTGCTCGAGCACGTCCAGTACCTTTTTGACGCCATGGTTTAGCACCACCACCTCGAACTTCACTTCGAGTTTTTGTTGATGTAGTTCCTTGTGTTCGAGAATTAGAATGTCTTACAACATCTTTATGTAATAAGTAATTCCCTGAATTTTCAAGAACAGTTAGTTTTAATTCATGGCTTTGACTTAATTGTTTTCCATTAATATCTAACGGAGTATATGTTATAAATTTTTGAGTGGTCATACTTTATATTTCAATATATTTATTTTTTAACCTGAGTTAGTTTATTCCGAAGGAACAATACTTAATAAATTTCCAGGTTTTCCAGGAACAGATCCCTTTATAACTAAAACGTTTTCCTCTGAATTTATTTGAATAACTTTCAACTTTTTCACAGTCGTGATTTTGTTTCCTAATTGACCTGGCATTTTTTTACCTGGTAAAACACGTCCTGGTGTTGTTCCCATACCAATGGAACCAGGTGCTCTATGGTTTTTTGAACCATGAGTCATCGGACCTCGGGTAAAGTTATAACGTTTTTGAAGACCAGAAAAACCTTTACCAACACTTTTACCTCTGATATTTACAAATTGACCTGGTGAAAATGATTCAACGTTCAATATTTGACCAATTGAAAATTCGTTTTCTCCAGTTGTTGTAAATTCTTTTAAATATTTTAAAGGCTGGATATTTGATTTTTGTAAATGTCCTAATTCGGGTTGACTTAATGTTTTACTTGAAACATTTCCATAACCAATTTGGATTGAATTATATCCATCCGTTGGTTGTGTTTTAACTTGCGTTACTACACACGGGCCAACTTTTAAGATTGTAACTGGAATAATATTACCGGATTCGTCAAAAATTTGAGTCATACCAATTTTATTCCCTAATAAACCTACAGCCACAATATTCCTCCAAATGTATTCTATAATTATTAACTTTATTCTTTTTCAACGGTTATTACTAAATAAACTGATTAAAATCAGTAAATTTATTTCAGACTATATAGAAAATATATTATGGAATAATTTTTTAATAGTTTTATTTGTGATAAATTTAGATTGTCATTTTTCAACTCTGAGTTATTTTATGACTTCACAAATCTGTTTAAGTGTAAAAAATTTACAAGTTTTTGTCTAGTTAAGACTAATATACGATGTTATAAAAAATATTTTTAATACGGTTTTTTAGGTTTATATATTTTATAGCGATCGAATTATAATAAATTATATAAAGTATAAATAAAAAATAAAAAATAAAAATGGCAAAAGTTGTAGGAATTGATTTAGGTACAACAAACTCTGTAGTAGCTGCAATTGAAGGTGGTCAGCCAAGTGTTATTATTAATGCTGAAGGATTACGAACAACACCTTCCATTGTGGCTTATACGAAAAAAGAAGAATTGTTAGTAGGACAAATTGCAAAACGTCAAGCTGTTATTAATCCTGAAAATACTTTTTTCTCAGTGAAACGATTCATTGGATCAAAAGAGGGAGAAATTGCACAAGAATCAAAAAGATTACCATATAAAGTAGGTAAAGATTCAAATGATAATATTAAAATTGATTGTCCTGCATTGAAAAAAGAATTTAGTCCTGAAGAACTTTCAGCACAAGTTTTACGCAAACTAATTAATGATGCTACCAATTATCTAGGGCAAGAAGTAACTCAAGCTGTTATTACTGTGCCAGCATATTTTAATGATTCTCAACGACAAGCAACAATGGATGCCGGTAAAATTGCGGGTGTTGAAGTTTTAAGAATCATTAATGAACCAACAGCAGCATCTTTAGCATACGGGTTAGATAAAAAACAAAATGAAACTATTTTAGTTTTTGATCTAGGTGGCGGTACATTTGATGTTTCAATTTTAGAAGTAGGTGATGGTATTTTTGAAGTTTTAGCAACTGCAGGTGATACAAGCTTGGGTGGAGATGACTTTGATAACACTTTAGTAAACTGGTTAATTAATGATTTTAAAGAAAAAGAAGGAATTGATTTAGGTGAAGATATTCAGGCTTTACAAAGATTAACTGAAGCGGCTGAAAAAGCAAAAATTGAATTGTCAACAGTAGATAAAACAACGATTCATTTACCATTTATTACTGCTGATAAGACAGGTCCAAAACATATCGAACAAGAACTGACAAGAGAAGTTTTTGAGAAATTATGTGAAAATTTAATTAGCCGTTGTCGTATACCTGTAGAAAAAGCTTTAGGTGATGCAAGACTAGATAAATCAGATATAAATGAAGTTGTTTTAGTAGGTGGTTCTACTCGAATTCCTGCCATTCAAGGATTAGTTGAATCGTTAACAGGGAAGAAACCAAACCAATCTGTTAATCCAGATGAAGTAGTAGCAATTGGAGCAGCAATTCAAGCTGGAATTTTAGCTGGAGAAGTTAAAGATATTTTATTATTAGATGTAACACCATTATCGTTAGGTGTTGAAACATTAGGTGGAGTAATGACAAAAATTATTGCTCGAAATACAACCATTCCAGTAAAAAAATCTGAAATGTTCTCAACTGCTGTTGATAATCAAACAAATGTAGAAATCCATATTTTACAAGGTGAAAGAGAATTAGTTGCCGGTAATAAGAGTCTTGGTAATTTTAGGTTAGACGGAATTCCAGCTGCTGAACGTGGCGTACCTCAAATCGAAGTAACATTTGATATTGATGTTGATGGAATTTTATCAGTAAAGGCAAGAGAAAAAGAAACAGGTGTAGAGCAATCAGTAACAATTCAAGGTGCATCTAACTTAAATGAAACCGAAGTTGAAGATATGTTAGCTGAAGCCGAAAAATATGCTTCTGTGGATAAAGAAAAACGAGAAAATATTGATGTAAAAAATCAAGCTGAAGCATTATGTTTTGAAGCAGAAAAAGAACTTTCTCTTGCTAAAGAGAATATATCTGAAGAAAAACAACAAGCTATTACAAAATTAATCGAACAAATTAGAGAAGATAGTCAGAGCGATAAATTTGATTCATTGAAATCTCAAGTTGAGGAATTAAAAATAGCTATGAAAGAAATGTTAGAATCAAAAGTTAGCGCAGAATCTAACTCTGATCCAATGTCAGATTTAAATGATTTATAATTTTATGATGTAAAAGAACTGTAAGTGAATCTTAAGATTCACTTACAGTTTTACTATCGTCTACAATAATACATTCTGTTGTTAAAATCATACTTGCAATTGATGTTGCATTTTGTAAACCTGAACGTGTTACTTTTGCAGGATCAACAATGCCTTCTTCATACATATTTCCAAATGTATTTTTTGCTGCATTGTAACCAATTTCAAATTCCTGTTGTTGAACTTTTTCAATAATTACAGGACCGTTAATACCGGCATTTTCAGCAATGCGTCGAAGAGGAGCTAAAATTGCTCGTGAAATAATCATCGCTCCAATTAATTCGTCTTCTTTTAAATTATTTTTTGCCCATGTGATAAGGTTTTCAGATAAGTGCGCTAAAGTTGCTCCACCTCCAGGAACAATACCTTCTTCTACAGCAGCTCGAGTTGCATTAATTGCATCTTCTAATCGTAATTTTTTATCTTTCATTTCAGTTTCAGTTACAGCTCCTACTCGGATTACTGCAATTCCACCAGATAATTTAGCAATTCGATCTTGTAATTTTTCTTTTTCGTAACCGGTCTCAGCTAAATTTATTTGTTTTCGAAGTTGTTCACATCGAATCTTAATGTCTTCATTTGTTTGTCCATCTGCAACAATTGTTGTTGTATCTTTCGTAACAATAATTCGACGCGCTTGTCCTAATAAATTTAATTGAATATTATCTAAACTTAATCCGGCATCTTGAGTAATAACTGTACCTCCTGTTAAAATAGCCATATCTTCTAACATTTGTTTTCGTAATTCACCAAATCCTGGAGCACGAACAGTTACAACATTTATGATTCCACGTAATTTATTTAAAATTAGTGTTGCTAATGCTTCTTTTTCAACATCTTCAGCAATTATTAAGAGTGGGCGTTTTGTTTTTGTTATTTGTTCTAAAATGGGTAATAAATCTTGTTGAACTAATGTAATTCGTTTATCTGTTAATAGAATATATGGATTATCATACAGAGCTTCCATTTTTTCAGTATTAGTAATAAAGTAAGGTGAAATAAAACCTTTTTCTATTTTCATACCCTCAGTAATTTCTAATTCTGTGACAATTCCTTTTCCTTCTTCTAATGAAATTACACCTTCTTTACCGACTTTTGCTAATGCGTCAGCAATTAGTGATCCAATGATCTCATCATTACCGGCTGAAATCGAAGCAACTTGCTGAATGGATTGAATATCTTCAACTGGTTGAGCAAACTCATTAATTTGAGTAACTAAATATTGTGATGCTTTTTCCATCCCTAGTTTAATAGAAATTGGATTTGCTCCTGCTGCGACGTTTTTTAATCCTTCTTTCACCATTGCATAAGCTAAAACAGTAGCTGTTGTTGTTCCATCTCCTGCTACATCGTTCGTTTTGGAAGCTGCTTGGCGAATTAAAGAAACTCCTGTATTTTCAATATGGTCTTCTAATTTAATTTCTTTTGCGATAGTTACTCCATCATTCACAATTTGCGGTGAACCATAAGATTTTTCTAATACTACATTTCGGCCTTTAGGTCCCAATGTAACAGAAACGGCTTCAACCATGATTTCCATGCCACGCTCAAGAGCACGTCGTGCATTATCTTGATATAAAATTTTTTTTGCCATATTTAAAGGGTTTTTTGCATTTATGAATAACAATATTTAAAATATTAATTTAGTTCAATAATTAGAAATTTTGCAAGGTTAAAATTAGATTTTACTAAAATTTTTTTAAAACTTTACTAAAATACTATCTTTGTAGTAGTATATTTATTTAGAATTACATTTTGGGCTTGTAGCTCAGTGGACTAGAGCACGTGGCTACGAACTACGGTGTCAGGGGTTCGAATCCCTTCTTGCCCAATATTGAAATTTTTTAATTTGAATTAGAATATCTAATTCAAAAACTCTGGGGTGTCGCCAAGTGGTAAGGCTGTGGACTTTGACTCCGCCATTCGTAGGTTCGAATCCTGCCACCCCAGTTATTCTTTTACATTATGGAAGTTTACTAAAGAAAAAGTTGTTTTTAATTGATATAATTTGCATAATTACATTAAATCTTAACTATTATAATTTATCAATTATGAACTACAAATATAATTATGGAAGCTAACATTCAATTTATAAAAGGTCTTGATGAGAAAGTGTTACCCGACGTTCGCTTAACTAGATCTCGCGATGGAAGTACAGGAACAGCCACTTTTCGATTTAAAAATCCTAATATTTTAGATAAAAGTACCGCCAAAGAGGGTGAAATTACAGGAATGTATTTAATTGATGAAGAAGGAACATTAGAAACACGTGATGTAAATGCAAGGTTTGTAAATGGCAAACCAGAAGCAATTGAATCTATTTATATAATGAAAAGTCCGAAAGCTTGGGATCGATTTATGAGATTTATGAAACGATATGGGGAAACTAATGGTTTAGTTTTCACAAAAGCAAATTAAATAAAAAAATTCCAATTAAGTTAAATAATGAGCTCTAATGAACGTTTTATTTAACTTAATATTTAAACTAAGTTTAACATATTTCTATATTTGTGTGGGACATTGTTATTTATGACTAACAAAATTGTAAATATTGCGAATATTAATTTTGGATAACTTAATAAAAAAATTAAGACTCATACATAAGTAATAATAAACTGTTCTAAGTTATACCAATGATTGTCAAAATCATTTTAATTTTACGATTTAAATATTCTTTGTTCGGCACTTAATAAATCAAAATTTGATTTAACTATTAGTAATAGTGACAACATTAAGGAGTTTACGATAAACAACTCTATAATAGATTTATTAAATAAATCTATTTTTATAATGAAAGCTAATAATTTAGAAATTAATTTTGCAGGAATTATTTCTAATCAAAATTTTTATTGTTCAGAAAAGATTAATTCTATAAGAGTTAGAACCAATGGTATATTTACCCACCCCCAACGATAGTAACAATCTCAATTTTGTCATTATTTTTGATATATGTATTATTCCAACTTTTGAAATTGCAAATTGAATTGTTGTATTCTAAAACTAATAAAGTGGTATTGTAATTAAAGTATTTGATTAATTGTAACAACGTTATTCTATCTTCAATAGAATATTTTTCACCATTTAAAAAAAAGTTTTTAGTCTTCATTATCAATTAAACTGAATTTTTTTTATGAAAAGAACCTAGACATATAATAATATTAACTGATAATATGTTAATCAAGATAGTTTGGCGGGTGTGGCCAAGTGGTTAAGGCAGTGGGTTGTGATTCCACCATTCGCCGGTTCAAGTCCGGTCATTCGCCCTTCTTTAAAATTTAAAACTTCAGTATTCATAAAAATTATTTATAAATCAGAAATTCATTTATATGTCACGTTATCGCGGACCTAAATTAAGAATTAGTCGAAGATTAGGCGTATTACCAGGTTTAACGACAAAAAGATCAAATAAAACTAATCGCCCTGGTAAAGACGGAAATGCTGGTGGAGATAATAAAAAATTAACTGAATATGGTGTTCGGTTAGAAGAAAAGCAAAAGTTAAAATTTAACTATGGTTTAACAGAAGGTCAATTGTTTAGATATGTTAAAGAAGCTCGACGACGTAGAGGAGTTACTGGTTTGATTTTACTTCAACTTCTGGAAATGCGTTTAGACACTCTTTGTTTTACATTAGGTTTTGCGAAAACTATTGCTCAAGCACGTCAATTAGTTAACCATGGCCATATCAATGTTAATAACAAAACTGTTAGTATTGCAAGTTTTCAGTGTCGACTAAATGATGTAATTAGTGTAAAAGCGAAAAATACGTCTAAAAATTTAGTTGAAATTAATGTTAAAGATAGTCAAGTTGCTACAATCCCAGCTCATTTAAAATTTGATAGCTCAAAATTAGAAGCAACGGTTTTAGACTATTGTGATCGAAATGATGTTGGATTACAACTTGATGAATTACTTGTAATTGAGTATTATTCAAGACGATAATTTATTCAGTTAATCGTTTTGGATCTATGAATTCTAAAAAAAGTAATCCAGTTTTATAAAAAAATTCTTATTATAAGTATCACTATGTTAAAATTAAGATTAAAACGAGTAGGAAGAAAAGGTTCTCCAGCATATCGCTTAGTTGTGATGGAAAACACAGTTCGACGAGATGGTAGACCGGTAGAAGAAGTTGGTTATTATAACCCCATTTCAAAAGAATCTCACTTTGAAATTGAAAAAATTCAAAAATGGTTGAACTATGGTGTTAAACCCACAGAAGTAGTATCAAGTTTATTGAAAAAAGCTGAAATTATTAAAAATTAATAATTTCGGTTCTTCTTAATAACCTTTTTTTTTAGTTAGAATAAGTATAAAAAATAGACTAATATTTACACAATATTTTTTAATAAATAAATTTATAGATAAACTTTTATGAGTATTAAAAAATAGTATAATAATAATTAAATAAACTACAAGAATTAATAGGAATTTTTATGTCACATTTTACGTATATTAAAACTCGTTTTCAAAATTTATTTTATCTAGAAAAAGCATTAAGTAAATTAAATATTAATCACGAAAAGCAAAAAAAAACTATCGATGGTTCAAAATCATATAATACAAACTTAGTAATTCCTCAATCGAATGGCTATGATGTTGAATTTGTTTGGAATGATCAAGAATATGAATTAGTCGCAGATATGAGTTTTTGGAAACAATCATCGCCGGTTGAAACATTTATCGACACAATTTCTCAACAATATGCCGGTGAAGTAATTATCGGAGAGAGTCAAAAAATTGGTTTCCAACCAATCAAGTACCAGGAAAATTCAGATGGTTCAAATACATTAGTTTTAGAACGTTGGAGTAACTAATTTTTTTACCTTTTAGATCATCTCGTGTTTAAATTCATTATCTAAGAATATCGACATTCGTCTCACACACAATTATGAAGAATAAAAAATGAATATATATAAAAAAATTATAAACTTTCCCCATAACATAAATTTTAAAACTATAGAGAAAATTATAGATTAAAATCTAACAGTTTTACTTGAAAGTACGTAACTACTAGAGTTTTAACCCAAAAGTTACTTCATGAGTATTAGCTAATTAGAATTTTATTTAACTTACTAAGTATAAAAATATTTAAAGGAACAAAATATACGTACTAAATTCAATATATTGTTGAAAAGACTATATATTTATTTAGTATTAAAAAGAATTTTTTAAGTTTTAAAACAAGTGGGAACGGAGGGACTTGAACCCTCACGCCTATCACTAGGCAATGGATTTTAAGTCCATCGTGTCTACCAATTCCACCACATTCCCAAAACTAATTTCTTAAAGATAATATAAATCCATTTGAACCTAAAAACAAGACTATAGTTCAAAAATATTTAAGGCGGCACCCAGATTCGAACTGGGGATAGAGAATTTGCAATCCACTGCCTTACCACTTGGCCACACCGCCAGATCTAACTCTCTTTTCTCTTTATACTATAGTACATTTAATAAGAATTTAAAAATAAAAATTAAATTCTCACTTTTATTCTGAAAATAGCTAACTAAATTAACGTATAATGAATATTAAAGTGAATAGAATTGAAACTTTTCGAATTTAAAGAAAAATATCTATGTTTGAAAAATTTACTGAAGGCGCGATAAAAGTTATTATGTTATCTCAGGAAGAGGCTCGAAGAATGGGTCATAATTTTGTGGGTACAGAACAACTTTTACTCGGTGTTATTGGTCAAAGACATGGTATCGGAGCTCGAGCGTTAAAAAAACTAAAAGTTACTTTAAAAAAAGCTCGAAAAGAAATTGAGTTATATATTGGCCGAGGAACTGGCTTTGTAGCTTCTGAAATTCCTTTTACTCCAAGAGCAAAACGAGTATTGGAAATGGCAGTTCATGAAGGAAAAGATTTAGGACAAAATTTTGTTGGAACAGAACATATTTTATTAGCTCTTGTGGCAGAATCTGATGGCGTTGCTATGAGAACTCTAGATAAATTAAATATCAATATTGAAAAATTAAAAAACCTAATTTTTACATATATTGAGGAAACACAAGAAGAAATTCTACGTCCTTTAACACAGGCCGAAAAATTTTTACTTGAACGTGACAAAAAAGGGAGTCCAACGCCAACTTTGGATGAATATGCTGAAAATGTTACCAAAGAAGCAATTGATGGAAATTTAGATCCAGTAATTGGTCGTGAAAAAGAAATTGATGACGTTATTGCAGTTTTAGCAAGACGTACAAAAAATAACCCTGTTCTTATTGGAGAACCTGGTGTTGGTAAAACAGCTGTTGCAGAAGGGTTAGCGCAATTAATTTTAACAGAAAACGTTCCAGATTTTTTAGACGGTAGTCTAATTATGGCATTGGATCTTGGTTCAATTTTAGCTGGTACAAAATATCGTGGAGAGTTTGAGGAACGATTAAAACGGATTGTTGAGGAAGCTCAAAATGATTCTGCAGTTATTATTGTTATTGATGAAATTCATACGTTAGTAGGTGCAGGAGCTGCTGAAGGTGCTGTAGATGCAGCTAATATTTTAAAACCTGCATTAGCGCGAGGAAAATTCCGATGTATTGGAGCTACCACTAATGATGAATATCGAAAATATATCGAACGCGATCCAGCATTGGAAAGACGTTTCCAACCAGTTCATGTAGAAGAACCAAGTGTTGGTACAACAATAGAGATTCTACGCGGTTTGAGATCGAAATTTGAACAACATCATACATTAAGTTATCATGATAAAGCTTTAGAACAAGCTGCAATACTTGCTGACAAATATGTGGCAGATCGTTATTTACCCGATAAAGCAATTGATGTTTTAGATGAAGCTGGAGCTAGAGTTCGGTTAGAAAATCGTCGACTACCATTAGGTTTAAGAAGCTTAATGCATGAATTACAAGAGACTATTAAAGATAAAGAAGATTGTATTAAAGAACACGATTTTGAAGCTGCTAAGCAACTGTTAGATCATGAAATGGAAGTTCGAACACATATTCGAATTATGAAGCAATCTGCTTTAACTAGTGAAGCCCGTGGCTTTAGTCGTCGTGATGTTGATATGGTTACTGAGACTGATGTTTCAGATGTAGTTTCAAATTGGACAGGAATCCCAGTAACGAAAATTACAGGTTCAGAATCAGCTCGCTTATTAAAAATGGAAGACACTCTTCATGAAAGAATCGTCGGTCAAAAGCATGCTGTTGTTGCAGTTTCAAAAGCTATTCGTCGAGCACGTGTAGGATTACGAAACCCAAATCGTCCAATCGCAAGTTTCATTTTTGCAGGTCCAACTGGTACTGGTAAAACTGAATTAACGAAAACTTTATCCGATTATATGTTTGGAAGTGAAGATAGTATGATTCGATTAGACATGTCGGAATATATGGAAAAACATACCGTAGCCAAGTTAATTGGTTCACCACCAGGATACGTAGGTTATAATGAAGGTGGCCAATTAACAGAGTCTGTTCGTTCAAAACCTTATTCTGTTGTATTATTTGATGAAGTTGAAAAAGCGCATCCAGATGTATTTAATTTATTATTACAAATTTTAGATGATGGGCGTTTAACAGATTCAAAAGGTCGTGTAATTGATTTTACAAATACATTAATTATCATGACCACGAATTTAGGATCAAAAATTATTGAAAGAGAAAGTGGTATTAAACCGAAATCAGAACTAGGTGAAGGATTTAAAATTACTCCAGATGCAGTTGCAGGCTGGGAGCCAGTTTCAGAACCAATTAAGGATCCTGAAATTTTTGAACGAGTAACAAAACTTGTGAATGATGAGTTAAAGAATTTCTTCAGACCAGAATTTTTAAATCGTATTGATGAAATTGTCGTATTTAACCATTTAACAAGAATTGATATTTGGGAAATTTGTGATTTAATGATTAAATCAGTACAAACTCGATTAAAGGAAAAAGGAATAAATTTACTTGTTGATTTATCTGTTCAAGCATTTTTAACAGATGAAGGTTATGATCCATTATATGGTGCTCGCCCATTACGTCGTGCTATTATGAAATATTTAGAAGATACATTAGCAGAACAATGTTTATCAAAAACTTTATATCCAAATACAAAAATTCATGTACGTCGTAAGAAAGTAGAAGGTACATTAATGACATACACTAATGATATTGAAGTTGAAGTTGATTTCAGTGATGTTGATCCAACTCTTTTAGATGAACCAAAGACTGATGAGGAAGAAGTTTCAGTAAGTGAGTCAAAACCTGAAACTATCGCAGTAGATGAAACATCATTAAGCGATAATGACTCAAATTTACAAGATGACGAATTAAAACCAACCGTTACTGGCAAAGCAACGAAATTCTTTAAGAAAAAAGGTTAATTCGATTGAATTTAAACTATTAAATAATGACCAATAAATTGTTCGAATACATTCAGTATTCGAACAATTTAAAGTTTTTTATAGTTCTAACTTACTAATTTGATTTAGCGGAGAACTTGCTGTAGCATAATTTTTTTTATCCATACGGCCTGCTAAAAACGCCTCACGACCAGCTTGAACTCCTAAATTCATAGCATAAGCCATTTGTGATGGATTTTTCGATTGAGCAACAGCAGTATTTAATAAAACACCATCAGCTCCCATTTCCATTGCCAATGTAGCTTCGCTTGCTGTTCCTATTCCAGCATCAACAATTACCGGAATATTTGAGTTTTCAATAATAATTTTAATATTTGTTGAATTATTAATACCTTGACCTGAACCAATAGGCGATCCTAATGGCATAACAGTTGCACAACCTAAATCTTCTAAATGTAATGCCAACATTGGGTCAGCATTAATATAAGGAAGAACTGTAAAACCTTTCTTAACTAAAAATTCTGCCGCTTTTAAAGTTCCTAACGGGTCAGGTAGAAGATATTTTGGATCAGAAATTACTTCTAATTTAACAAAAAAATTATCTTCTTGACCTAATTGACACGCTAATTCATGACCTAAAAATGCCATGCGGATTGCTTCTTCAGCTGTTTGTGATCCAGCAGTATTTGGTAATAACCAAAGTTTTTTCCAATCTAAATTACTTAAAAAATTTGTCGTATCGTGTTTTAAATTAGTCGGTAAGCGTCGAATAGCAACTGTAATAATTTCACACTCACTACTTTCGATACTTTGAATCGCATCATCTGTTGTTTTATATTTACCTGTTCCTAACATTAAACGAGAATTAAAAAATTTATCCCCGATTTTTAATCTATCAAAATTTTTTTCCATTTTTTATTGTTTTTAAAATACTCCCCAGGTAGGACTTGAACCTACGACCAATCGGTTAACAGCCGATTGCTCTACCACTGAGCTACTGAGGATATTGAATCTATTTGTATATTACCATAACTTTTATTCAATTACAAATTTATTTTAAATAAAAATTATGTTCATATACAAATAAACTATCATGACAAAAATAAAAATTACACTATTTACAAGATTTATTCAGAGGGTTCTGAAAGACTAAAAGCTTTTTATTTTGTATATTTATTAAACACTAAAAATCTTAAAACATTTGAATCAAGTTTTAAAATATTTGAAAAATTATTAATGTATTTTGGCATGCTTGAAAAGTTTAATTGAATATAATTTCCTTTCAATCTTTCATTAATCGGATATTTTAAATTGTGCTTTCCCCGAGAAATTACGGATATATCACACACGCTAAATTTTCTTAAATTTTTTGCGTAATTGAATACCCAAGTCTTTAATTCACTATCATTAAATTCTTCCGTTAAAAGAATCATGATTTCATATTTTCGTAATGGTGGCATAAGATTTTCGTTTTATTCTAATTAATTTTATAGTACTTCAAAATATAAATTAATGTCAATTCTAAATTTCTAAGGATATCCGATTATTTTCTCGATTAATTAATACTATATCAAGGTTTTTTTCTAATGTTTTTATTTGCTTACTCAAAGAAGGTTGAGAAAGATATAAAACTTCAGCTGCTTTTGTAAAATT
>Ga0136565_1000143_pt1 | contig 24636 bp, 33 predicted proteins | sample AntDeeMetagenom1_FD_104783 | JGI IMG/M metagenome (GOLD analysis project Ga0136565, IMG submission 104783) | Saline lake microbial communities from Deep lake, Antarctica - Metagenome #1 | ecosystem: Environmental > Aquatic > Non-marine Saline and Alkaline > Saline | place: Antarctica: Deep lake...
AAAAACGGGGTTTTGAGGAAAAAATTTGTTTGGCGGAAAGGGTAGGGCGGACAAAAAAGTGGGGGGGCCCCCCCCCCCCCCCCCCCCCAGTTCACAACGGTTGTTTATATGCTCCAATACTCAGGTCGCGCGACGCAAATTTTTACGCAGTAACAGGAGATATGTAATGCACTCCGCAACTATTTTGAAGCTGGTTATTTTTTACGCTGAGAGCGCACCACAAATTGATCAGCAGTTTATTTTCGATGCTCTATGCGTCGCGCTGCACAACCTGGAAGACCCCTGAAGCTGAATTTTTCTTTCTATTATTCGGTTTTGATGCCCATTTAAATCAGTTACCTATATCCCTATATAGAGAAACTAATAATATATAGATGATCCAGTCACTGCATGAATAAAATAGTTTTTAAAGGGGTATGTGCCGGGGACTTGAGCACCGCATGCGAACTCACACCGTCGACGTCATGGTCAGTTTCCAGCGCTATGCTCTGGCCCATCACGACGGCCAACGCCAGTCGGCGCGCTGCCTGATCAATATCCGGCAACAGCCCCGGCGGTGTCAGCCGATCGGTTGACGGCTGAATCTGATCGTTCAGGGACTGGGCATGAACGCTGAATGGGCGGGCGCACAGGACTCGCGCCGCCAAGGGCTCCATACCCTGAGCCAGGGCCTGATCATAGCGCTTGGTATCAATGCTGCGACGCCGTATCCTGGGCAATGCGCGGGTTGTTTGATCCTGTTCATGATCCGTCGTTGGAAGTGTCATGTAACTTATCCTGTCGGTGTAATATTCATCTCTTGTGCCCGCGTGAGCATTTTTGCCAACGCGGCTTTTTTGATTTGCGCCACACGGCCTTTGCTGAGATGGAGCACCTCCGCCAGCTCATTGGCCGATCGGCCGGGCTGCTCACCACTGGCCAGGCCAAAGATGTTCTCGATGATGTAACGTTCTCTGCCGGTAAGCTCCTTCAACAGCTCCGCCGCCAGGTACTGGCCTTCGATCTGCTCAAGAAAAGCTTCCGTTTCGCTGGCTCCTACGGCCTGTCTTTTTTCCGCATCGAGTACTTTCTCCACCTCGGCATCGCTTCTGAGAGCCCAAAACTTATCGTGGCGATTGCACACCGAGGTCTCGAGCAGCCAGTGGGCGAAAGAGGAAAAGCGGCCCAGCTCGGGCTGGTAGCGCTCAGCGGCCGAAATCAGTGCCAGGGCGGCCTCGGAATAGAGCTCCGCGTTTCGTTGGCCCCAATACTGGCGCGCATTGATCACCTTGATCGCCAGCCTATAGAAGCGCTCGGCCAGTTCATTCACCGCCTGGCGCCAGCGGGCGTAGAGTGCTTCGAGCGCACCTTCATGTCCATCGCTCATCTCATAGAGCTTGTGGGTGAACGCCGGTGATAGGCGAAAAGCGCGAACGAAGCGTTCAAGATCGTCGCTATCGCCAGCAATGCCGGCGTCCACGGCCGACAGCAGTTTCCTGACGGTGATGGATTTGCCGCGCGGCGTCATCCGGTTGCCAGTGAGAAAAATCCACCGTGCTCGGACGGCTTCTCCGTCGGGCATCGCTTCAATCACGTTGCGCCAGGCCTGGGGGTTCTGGGTCAGGAGACCGGAGCGAAAACCGTGTGTTGGTAAGATTGAGAGCTATATTGATCCGGAAGATGATGCAATTGTGTGGCGTTGTCCGGTATGTGGAGATAACGGAGCTATAAGCGGTTGGGAGGGCACGTTGTGGGATTTCTCGGAAGTACCTACGAGGCATTGAGTGTGACGCCCTAACCAATACAGGCAAGATAAGGACAGGGAGGTGTTGATTGCTTACTCCGGAAGAAGCAGAGGAAGCTTCAGAAGCTATTCTGAAGCCCAACCGTGAGCGCCTTGTCAAAAAGCAACGAAAAAGGCGTAGATGGTGGGTTCGTTTTCAGAAATTCCGAATAGCCCTGATAGGCTTCATCGTTGGCAGTATGCTGGGAGATTACTTTTTTACGGATGTTTATCCTTGGAATGTGGTGGGGTTAATTATAGGTTTACTCCTTGCAGCAGTACTCCAGCGCTTTCCTGTGCCTATTAACAAGTAGCTCCAGTACACGTTTCAGTTCTGCTGGGCGTGACCGGACGCGCTAAAGCGTCGCTGAGCAAGTCGTTAAAACGAAAACACGGGAGGTTACATGCAACGGGTGGAATCACAAATTATTTGGCGGGTAAACTTGCTTTTTCTATCCTTTCTTCCCATCTTTGCTCTTGCTGGAAACTCCGCTCTTGAGGGCTATGCCACTGGTAAACCGTTGATGTTGGAAGTTCGGTATTGTGAGTGTCAGGCTACCAAAGTCGATAGCGCACCTTCTGACCTGCTGCCAAGTTTCCTGGAGGATTCGAGTCTATTAAAGGTTAGCGTATCGAGGCAGGGTAAAGGCTTTGCTTCTTCAAGTGAGTTGTCGATAGGTTATGGGCTTGAGCCAGTCTCAGGCTCACCCGACCAATTTCAATTCAACTATGCTGGCAGTTACACAACGAGTAATGGGAGCAGTGCCAGCAACGGCCAGTTGCTGCTCGTTCAGGGACAATGGGTCAATCTTTTCGGCTCGCGGCATGACAACGGCACTGGAGTGAAACACAGCAATGTCGCTGTGCGGCTGGCTGAGCCTGGTGGTTCCTGATGGCAAGTTTTAACAAGTAGATGCACTCGCAAAAATTATCCGCTGCGCTCCAAATTTTCCGGCGAGCAAGGCGTTAAATCATTGACGGGTGGATATGTGGCAAGCCCCGATATTCTAGGCACCTGAGACCTGCTCAAAGTATTGCTTTTCGAACTCCATCGGCGGACTGGGACTAGCCAGAAGCGCACCAACAGACTTTGCCAGCATACACAGTCTATGGGCCAGGGGGCGCCAGCACCTCTATTTAACGGAAACAGAACGATTCATGCTCTGGACGACTGCACCAGGAATTGACCCTCTCCATGTTGGCCTCCATGCTTACCAGCATATTACGGACTATAGACGACGCTGGATGTCGCGTAGCTCTGTCAAAGTTTAGGCATCTCTCACCTACTCATGCGGCGGGTAGCGTGAGTGCAAGAGCAAGTCACGGATGCGGTACTGGGTACCGTCAAAGCGCACTCGAACCAAGCTGATCTGGTCCAATAATAGCGGACACCCCAACTAAGCCTTAACATGGGCATTGGAGGTGGAGATGAGTAAACAAACTCGACGCAAGTATTCGGATGAGTTCAAGGCTGACGCCGTTAGTTTGGTTGAACAGGAGGGTTACGGCGTGACGGAAGCGGCCAGGCGATTAGGAATTGATCGAAGCTGTTTGGATCGCTGGCGGCGGGAGCAACGCCAGCAGCAAGGGGCGCCATCGTCTTCAGGCGGGCGTGATGAGCGAGACCAGGAGTTGCGCCAACTTCGTGAAGAGAATCGAAAGCTCAAGACCGAACGCGACATCTTAAAAAAGGCGGCCTTCTTCGCGAACGAGTCGAGCTGAGATATCGGTTCGTCGACGCGGAGAAGGCTGAATACGGCGTCAGCGCTCTCTGCCGGGTTTTGCAGGTCTCACGCAGCGGGTATTACGACTGGCTGCGAAGGGGCGAACAATGCATCGAGCATGGTGAGCTCATTGATCGTGTCAAAGCTATTCATAGGCGTAAACGCGGGAGTTATGGGAGCCGTCGTATGGCGAGGGCCTTGCAAAAAGAGGGGTATTCTGTGGGGCGTCACAAGGCCCGCAGCCTGATGCGCGAGGCCGGCGTTTTCTGCCGTCAACGGCGCCGGTGGCGCTGTACCACCGACAGTGGGCACTCGCTGCCGGTGGCACCAAACCGCTTGGCTCGCGAGTTTGGTGTCAGCGAACCTAATACGGTCTGGGTAGCCGATATCACCGCGATCTGGACGCTTGAGGGCTGGCTTTATCTGGCCGCCGTATTGGATCTGTGTGACCGTCAACTGGTCGGTTGGGCCATGGCCGGGCACAGGCGCACCGAGCTTGTGAGCCAGGCGCTCACAATGGCTCTGGGGCGCCGTCGCCCGGACACGGGGCTGATTCATCATTCAGATCGCGGCAGCCAGTACGCGGCCCACGAATACCGTCACCTTTTGGAAACGAACGGCCTGGTGGCCTCCATGAGCCGTAAAGGCGACTGCTGGGATAACGCTGTCATGGAGCGCTTCTTCGGCTCGCTAAAAAGCGAATGGACCGACACCCAGCGATACAGAAGCCTGGAACAGGCACGCAGGGACGTCATCAAATTCATTGAGATGGAGTACAACAGTGACCGTTTCCATTCCACCCTCGGTTACTTAACCCCGAGGGAGAAAGAAATCGCGGTTGCTGCTTAAATCGGTGTCCGATTTGATTTGACCAGAACATCTGCCGGTGGTGAGGTAATTTAAAGCAGGTTTGCAGCTAACCCATGTTAGGTATAACTCAAAAAAACCCCTTAAAAGCAATTTACTATAATCACCGCAGCAGCGGCACCAGCATCATGGCAATGCCAAGCAACGATATCGTCCAGGCAAGGGTTCGCAGCCAGGGCACCCCAAAGAGATACATGGGCAGGTACACGACGCGGGCGATAAGATACAGCCAGGCCCCCGCGGCGGTAACGGTTCCAGAGACTTCGGCTACCTGGACCATGATCAAAAGCCCAAGCGCCCAGGGAGCGGTCTCCCGAAAGTTGTCGTTAGCCCTTCGCGCTCGACCAAGATAAACATTGTCTGCAGGCCGGAATGAGTCGCGTGCCCCAACCATTTCGCGAACACCGTGAATCCGGGTCTGGATCACGTCGCAAACCAGAATATGCACAAATCCCAGAACAACGGTCAGGGCGAAAACGGATGTCTCGGGTGTCATGGGCAGTCTCCGTGGGCACATTGTTGCAAACGCACACTAATTATGGTTTCAGCCTTCACGCTACACCAGAGCGTGTTGAAACCCAACTGAAAGTGATGTTGAGACAAAGCGGTAATGTCCCCTCCTTCACACTCTAAAGAGAACAGATTACAACCCGTGGTGCGGTGGGGTGCAGTATTTTTAGCTTGGTGTGACCTTCTGGATCCGACCGACATTAAGGCCGGGTGGCGAACACTATGAGCGACAGCTGACCGTGGTTTTCTGAGCCGTTACAACCAATGGCTCGCTGTGAATAACGCCCTCCGGTCAGCCTGATAGGTCCCCTTCAGAGATCGCTTGGCTTTTGACTGGCTTTAACCCGGTTACGGAGCTCTTCAACCGCGTTCTCCATCCGGTCCTGGCCTTTGAGGTTATTTTTCCGGGAGAGCATTTGCTCCATGCGATCGAACGAAAGGTGGTTAAGTACGGCAGCCGCGTATTTTCCATCAACAACCGTCACCTTTGTTTTAACGGTCTCTTGGCCGCTCATGTCGACGGCTGAAACGAATCGTTCCACGATCTGTTCGAACTGCTGGCTGCCCCTGCCATTCTCATCAGCCCTGAAATCCTTGCTGAGAGCGCTTATCTGCTGTTTAAACTGCTGCGCAATATCGAAGTCAGCCTTGAGTGAAGCCTTATCCATTGCCGCGCTCATGTCCGTAGAGCGTGCAACGCCAACGCCATAGACGCCATCACTGTCGGCTTGGGGCTTTTCGGTAACCCATGATGGGAGGCTTTCAATTCGTTCTTGAAGTCTCTCCTCGCGGGCCTGACGCCGCTCGTTCTGAGCTTGACGCTGCATTTTCTCCACCTCCAGGCGTTCTTTCATCGCTTGGGTAGGGTCTGGTGCAGACGCACAACCGCCCAGTGCAACTGTGATCGCCAGAATGCATACGATACGGCCTTCGATTCGATGCGGTGTTCGTGTTCCCATGATGTGCCACCTCTTTGGTTGGAAATGTCAGCAGGATCAAAATCGATTATCCGCACTTTTGAAAAAATGCAAGCGCGGCAGCCTAGGCGTTGGGTTCGGGAGGCCTGACAAAGCCTCTGACCGGGTTTTTGATCGAATCATGGTTTGTGATGGACGTTTCCGTCGCTGCGCTGGATCGACACGGTTACCGTGTTCGGGTCCTCGCCAGGGCCCAGGTTGACGTCAAACTCCCAACCCAGCCCCGGTAAATCGTCGCCGTAACTCGGGCGCAACTGGTTGTCCCACTCGGTGATATCCATAGTGCCCCAACCAGGTCTGAATTCGTGGTCGGGATCCGGGATCTCTTCATTTGCAATGATCCAGTCGATCTTTGATTTGCCCGAGTACCATTCGCCAATTGGTGCGTCCGGGACAAAAGAGACGCGAAGGTGGGGCTGGCAGGCTTCGACCCACCGATTGAAGGTTTCCTTGTTGCGCATCCTCAAGCTTTCAGCCGATATCTCGACCGGATCACGACGGCCTTTGTCGCAATAGGCATTAATGACCTCATGGCGGATCTCTCGTTCGCCGATGCGAACGACAATATCCATCTGCTGGCGCGCGAGATAGAGGAATGCCGCCTGGCGAAGCAAGGACTCTTTGGTCTGTTCTTCCATTGGATTAAGGCGATACTCAATCATCTCCCAGGGCGGTACCGCGTCTGGCTCTTGCTGACCAAAATTCATGAGCCGGGTTTCTTCAATAGGGATCCGTTTTGGGGGCGGCCCTTCCGATTTGTAGATGTAGAAGCGAAGACGGTGCGGCCGCCCTCGCGCTGTAACCAGGCCACCACGCCATCCACGTGTGATCGCTTCTCGTTTATGTGGATCACGCTTGGCGAAAGCTGACCCGAACACCTTGCGGAGCAGTAGGGTGGGGCTTGCAGTCTGCCAGAGAACCCTCAGATGAAGACGCGATGAATCGGCATTGACGTTGGGCTTGGGGGTGATAAAGACACTGGAGATTAGGTTCTGCCGCAGTTCGCTGACGACATCGCGGATGTGACCTTTCATCTCCGACATTTCGTCGCGCATTGATGTCAGACCAGTGCCGATATCCGTTCGATCGAACAAGCGGTAGGCCACAGTCTCCGGATCCTCCTCGACCCCATTTTCTGGTTGGAGAAATTGGGCCATATCGCGTTCATCAACACTGACCCTGGCAGTGACGCGCACCATTGCCTGACCATCGTGTGAAATTACCTCGGTATTTTGGATCTCAACGGTGACAAGCCCTCCCTGAATGCTTTCAATGGTTTCGTTGATTTCGCCGTTCGATAGGGTCTGGCGCCCGATAATGTATTCGCCTGTTTTGTGAACGGCGCGTTCTTTCAGTTGGGCGCGGATTTCATCGACTGCCTGATTGTTTGTTAGATCATTGCCCATGGGATAGGTCCCAACCATTACCTGTGACCATTTTGAGGGCTCGGACCCTGTGCTCGGACTGGCGTCGAACATCAGCGCCATCACCATTAACCGAATTGCCAATCGTTTCAGCATCATTAGTCACCCCGTCTTGTGGTTGCACTTTTGGGACCAGCCAGCCCCGACTGCGCAGTCCATTAAGCAGCACTCAGAGCCGCGATGGCTTATATCGGAGCACGAAGTGGCAATAACGCAACTTGTCTTCGCTCTTAGGGCATAGACGGGTGGGGGCGTTCAGCCCGGCTCAAGGTTGAAGCTCAGGCAAGTGAAATGATCCCACCCAAGGTCGTCGAATCACTGGACGGTGAGGATGGCGAAGAACGCAGGGCGGTTTCGCTTACCGGGAACGGTTCAGATATGTGGGATAGGGGCCCTGATATGACTTGTTGCGTTTTTGCGGACTCATGAGAGATTCGGGGTGAACCGATCAATCGATTGGAGTTTATGGGGGCACGATGGCGAGAGTAATGGGTGAAAGCTGGCATGAGGATTGGGACCAGGTCGTAGGGTTTGCCTATGTCTCATCACCAGATTATTCGCAACACCGTTGGCATGAGGGGCATGCCTGGCTCGAGCTGTTTTTTTGATCTGTCTCTTTTCTCAAAGCGCGATCAGTGGATCCAGCTGGAGTCGCTTCGTCGTGAGGTCGCAGCCTTCTATAGCTGGGTCTGGGGTGATTCTGCAGACCTTTTACTCGTTCTATTTGACTGTGAGAGTAGCGCGGAGCGGGCCTATCAGTTCGACTGTGCCAGTGAATTTGGCTTCATTGGGCAGATGGGCCACTTACCACTCCTGCCGCGGACTGTTGGCCAGCCGGATGACTCCCCTCAAACACGAAAGTGGTTGAAGGATTGCTGTGGCCGGACGAGACATAAAGCCTTTGAGTACCGAGACAGGATTCTATACGAATGTTTCGACGTCACTGCGTACCACCAATCCGGCGACCGAGTTTATCCCTATTTTGAAGAAGCGGGCCTGTACGCCAGATCAATAGATGCGGGTTTGATTACGGAAAGGCTGCCTTATCATCAAATCAAGAACCCTGATCCGACTCCAGATGATGATGAACGGACCGCGCAGGCCTTCGAGGTTTTTCTGGCACTGCTGGCAGATGAAGGATTTCCGGTCTCGGCCTACCAGCTAAGCCCTGAATTATTCCGGGAAGCTGAAAATACCTTCCGTGCCGCCGTTGAGCTGCCTCACGATGCTGAGATTTCGCGGATTTCTTTACGCAACGGCGATGATGGGGCTTGAGAGTGCGGCGGATCTGATACGCCATTCCTCTAGCAGTCAAAATTCACTCGGCTTTCAATCTTGAGGGGCTTTTATGCACGTTGCGACGATTTTTCTGCTCATTCTGGTCCTTGTTTTGGTCGCGTTCTTGGTCAATGGCGCCATTGTCACTTGTTCTCTCTCGAGGTGGCGCTGCTACGAGCATTGTTTCTCGCCACCCCCCGACAGCACCTGGATCTTCACTGAGCGCAAACGGCAGGCGCAGCGGGGTAGGCGTTTATCGGGGCTGACTATTGGCCTGGGCGGGTTCTTCTTATTCTTTGGTGCAGATCAATCTCAGGCAGCAGGCCTTGTGATCGGCGGCGTAATTATGGCGCTTTCATCGATTCCTATTTCTCAAGCAATGGGAGCCTTTCTCAGAGCGGAAGACCTGAACGAGGCTGAGCTGAGACTGTATAAAGCCTTGGGTCAGGTTTCCTCCAACAGGCTGGCTCGTGCCTATCTGGATGCTGTCCGGGAGAGTGGCCGGGGATGGGTTACAAAGGTGGAGTGTCAGCGCTTGCGGGACTTGGTCCGGGAAGATGAACTCCGTGCCACGCGTCGAAACTGTCTATCAGGACAACGAAATGATGACTTGGGGAGTTAGCCTGGTTAGTTTCTGACGAAAGTGATTACTGTTTTCTGGGTGAAGAAAGCTCAACGGGGCAGAGTGTCGAGCTTTTGGCGGTATCGCTCAACGAAGACTTCATTAAGCTCGACATCAGCGAGTGCGCCACCCTGGCAGCGTGGGCATGAGCCTCGCGATGTTGTTAGCGCCCAGCACCGAAGGCACTCACTGGCCGTGCTGGCACGTTGCAGCAACAAGCTCTCCAACATGTTTTCGCAGTAGCGCCGATGCTGGGGCGAGTAGATCTGCTCCTGGAGCTCCGCTTCTCGCTTTTCCTTGAGTTGCTTTTGTTGCTGCCGCTCTTCCTTTCTGGCCTTGTCCGCGATCTTAAAATCGCCCAAGCTGGAGCTCGTCTCCAAAAAGCCGCACGTTACCAGCGTCTCAAGAAAGCGCTTAACTAGCCGCTTCGGCGTGATCAGTGCGTCACGCTCTTCGGGGGTGAGAAAGTTGGGTCCCTCGGTGCTTGTGCTACGATGTGGCTTGCCCGCGTATCTAGGGGCTGCGTTGACGAGCGTCTCAACCGCTGGCTCGAACCCAAAGGCGGTTTTAATCACCTGCACTCCCTCGCTGATATAAATGTCTCTACTTCGAGGGTGCTGGGACAGGATCTTGAGAAGGTAAAACTGCCACACAGCCGGGTGAGCGGGTACAATCCAGTCTCCTTCAAGAGCAACTCCCACACAGTCGGCCGGCAGATCGAAGACCGAACAGAACCCGGAAAGGGTACTGATATTGCTCGCGATCGTCTCGTGCCACTGTTGCCATCGTTCATCCCGAAGCCGCTTCTGGGCGTCTGGGTCACGCATTCGGTTCAAGATGTCGATGTGCTGGGCGTATTCGTGGCGCTGGCGCTCAACTTCAAGACTTTCCCGGCGTTGACGCTGCCTTTCGCGCTCAAGCCTGATTCGGATGCTGTCATTGTGAGCAGCCGTCTTGGCCTCCAGCTGGCGTTGTTTTGCCTTTACTCGCGACAAATCGTCATAGAGCGACACCCGGTGCCATTGCCTGGGCGCAGTTTCGAGCACTGTCTGGCGTAGTGAGTCGATATCCCTTGCCGTTTCGTAGCTGACATGGCTGAGGTCAATCTCCATCATGTTGTCCATCCCGGCCGACTTATCCTCGTCGACAAAGTGGGTGACGGCGATCTCAATATGAAGTGATGCGTCATTTTTCAGGGTTGCTCTCAGATCCGCCCACCAACGCTCGACGCTGTGCTCTAGGCACACTGATCGGAACTGACATGGGCGTCGCTCGAATGAAACGTCGTCAAGAAGCGAAGTGCCGTCGATCAACGGGACCTTAACGGTGACGCTGTGGGACGGCAGAGTCACCCATGACGCTTCCAGGATGATCTGTTTAGCCATTTTGTGAAGCGCGCTCTCGTAGCCGCCGGAGCATTCAGGACTGCGGTAATGGGAGAAGTAGGCGCGCTTACGTGGACCCTGGTTGGCAATCAGGCGGTTGCCACACCCGGGGCAGATGCACTCGCAGTCGAGGCCTCTCGCAACTTTCTCTGGCGGGAACATCTGGCCACCGCGCTCACCGAAAGGAACACGCAGACCGGATACCGGCTTCACGTCACTGTTTATGGTCAATTTCGGAGAGGTAATCGAATATATCCTTTCCCAACGATTCAAAGAGGATTCCAAACTGTTTCGTTTAGCAGGCGCTCATGAGCGCATGGGTCTTCAGCTGCAGATCAGCCCTCACCTTAGGAATAATCTAGCATTTGACTCACAGCGTGGGCTGGAGATGTTGAACGTAGTTTTTGGGCTAGCGTGAAACAACAAGGACTTCTTTAGGAAGCCAGGGGCCAGAACGGTGGCGCATTAAAGCATACCGCCCAATAATTACTGACCCCCGAAAATACTAAGTAGCCAATCTCCGAAGAGTCGTACCTCAAATTTTGGGGTTAAAGCAACGGAAATGAAAAGAACCCAAAGAGCTGAGACTAGAGAAGCGATGATATTATCCATGTGACGAATGCTTCTAATAATCCCAATAAATTCTGAGGAATCGCACAAGTCTCTGCCTCTATACGTAAATCGGGGGCCAAGCTTAGCCAAGCTAGTAAAAATCTGTCTTTCTTTGAATCCATGCTGTTCGTGTTGCATTATCAGCCATTTTAAAAATGCTATCCGTTTAGATCGCGACAGCGAATCAAAGAACCATTCTAAAAACGCGAGTGTGCCAAGTATCGCGAAAAATATAATCATCCCCTTGTTGGATTCCAAGTAGAAAGTTGCTCCGGTGATGAGGATCCCTTGAATGGTCAGGAACACGGCTCTGCTACGTTCCTGCAAAGACTCCTCCGTATCCCACACGCTGAGGTAATGTGAGTACGGATCATCCTCTGAAACCTCAACTTCAGGCGGATGAGTTTGGCTTTGGAGGTCTGTCTCGGAATCTCTGTCGTGGTCCATCGTGATATTACTCACCGTTTGAATGTTTAAGCGGTACAGAATTGTGGGGTAGGGGTAAAAGGGCTCTCAATAGATTTCAATTCTTGAACTGACCTGCCGCCTCAGATAAAGCCAGTATTAGTAATAATGACCCGGTCGGCTTGGCTCAGGACTGTCTAGAATCACGTCCGATACGGGGACCATTGGATCGATACAGTCAGCCTTGAGGCGCGCCCAGTCAATCCATTCGCAGAGCTCTGGGGTGGGTCCACCATTGTCTCTCGCAGACTTCTCGGCAGCATCGATGTAGCGTCTAATCCGTTCAGCTTCTTGCCATTTCTCAGCACTCAATTGTAATTGTTCAAGCCGTGCTCTTTCCGCCTGACGAAGGTCAACCCTCTGCTGATACTCAGCAATTGCTTCTTCCCGGGCCAAGCGCCTTCTCTTCTGCTCCTCAGCGCGACAGTGGCACTTTTCTGCTAGATCGAGTGTTCCGGCAATCACTTGATGAAGCCTGTGTTCCAACGAAGTCTTGGGAGTGTCATGCCAGCTTCTGGATGGATAGTGCCCAACTGAGATGGTCAAGTTTCCAGTCGGATTGAACTCAAACTCCGGTATTAGAGGGATCTCAAGGTTCCATCGGTTTGGGGATGAGTTATGGTGATTTCTGGTGTATGGAAGCAGGTTGAAGAGGTGGCGTATCCTGTTGGTTGATCTCCGCCAAGATCACAACCAACAGAGGAATGATACGCCATGTCCAAGTCTAACCTGCATGCTCTTTCACAACCAGAACGGACTCAAAACGACCCGCTGCACGAGCTGATCCGCCAGGGTGCCCGCGATCTGGTTGCACGGGCCGTTGAAACGGAGCTGGAGAGCATGTTGAGCCAGTATGCGGATGTCACTACACCCGATGGTCGCCAGGCCGTGGTGCGCAACGGCCATCTGCCCAAGCGAACCGTTCAGACCGGTGTCGGCGACGTTGAGGTGCAGGTGCCCAAGGTCAGAGACCGCAGTGGCTCGGGGATCCGGTTCAACAGCCAACTGCTGCCGCCGTATCTCAAGCGTGCTCAGAGCCTGGAGGAGCTTATTCCCTGGCTCTACCTGCGGGGTGTCTCCTCCGGAGACTTTCAGGAGGCATTGAGTGCGCTGGTCGGCGAACAGGCCAAGGGCCTGTCCCCGAACACGGTCTCCCGGCTCAAGTCCCAGTGGTTGAAAGAGCACCGCGACTGGCAGCAGCGGGACCTGAGCCAGAAGTGCTACGTCTACTGGTGGGCGGACGGAGTGTACAGCAACGTCCGCCTGGACGACCGGCTGTGCCTGCTGGTGATTATCGGGGTCACGGAGCACGGCCACAAGGAGCTGGTCGCCGTTGACGACGGCCACCGCGAGTCCGAAGCCAGTTGGTATCAGCTGCTTACGGGCTTGAAGAAAAGGAACCTGGAACATGCGCCCAAGCTGGCGGTGGGCGATGGGGCTCTGGGCTTCTGGAAGGCGCTGAGTAAGGTGTTTCCAGACACCCGCCACCAGCGGTGCTGGGTTCACAAGACGGCCAATGTGCTGGACTAGCTGCCCAAGTCGGTCCAGCCAAAGGTCAAAATCAGCGCTGCATGAGATCTACCTGGCAGAGACACGGGACAGTGCTCACAAGGCCTTTGACAGCACCCTGCGTCGATTTAGGGACAAGTACCCGAAAGCGATGGAAAACCTTGAGAAGGATCGTGACGAACTGCTGGCCTTCTACGATTTTCCAGCCGCGCACTGGATTCACCTTCGGACAACAAACCCGATTGAGTCCACCTTCTCGACAGTGCGACTGAGAACCAAACGGAGTCGCTCCTGCGGCTCCCGGGACACCACGCTGTCGATGGTGTTCAAGCTGCTCCAATCCGCCCAGAAACGCTGGAAGCGGATCAAGGGGTTCGACCAACTGAAGCTGGTCGTGGACAACGTCCAGTTTCGAGATGGAGAACGGGTGGACGATCAATCTGACAGGAGCGCCGCCTGATGGTCATACACCAGATTTGACAATAACTCTTTGGGGACGCTCCCATCGTTGTATGGCTCGGCGTTCTGCGGTCGTTGCCTCGTGTTTTGTTCGTGCAACGTGTTCACTGATGATTAATTCCAGTGAGACCGTTTCTACATCGATGACAGTGCGTTTTTTCTCGTGGTCAATCCGAACTTTGATGTTACGCTTTTCAAGCTCTTTGGTCAGCGTATCTGCGATCAGCAAAGCTCGATCGATAGCTGATCGGGTGACCTCCAGGTGGAACACCTCCCCAGGCGCAGAACGGAGTCCTTTGTGATTATTCCAGCCTGTTTTGCGTTTTAATCGCTTGGATGCGGCCCTTATAAGAGGATGAGGCGCGGTTAGATTATCCGGTACTTTGACAGCGCCAATGCGCAATAGTGCGGTTGTGGGAGTACTGCTTGAGGGCGGGGTGGTGTCATGACCGTTCAATGGCGCTCGACTCAACGGTAGCGAATAGCTGTCAAACTCTTTGGCACGAGGTAATGGTGTACGTTTTGGTGTCTTGCCCGCATTGAGCTTGGCCCAATAACCTCGGGAGGGTATCGGTACTTTGTGTTTACGACACACTTTCGCCAATGCCACGCCTGAAATGCCATAGCGTACAGCTACTTTGGAAACAGGGTCCGTCCATACCGCTTCATAGAGCATTTCACGCGTAATTCGTTCTTCCGGGTCCATTTGAATCTGCGCTCCCCCGCGTTTTTCTGCGTCAGAATAGGCGATATCCCAACTTGTGTGACAGGTAAGCCAGTGGCGGTACATGTAGCTTCTCGCGACGGACATTCGTGTTCCGTGCTGATTGGATTGGCACCCCTTTTGCGGCTAATTGCATCCGCATTAGAGTCCATCATAAAGTCGTATTCCTCCGTAAACCTCTCATGATGTGGCAAACCACCTATACCGAAGAGGATTGTGCGAGCGCAAACCCCATAGGGTGATCCCCCATTTCTAAAGGGGGGGGGGGCAGGGTCAAGAGCCGGATTTTTCCAGCAATGGGGGGTAATGAAACGGGGTCAGGGTCACTATGCTTGCCCAATCTGTTGATGTACAGGGGGAAATGGAGGATGTGTGTTCTAAGTTGCTTTTGGCCATATACGATGAACCATGCTCTTACTCAATTCGTGATGGTGACGGTCATAGTGAGGAGCTTGGCGCAGTTGGCCCAGTGAGAAGATTCAGACTACGATGCTATGAGATCGAGAACGCTCTAGTCACGGATGATTGCCTGAGACTGCTGTTGGGATCTGGAGTGGAGGGGGAGCCTTGGGAAGGATTTAAAGCGAAAGCGTGGGAATGGATCATTGCAAATCCCAATCACAGTGACGTGGCTTTGGAGCGTGAATTGGTGGAATCCAGGGATCGGTTAAGGCACCGCAAGATAAAGGCGATTCGGAATCTGATTTGCGGCATCGCCGGCACCAAGAAGCCGTGGGAGGTAGTCGTAGGCCAAGCTATCGCCGCACTTCGTCAAGAGGACATTGAAGATCAAAGTGATTGCCTTGCATCGTATCTAGGGGGTGCCTTGGTCCAAACGATTGTTCAACCCCCACACAGGGAGGTTTCTGCAGGTGATTGATACAGGTCAGATCAGCTATTGCATACTCCCCCGGGAATCAGACAGAGAAGAAGTAGGAATAAGGATTAATGACGACGTCGCTAACGATCCATAATGATGAGGAAGCATTCAAACTTATACGTGAGGCCTTGGACGGCGCGTATCAAGATGACATTGTTGAACTGAACTTTGATAACTGGCCGACATTTGAAATAACGGTTCGCGGTTCCCGGTATGATTCCACGCTGACAACCTCCATGATGCGAACCATGGTGGAGATGCAAAGACATCTTCATCGCGTCTACGCGGAAGCGGTCTACGGCAAGACCGCGAAAGCGCTGTCTCAGGAGGAGCGGGATGCTCTGGAGCTTTTGTTCCGAGTAGAGGAAGGCAGCTCAGGGGTTAAGGCGGACTTGAGTGAGTTCTTCAACAACCTTGCTCATAATGCGGTGGATAAAATGACCGGTAGACAGATCATGGTCACAGTGCTTGGCGTTGCTGTTGTTTGGGGCAGTGCCAGCGTCTATGAGGGTTACCTCACGAGTGAAGAAGCCCATCAAAAAGAACAGAATCGGCACGAGCTCACGATGGAGCTTGCCAAACAGGACCCGAGGGTCGGTGGCGTGAACACTGAGCACCAAGCGCTAATGACCGATTTGTTGAGGGCCGTGTCGGATGCTGATGAGGTGGAAGTACCTGGAGCCATACTCAAAAAGCAAGACCTCGCTGATATTACCAGGCGCGAAAGACAAATTTCGGAGCTGCAGCGTATAGACGGCCAGTATCATATAACTTTGCTGAAGCAGCGCCAGGATCGGTACCGCGTTGAGATTGTAAGGACCTCTGACGAAGCGACCTTTAATGCAGAGCTCATGAAGGGACACTTGACCCAGCGTGAGATGACCGCCATTACGGACTCCTTTCTTAAGGAGCACGCGATTCACCTCAACGTGGTTGCCACGGTTCGAGGAGATGCAATCAGCTCGGCCAACATCGTAGGCGTCAATAACCAAGCCGGCGGCCAGGAAGTTGATCGTGACGCAGTGAACAGCGCCGAAATTGTCCAGCGTTCTCAGGGTGATTCTTAACTTAGCACACACTGGACGCTGGCGCTGAGCGCTCTGTCGCTCAGGTCGTGACTAACCTCTACTGCGATTCGGTCTTTCCCTGTAATATCGGATTTCAAACCTTCGAGGATGAGCGGCGTCTCCGGCGCCAGCTCCGGGCCCTGTGTCCCAGGGTGAATGAGAGCTTGGCTGCGTTGGATCCGGCTGAGCTCCGAGCGGGCGTCGGCGTTATTCCTTGTGCCGCTTTTGCACCAAAAAACTGGCCGTTCTGGCGATCTTGGACTTTCCTCGACCAATGTGACACCCCACAGCCTCGAATGGAGGCCATTTCAAAGCGTCCCTGGTGAGACCGGGGAGCTTGAGCTACGAGGTGCGCTGAACTAGATTCTTGCAGTTTGGATGAAGAGCCTCATCGACAGTAATCATTCTAGGAGCCTCCCATTGAGCAATGAAGATGATCCCGCCTACCCCGAAGAAACCCTAAACCAACTTGTTTGCTGGCGTGAGACGTTTACACGTTGGTTCGTTTTGCAGGGCAAGGAAACGAAGGATGCACCCTCTTCAAAGGAGAGGACTAGCATCTATGCGGACCTGGACGAGTACCAGCAGCAGATAAATGATTTTCTCGCTGTCTTGAACGAGCATCAGTGCGAGATCAAATCCGTCATTGTTTTTAACAAGGGGAAAACGTTCACCAAAAAAAGCATGCGAATCGGCACGGAGAGCGGTGGTGGCTGGGGTTTCGGTTGGGGCGTATCTGTTCCGGACCGGATTCAGTTCTTTTATGAACAGCTCGAGTACATCACGTATCGTGATTACCTAGCCCGGCGCCTGGCAGCTCGTGAGGCAGCCCAAACTCGCATCAAACAGGAACAGCTCCAGGCCGAATTTGAAGAGAAGGAGCGAAAAATCTCTGCAGAGCGAGAGAGGCAGAAGGAGTTACAGGAAAAGGCCGAGGAGCAAAGGCGCCAGATTAAACAGCGAATTGATGAAGTTGAGCACGAGCAAGCCTCAATCAGGGACCAGATTGAATCAATCGAAAGGAACGGCATCAAAAAGACCAAACGCTCGCTGATCGGATCCGATACCGTCTATAACTTCAATTCCATCAATTATGAGACTCTGGAGGAGGCAGAAGAGGCGAAAAAACAACGACTAGAAGAACTACACGAACACAATGCCCGCCTCGAGGAGGAGCTTGCTCAATTTCGCAACTCCGCAATTGATCTATAACGGGGAAGTCCAAGCTAAGGCAAAAGAACCTCAACTCGCACGCGTCCAACCTATAGGTGGCTTGTCATCCCTCCATCATCCAACCGATCAAATGAACCAGGCTCTCGGTGGCTCATGGCAGAGAATCCTTACATGCCTTAACAAAACATGACGCACCTATTGCCGCGCCGCTTATAAGCATCAACTACCATCTCTATCCGATTTAATAACCACACCATGGAGATGGCTATGAAACAAATCCCAACCCCTCTCGCCTGATCCGCCCCGCTGATTCTGGACACCGTGGTAAGCGATGGCGCGGTGATGTTCTGAACGCTAATCATACTGGGTTCATCCTGTTAACCATCGGAGGAAATAGCATGTCCGGCACCGAGTTGCACCATTTCTCTGACAACACATTCTCACTGATTGGGAGACGGCCGGCCTTCCCCCAAGCACTGTCGTATGTAAACAATGATTCTGAAGGGTAGTAGGTTGCACGATTGATCTCGAAGCCTAAAATGCTATCGAGGTTAACAACGATTTCGGCAAAGATTAGGAGTAATGATGATGCGGTTGATGCTGCTGGTAGCGGCGCTTTTGATTGGCATGTCGGGTGCCAATGCTGAAGCGGCGCAGTTTGTCACAGAGTTCAAAGAGTCATTTAAGAATAAGCTTCAGGGCGTTATCAACGCACAGGGTTTCGAATGCCATCAAGTTACACATGTAAAGGAAGAAGAAAACGAAGTCGGGGTGTTCCCGGTTCACTACTATGTATCATGCAGTAATGGAGATCGTTTTGAGATTAAGACTGAGGATTCCAGATCTTTTGAGTTTCTGAAAAGGTGTTCGAAATTTAACAACTGCGACTAACCCATCGTGGGATAGGCCCGATTGCCAATAAACGGGGTTATGTTAAGCCTTGGCCATCTGGGGCCTATAGCTGCCTCGCATGGCCCTGGTTCTCGAAACAGCTCTCGGACTCGCTGAGAGCTGTCAACCCAACCCGACCACCATCCAACTTCGCAGAATTGACGCCTCCCCGCTTTCACTGCACCCTTACCTCAAAATGGCCTCTATGCTTCCGACACCACCTGTCGCAGGCGCCGCCCAAACTCGCGTTGATCGCGCTCAACCATTGCCCCTTTGCACGGAGCCAGAATGAACACGGAAAACCATTCCGTGACCCTCACCCCGTTTCAGTACCACCCATTGCGCTTTTAACAACAAATTACGACAGGAAGGAGCGGCTCCTTTTGCTTTTATTTAAACTAACTTCTCAATTCAATTGTACTATTTTAATGATTTAGTTCATCGAGAAGTCGGAGAGATTATTGTCATGCGCTTTAATTTTAGAGTTTTAGCAATCACTTGTGCATTTCTTTGTTTACCGTTGTTTGCGCAGAGTGCAGGCCTGACTGATATGCGCAAAGCGGCTGAACAGGGAGATGTTAACGCTCAGATTAGTCTGGGGATCAAATACGCGAAGGGCGATGGCGTCTCCCAAGACCATGGGAAAGCCGCCAAGTGGTTCCAAAAAGCTGCCCAACAGGGGAATGCAGCTGCTCAGTCCAATATGGGGTTGATGTATCTGAACGGTTGGGGTGTTTCTAAGGACTATGAGGAGGCGGCCAATTGGTACGAGAAAGCCGCCCAGCAAGGGTATGCGAGTGCTCAGTACAATGCGGGATTGATGTACCACAACGGTCGGGGTGTATCTCAGGACTATGAGGAGGCGGCCAACTGGTATCGCAAAGCTGCGGAACAGGGAAATGCGCCCGCTCAGGCTGAACTAGGGCATATGTACGAAAACGGTCAGGGTGTATCCCAGGACAATGAAAAAGCGGTCAATTGGTACCGGGAAGCCGCGGAACAGGGGAACGCAAATGCTCAGTTGAGTCTGGCATGGATGTACGGCGCTGGCAAAGGCGTATCCATGGACTCTGAACAGGCGATGGAATGGAGCCTCAAAGCCGCGGAGCATGGCCACGCGCCCGCGCAGTATGCCGTGTGGCTTTTCTCGGGGGACAACAAGCAGTTAGGGTTGAAGTGGCTCCGAAAAGCGGCGGAGCATGGCCATGCACCCGCTCAGGGGGAATTGGCAAAAGTGTATGCCGCAGGTGAAATTGTTCCAGAGGATTATGTGCTCGCTCATAAGTGGTTTAATCTGGCAGCCGCGCGTGGACATACTGACTCAAGCAACAACCTTGACGTTATCAAACAGAGAATGACTCGGAATCAGATCGCCGAAGCTCAGAAACTGGCACGGGAATGGGAGCCGAAACGGTGATCTGGAAGCCGGAAAAGGCTGATAGCCAAGGGCTTTGATCTGCCCTTGGGGCCGATAACGAAAAACTAGGATAGTGTACCGAACGCGGCCCATTCGTTAATCCCGGCCTCACGGTGGCCTGTCTCCGATGGACTTCGAAAAGCAGCACTTTAAGCAGCTTTCACGTGTCTAGAGTTTCGAGGGCTTGCCATTGGACTAACACAGGTCTCTGGTCGACCTCGCTTAGCCTGGAGAGCAGTGTTACACTTTTGGCCAGGTCTCTCAAAGTTAGACAGCTCAGCAGGTAGATCCATGCTTCCCGATCATTACCAAGAGCAATTCAGCGAGCTTTCGCAAATTGCCTCCACAGCGAAGCTGAATCGCGAGACAATCAATGACATCCAAAAAGCAAGAGCGAGAAATCTGGCGAGACAGATTCCAGAGAACTCTGAGCTTGGAGAACTCGCGCGGATAATGGTCGCTGCAATCTATCGCGATTTTGACGAGATCGAGCGGCTGCTAGGTGGCAGGGACACGGTTGGATTCAGTAATGCGACTATGCAGGGCAATTTTAACCTTGCGATGGTTGATTCTTTTTTGCCGTTGAATTTCCTAAATGCGGCGGAAAAATCAATAAGTCAGTTTGAAGATGATATTGATCTCTTGAAGTCAGTGGCGCGACAAGCTATTGCCTATGGTTTCTTGGACCTCTGGGAGCAGGCGATATTCAAGCTGGAAAAACTCAATGCGGAAATATCTGAGGATGATTGTTCAGATTTCGACAGCATTGAGAATGTGAGAAAAGCTAAGGCTAGTCTTGGAATATCGGACAGAGAGATAGCAGAGTATATTGATGTAGCCGCAAAACCTTTGCGCGCTTATTTCTCTAATGATCTGAAACTTGATTGTATGACCTCTTTGAGCTATCTCGGAGCATCAGGTGAGGAACTTCTTTGCATAGATATTGAGGTAAACGCCGATACGGAAGATCTAGAGAGATTAAACGAACAAGTAGCTGATGAGTTAAGTGCTCATTCGTTTGGCGTTAATGTTGAGAAGTATTTTTTCTTTACCCTATTCTACGGAGAGAAGGTGGCAGCTTAGTCATGGATTCGATCGAATTCTTGGAGGATGCAGAAGAGTTCCTTAAAAGTGATAAAGCGAGCCTCTTGAGGAGTGCTGTTAGTCGAAGCTACTATTCTTTTTTTCATCATGCGACAGAACTAGCACATGAGATCAACTTGGACTTGGTTAACGCACCTAGCCATCAAGCACTCCACGACGCCTTTTGTCTGTCGACAGAGCGTGATTTAAAACGTATAGGTAATCAGTTAAAGCAGGCGAAAAGGTTAAGAGTCAGAGCGGACTATGAGCTGAAAGACAATCTTCGCAGGAACGACGGGTACTCACATGTTAAGCGTGTTCGGAAAGCGATTGAGCAGTGTCGAATCCTTGTAGAAAACGAACAGGAAGCCTCCGGTTAAAAGAAATTTACCATCGTCTCTTCTACCAGTTTTAAGTTTTCTCTGACTTGCGCCCAGTAACTTGACCGCCTACCATTCAGTGAGATCCTAATTCTGACCTTCTCACGGGGATACGCGTGGTGCACGCGGCGGGATCATTCACGGTCGTCAGCCAAAGAGTTGGTGAAAGACATAGCCTGCAAAACCAAATAGGGCCAATACTCCGACCAGCAAGCCCACCATGGGAGCGAGTTCATCGGCCTTTTCAATCATTATCTCGTTGTCCGTTCGATTAAACTTTTCGATCGTATCCCCACAGGCCGGGCAGGCCGAATACATCGGCACGACACCTAAGCGTCGTTGATGATGTGAGCTTGGGTCGTTCCACATCGCGCGAGAACTCGTAATGATTCGTGGCCTAACTCGGGTCTGGCACGAGGGGCAGCAAACCAAGCCGTTTTCGTCGATGGGATTGGTCGGGGCGCTGCTCGACGTAGTTTGTTCGGAATCGTCGGCGGAACCTTGCCTTGAGGACGGAACGTCGCTGGCTTGTTTTTGTTTGACCCTTACTGATACCGCCCGCCATCCCCTGTCGCCTAGCGTACTATTGAAAGCGACGCGATCACCGCGTGTTAGCGTGTCGTCATCTTGGATGTCGCTGACATGCACGAAATAGTCTTGTCCGCTGCTGTCGACAATAAATCCATACCCCTTGTTCGGGCGAAACAGCTTAACTACACCGCGGACATTGCTCTGGCAGATCTCCATCAAAAAGCTCCAGTTGGTTTGGCAAGCCCCCGATATCTCAGCCGCGTCCTGCCTGCTATTAATTGACTGCATCAGCGTAGTGGAATGAAATTATAGAGCCCAGCACACGAACCAGCACACTCAGCGAGTAAAGTGGCGTGAAAGATCGGGTACAAGTTCTATAAGGGACTGATTTGCATACTATGGGACACCCTGCGAGACGCACCGTACAGGTTCAAATCCTGCCGTCCCGATCCGGGATTTCAGTAGGATAATCCCCGCCACTTTTTAGGTTTGATAGATAAACCTTCGGTCACTCGCCCGTCCGCCACTGGGATGTCATAGCCCAACAGCCGCCGGCATGAGCAGGCCGGGGTCTGACGGTAGAGAACCGCATCTCCGAATTGGGATCTTGGATCGTGTTCAAACCGGTTAATTGCGGTTACTGGGTATTGGCCAGGGTATGTTCGTTTATTTTTGGTGTTAAACGTGAATGCATCATTTTTTGACGTCAACTCAACCCAACCCTTGGAAAATCTCATGCATGGTAGATCGGGAAATTCATACGAAAGGGGAAGAGCGAATGGAGATTTCAGCAAACATTTACTCAATTTATGAGCGCGGTCGGTCAATTATGGTTGCACCGAGTATTGGGATAATAGCGATGAAGATCGATTTGATTAACGGATCTGTGTCTGAGCCATACCTTATCTACGAACCCGATATTTGTGGGCATACGTGGCGGGAATATTGGGGATCTGAAATACGAATTGATTTAGGGCGTTGCGTGTGTGGCGCAGAAATCGAGGAACTCATAGGTAAAATTATGCCGAAGATAGGGCTCGCCAAGGCGGCGCACCTGTGTGGTGGAGGAGATGAGCAGGCCGTATTCAGTTTTGAGGGCAATAATGCGATTCAGACAATTCACCAAATAGTTGAGACATCTAAAGTCGGGCTCAAAGAGACTTATCCGCCTTGCGAATTTTTGAGTTCCTTTGAACTATCGGAATTGGGAATATCATCTAACTCTTCAAATGGCGAACTCACCGAGCTAGCTGATCAGCTTGCTGGTTTTGCTCCGGAGTATATGCATCCATGGGACCTCTATCATGAACTCATCAATTGTCGAAGTGCAATGATTCGAGAGGTAGTTTAGCACTAAGGAAAGAGGGTCATCTCCATAGTTCCCGTTGAGTATATTGTCGTTCTCAATGGCTCTAATCGAGTTGACCCTGACTCCGTTTCTGGTGAGAAAACGCAATCGCAACTATTTGATTTTGCTTATAGTAAAATGAACGGAATGAGCGCTCACGCCGGTTTGTTTCTGACGCGATCCTGAGCACCTTGGAATAGACGATATGGGTAACGCCTTGGGCGGGTCTGGATAACCCAGGTTTTTTGCTTTCCATCCCCTTCCTAATGTTGAGAAAATACAGTACATAGGTAATTGATTACGCGTAATGCGTTGGTTGCGCGGCTTGCGCTCAAAGATTATGGGGTTATGCCGTATTATCAGATACGTATAGAGAGGAGGGCGCTGCCTTGACATGGCAGAGGTCGGCAGTTCAAATCTGCCTGGTCCTACCAGAATTCGTAATGAAATGAGCCACTTACAGCCTAGCTGAGTGGCTTTTTTTATGCCTGTATGATTTTTTCCTATCGTGTGTGGCCGATGTGTGGCCATTCTTAATCGGTCGCGCCACCTGCCTAGTGGTGGTACAGCCAGGAGGGCACTGGCACTAACCCCCAGACTTGACACCCTCACGGCATCCGTTCAACTTGGCTATATACCCACTAGCCGGACGTATTCATGCGTAAACTTCTACTAGCTGCCGCACTCTTATTGCCACTCATCGGCCATGCTCAAGACCAAAGCGAATATCAGGTTCAGAAACTGGTTAAGCTGAAAGCGGAAAATGCTTGTCTGTTGTTGGCGAACGTCACACTGCATACCAAAGACTTTAGGGCGCTGGCGATCCATATTGAGCCAGAAACGAAAGGTTTAGAGGTTCCTGATCGGGATGGTTATTTCATCGTCACTGCTTATAAATATCGGTTGGACGGGGTCGCGTTCGCCTGTGTGTTTCGGGACTTCCGAACAGATGGGCTGATCCAGCTTACTGAGTTTGGCCATGTTGTTGATGGTGGTGAAGATGTGATGACTATTGTTAAGCCGTTATTCTGAGCCATTCTGTTCACACCACTTTATAAAGCCCCGGCTAAGCCACTGCGGATCGTGGCCGGTATGGTCGCATAAGTGCCTGAGCATCGGCCCGCACCTTAGAACATCGTCAAACGCCTGTTCAAACTCCACGCCAGCGCCTTTAATGCCTTGCCAGTAACTACGGGCATCATAAATCAGCAGCGCCAATGTTGAGCACCATAGGCGGTGACAAGCGTCGCCATCATCAATAGGTGGGATTTTGAATGGATCCCGAACCATACGCGGGGGGACGGCGCCCCAGGAGTGTGACCCGTGCCCACGCATTCTTTTAGCCCTTCACTGGGGGTTTAGGGGCAGGCTTGCCCTTGCGCTTGCGCTTGTGCTTGCGCTTGTACTTGTGCTTGGGATAGTGTAATTGACTCTAAACCGTACTTTACCTTTTTCCTGTGCTTGGAAAAGTGCAATTGGCCAGGAAGTAGACTTGGGGTTTAAGGCAGTCTGGTTGTCGTAGCCACCTCTTTCTTTTCCCATGACATC
>Ga0136565_1000166_pt1 | contig 22441 bp, 20 predicted proteins | sample AntDeeMetagenom1_FD_104783 | JGI IMG/M metagenome (GOLD analysis project Ga0136565, IMG submission 104783) | Saline lake microbial communities from Deep lake, Antarctica - Metagenome #1 | ecosystem: Environmental > Aquatic > Non-marine Saline and Alkaline > Saline | place: Antarctica: Deep lake...
ACCAGCACGCCGCCGACCGTGGTGCCGGAGCCGTGGAGCCACTTGGTCGTCGACTCCCAGACGACGTCGGCCCCGTGCTCAAGCGGTCGACACAGCGCCGGCGTCGCGAAGGTGTTGTCCACGACGAGCGGGACGCCGTTGTCGTGGGCGACCTCGGCGACGCGCTCGAAGTCGGGCGTCACCAGCGACGGGTTGCCGATCGTCTCGACGTGGACGAACGCAGTATCCTCGTCGATGGCCTCCTCGTAGGCGTCGTACTCGAGCGTGGGGACGAACTTCGGTTCGATGTCTCTCCGGGTTGCAGTCTTCGAGAAGTAGGTGGTCGTCCCGCCGTAGGTGTCGGTCGAACAGACCACGTTGTCGCCCGCCTCGGCGAGAATCAGCACTGCGGAATCCAGTGCGGCCATGCCGCTTCCGGTCGCGACCGCGCCGGCACCGCCCTCGAGGTCGGCCAGGCGGTCCTCGAGCGTCGTGACGGTCGGATTGGCGATACGAGAGTAGATGTAGCCGTCGTCCTCGAGGGCGTAGCGGGCGGCGGCCGTGTCGGCGTCCTCGAAGACGTAGGAGGTCGTCTGGTAGATCGGCGGTGCCATCGCGCCGGTCTCCGGATCGGGAGACTGGCCGGCGTGGACGCTGCGCGTGCCGAGCCCGCGCCCGCCGTCCTCGGCGTCGGCGGTTTCACCGCCTCTGTCTCGAGACGTCGCTGACGTCTCGCGATCGGCGTCGTGCCCGTCGCTCGCGTCGTCGCTCATGTTTAGTATGCATACTACTCCACGTTCATATGCGTGGCAGTAACGGCAAAAACCGCAGACTAGAGAATGTCACGCACGAACGCTTGCTTCGATGAGGTGCACACACGGCCGCCTCGAGCCTCCGAGCCGACCGTTTCACACGGAGCGCTTCGCTTGCAGGCTCAAACGCTTTCCCTAGCCGGCCGCCCTATCGAGATATGCAGACGGTCTTCCACCTCATCGCCGACGAACCGGCACAACAACAGACCGCGCTCACGATCGCAGAAAATCTCACGAAAGACGACTCCGTCGAGATCGACGACATCGCCATCGTCGCACAGGCCGACGGGATCGAGCCGCTGACGGCCGGTGGGGAGGGCAGCGACACGGTCGAATCGCTCCTCGAGACGGGCATCTCGGTCAAGGCCTGTGGCAACACGCTCGACCTCAAAGACCTCGCGGAATCGGATCTCGTCGAAGGTGTCGAAACCGTCCCCTCCGGCGGCGGTGAACTCACCCGACTGCAGAGCGAGGGCTACGCCTACATCCGTCCGTAGGTTCAGCCGCTCCCGTCGATCCTTACGCGTGCTCGAGCGACGTGAACATCGTCCGAACGGTATCGGACTCCGTCTCGAGTCCTCCTGCCTGCGGAGAGACCGCGATACAGAGCACAAAGTCGTCACCGTGGGCGACAGGCTCGCTGACCTGCAGGTCGACGTCGAGCCTGCTCCTCTCGGAAATCAGCCGCGCACGCGCTTCGTACCGGGCGATCGTCGTCTCGGTCCCCAGGATCGAGATCGATTCTTCGCCGACGGACTGGACATCCTCGAGCCGGTCGTATCGGCTCTGGATCAGCGCGACGAGTTCGTTCGTCGAGAAGTCACCGACGGGATTGAACGTCTTCCCGAGGACGGCTATCTGTGGCGTCGTGAGGACGGCGACGACCGCTGCTTGCACGCGCATCAGTCCGAGCGCCTCGAGCGGGATCGCCCGGTCGTACTCGGCGTACCAGTTCCGCGCCTCGAGCGAGCGTTCGATCCCGAATCGGCCGACGGTCCGCCTGACGACGAGTTCGTCGACGGCGCGTTCGTCGTACCCGGTTTCCGCGAGCGCTGCCCCGGAGACGGTCGCGGCAGTCGACGAGAGCGAATCTTCGACGACATTCGTACAGCCGGCAACGACCCCCGTTCCGGCGGTGACTCCCGCAGCGAGTACGTGCCGGCGCGTGACTGTCATCGAGAGTAACACGTTCTCAGCGACTGAAACTCCATCGGTTCCGGCCGTTGTCGTCCCCATGCGTTGATACCAGAGACAGGACGACCCCTGCCCCGTAGCTGCTTGCATCGAGACGAACGGCTTCATACTCACGGAGGGCCAAGCCCCCGTCGTGCACTCGAGTGATCGCGACCGGGCCGTGCTCGCCGCCCTCGTCTTCGCGGTGTTGTTCTCGCAGGTGCTGCTCTATCCGGGCGTGGCGACGCTGGTGGCGGCGCTGGGTGCGGACGCGACGGGTTCGGCGTTCGCGGCGACACCGCTCGACGCGAGCATGTGGTTTCTGGTCGCCGAGTTCGCGGCCTACGTCACGTTCGTCGGCGTCTGGGGCGTCGCGAGCGATGCGACCGGCCGCCGGACGCCGTTCATCGTCACCAGCGCCGTCGCCGGTGCCGTCGGCTACGCCGCCCTCGCCGCCGTCCCCGCGGTGGGATCGATCCCCTTCGAGGGCGTGCTCCTCCTGCGGGTCTTTCAGGGCGCGATGACCATCGGCGCGTTCTCCCTGACGATGACCATGCTGATGGACCTCGAGGGCGGCCACGGCCGGAACATGGGCGCGGCGGGGATCGCCATCGGGCTCGGCGCCGCCCTCGGCGCGCCGATCGGCGGCCAGCTAACGGAGGTCGACCCGCTCGCACCGCTGCTCGTCGCTGCCGGCTTGCTCGTCTTCGTTGGCATCGCCGTCTCGCTCGTCGAGGACCGCACGCCAGACGAACGCCGGTCCGCTCGCGCGCTCGTCGACGGGATCCGTCGGCGGCCGACGCTGTCGATTCCGTTCGCCTTCGGCTTCGTCGATCGGCTCACGGCCGGCTTTTTCGCGCTCGTGGGGACCCTCTACTTCCAGGAGGCGTTCGGGCTCGACGCCGGAACGACCGGGCTCATGCTGGCGTGCTTTTTCGCGCCCTTCGCCCTCTTGCAGTATCCGATGGGCGCCCTCTCGGATCGGATCGGGCGGACGATTCCGATCGTCGTCGGCTCGCTGTGTTACGGCGGTGGGATCCTCCTCGTCGGGGCCTCGCCGTCGGTCGCAACTGCCGCGATCGCGATGGTCGGCGTCGGTGTCCTCGGCGCGCTAGTCGCCCCCGCGACGATGGCGCTTGTCACCGACCTCGCCGACGAGAGCGAACGCGGGATCGCCATGGCCGGATTCAATCTCGCCGGCAGCCTCGGCTTCCTCGGCGGCTTCCTCCTCGGCGGCACCGTCGCCAGCAGCTACGGCTACGGCACCGCCTTCCTTGTCGTCGGCGGTCTCGAGATCGCGATCGCCGTCGTCACGGTGCCACTGTTTTTGCGACTCCCGCTCGAGGCAACCGATCGCGTCCGATCGGGCGACCGCGGCGACGCCTGATACCGGTCGCGGTATCGGACAGTCAGCGAATACACTCTTCCCTACATTGTGGTATGTACTCACATAACGTTGTAACGAGAGAAGGTATCAATTTTTATGCGGTCAGACCCAATCCCCGATGATGGCACGAGACAACCCAGTTTCGCGGCGGACAGCACTGAAGCTCACGGGCGCGGCCGCATCGACGGCGCTCGTCGCCGGTTGTAGCGGTGGTAACGGAGACGGTAACGGTAACGGTAACGGCAACGGCGATGGCAGCGGTGCCGTCGAAATCAGTCCCGACGAAACGATCACGCTCAAGGCCACGAGCTCTAACAAGTGGGAGGGGAAATCCCCGTCCGGCATCGAGGGCCAGGAGAACCCGACGCTGGCGCTCCAAGAGGGCGAGACCTACGAGATCGGCTGGGACGAAAACGGCGGTAGCGCACAGCACAACATCGCGATCTACAACGGCGATGGGAGCACTCACAACGGAAAGGAAACCGAAGTGACCGCCGACCCAGGCGACGGTCAGACGCTTGAGTTCGAGGCCTCGAGTGACACGGTTGAATACGTTTGTGTCCCCCACTACACGTCCGGTATGGCGGGCGACATCGAGCTGCAGTAACGCCGTTCGTCGGGTTTTTATTTCTCGTTTTCTTCGACCGATTCTTTTGTCGATCTCTTCGACAGCGGACGCTATCGAGAACCCGACGAAAAGTCAAACGACGATACTTTATTTTTGAATAATCATTACCGAGAATGTGACTGCTTACGACAAGCGAACCCGCCGGATGATACTGCGAGGTGCCGGCCTGACCGCCTCGAGCGCAGTTCTCGCCGGTTGTATAGACGATAGTTCAACCGATACCGACCCCGACGCGTCGGGCGATGGGAGCGGTGACGAGGAACAAGAGGACACAGAATCAAACGGTAGCAACGGCTCTCAATCGGATGGCGATACGGGAGCAGACGGTGCCGACGCCGACACGGATGCGGACACCGACGGCGATGCCGACGAAACGGAATCGGACGGCGACGACACCGACTCGTCCGCGACGAATCACACGTTCGTCATCGAACCCGGAACGGAGATTCTGTTTCGCTCCGATGCCCTCACCTGGGTCGGTGAACGACCGTCAGCTCTCGAAGATGTAGCGAATCCGACGATCGTTCTTACCGAGGGCGCACGCTACACGATCCGCTGGACAGAGAACGAGAGCAGCATTCAGCATAATATCGCAATCTACACCGGCGATGGGACCGTGCACACTGACCTCGAGACGGACGTTGTCTCCGAACCCGGAGATGGCCAGGTACTCGAGTTCGAGGCCTCGAGCGAGACGGCAGAGTACGTCTGTCAGCCCCACTACTCCGCGGGGATGGCGGGAAGCATCGAAGTTCGGAGCAGCGACGACTCGAGGGAGTAACGCCGGTAACCGACTTCCGGTGGTAACCGCCGATCCATTCCCGGTGCGGCATCAAAAGTACCATACCACCTCGCGACGCAGTAGCCCGTATCAGGTGATTTCCGTGAGCAAGAAACGCGAATATAAGGACGACTATCCGGACAAAACGCTGTACATCCCGGGCCCGACCGAGGTACGCGAGGACGTCCTCGAGGCGATGTGTCAGCCGATGTTCGGCCACCGAATGGACCGAATGACCGACCTCTACACCACCATCGTCGAGGACACGAAGGAGTTCCTCGGCACCGACAACGAGGTCATCATCCTCACGGGGTCGGGGACCGAATTCATGGAGAGTTCGCTCCTCAACCTCGTCGACGAGAACGTCCTCTGTACGACCTGCGGGAGCTTCAGCGAGCGACAGACCAACGTGGCCGAGCGACTGGGGAAGACCGTCGACACGCTCGAGTACGAGTGGGGTCAGGCGGTCAAACCCGAGGATGTCCGCGAGGCCCTCGAGGAGAGCGAGACAGAGTACGACGCCGTCACCTGCGTGATGAACGAGAGTTCGACCGGCGTCCGCAATCCGATCGAGGAGATCGGCGATGTCGTCGCCGACTATCCGGACACCTACTTTGTCGTCGACGCCGTCTCCGCGCTCGGTGGCGACCTCGTCGACATCGACGAGCACGACATCGACGTCATCTTCACGTCGGTCCAGAAGGCCTTCGCCATGCCGCCCGGCCTTGCCGTCTGCGTCGTCAGCGACGACGCCTACGAGCGCGAACTCGAGTCCGAGTCGGCGTCGTGGTACGGCGGCTTCCAGCGCTCGCTGGACTACTACGACCGGAAGGGCCAGACCCACTCGACGCCAGCCATTCCTGTCATGCTCGCATATCGGAAGCAGATGAAACACATGCTCGAGGAGTTCCACGACGAACGCGACGAGCGCCACCGGGAAATGGCCGAGTACACGCGCGAGTGGGCCCGCGAGCACTTCGATATGTTCCCTGAGGCGGGGTACGAATCACAGACGGTGGCCTGCATCGAGAACACGCAGGGCATCGACGTCGCGGAGACGATCGAGGCCGTCGACGAGAAGTACGACATGGTCTTCTCGAACGGCTACGGCTCCCAACTCGGCGAAGAGACGTTCCGCATCGGCCACATGGGCGAACACGACCGCGAGTCGATCGAGGAACTGACCGACGCCATCGAAGACGTCACCGGGCTGTAGTCGGCGCTCGCGTCGCTGCTCATCCTCGCCACACAGATGGGGAAACCAATTCTGAATTTAGTACTATCGACCGGTGCTGCGGTGGGGTCTCGCCGCGCTCCTTCCGGTCAATAACTGGCCGCCTACGGTGTGTACGCGCTCGCCTGCGGGCGAGCCGCTCGACCGACGCTCACCGGAACAGGCCCAGGAACCACTCGAGGACGGCCGCGATCTGATTCGCGATCCATTCCAGTCCCGAGACGATATTCTCGATAATCGACCCCACGCCACCGGCAACGACGCTACCGCCCTCGTCCGCGCGTTCGTGACCGAGCGCCGTGCGGGCGTCCACGAGTCCGTGTCCCTCCTCGCAGGTACCCAACACCGGCTCGGCGGTGTCGGTGAGAATCCGGCGCACCTGCTCAGTGGGGCCGGGACCCTCTTCCTCTCGGGTCTCCCAGACGAGCGCCGCGACGCCGGTGACGAACGGGCAGGCGACACTCGTCCCGCTCGCCTCCGCGTACTCGTTGTCGACGGTGCTCGAGGTGATGCCCGTTCCCGGTGCCAGCAGGTCGATATTCGAACCGACGCTGCTGTAGGACGCCAGCGTGTCGTTCTCGTCCATCGCGGTCACCGCAATGACGTCCTCGTGGGTCGCCGGGTAGGTCATCGTCTCCGCGTTGCACGACCCGTTCCCGCCGTTTCCTTCGTTCCCGGCCGCACAGAGCAGGAGGTGTCCCGCCGAGTGTGCGGCCTCGATCGCCCGGTCCATCGTGGAACTTGCGGCCTCGCCGCCGAGGCTCATCGAGATAAGCTCTACGTCGTTCGACATACACCAGTCGATCCCGGCGATCAGTTTGCTGTATCGACCGGAGCCGTCGTCGCCCAGCACCTTCACCGCGTACAAGTTCGCACTGGGAGCGACGCCGACGACGCCGAGGTCGTTGTCCGACGCGCCGGCGACACCGGCGACGTGCGTCCCGTGGCCGTGGCGGTCCTCGTAGTCGCCGGGCGTCCCGTCATCGGTGAAGTTCCGACCGCCCTCGACCGAGAGACTGCAGTGGCTCGATTCGATTCCCGTGTCGAGAATTCCCACGTCGACGCTCGAGCCGTCCGGTTCGACGGTGTCGGCACCGATGCGTTCGACGCCCCAGGACGGTCGTTGATCGGGATGGCCGAAACAGTCGGATCCCCCAGGAGGATTCAGGATGTCCGACAGGGACGGCGACCAGTTCGACGGGATCCCGGTCTCCTCGTCGTTTTCGACGGACGCCACGCGGCGGTCGCCGCGCAGTTCGTCCAGCCTGTCCGACGGCACCTCCGCGACCACGAATTCGAAGTTGTCGTACTCGAGGACGGGAACTCCGCCGATAGCCTCGATGACGCCGAGGAGCTCTCCGAGGTCGTCGAGCAGTCCCGTTTCGGGGTGGACGAACACCCGCTCGGTGTCGGTATCGGTGTCGAATTCCGCAGCTGACGCCGGCGCTCCGAGCAGCCCGGCCGCGGCGCCGGCCCCGATACCGCCGAGTAACCGTCGCCGGCTGAGTTTCATGCGCGGGTCGACGTACAAGGGCGGAATAAGTCTTCTGTGTCCGATGATAGTCGGCCGAAGCGACCAGTCGCGTCCTCGAGCAACAGTAGAATTGACTGACGAGTGACGGACAGCGAAAACAATCCACCGGTATCGTCGGCGAGTGAGCGGTTCGAAGAACCCGAACAGTGCGCGGTTCGGAGCCCCGAAGGGGCGAGAACCGCGGGAATGCGAACGGCGAATGCAATGAGCCGTGAGCAACGCCGTTCACCGCGAGCGAAGCCGTGCGCGGCGCTACGCGCCGCGAACAGTCGAACGGCCGAAGGCCGTGAGACCGGCTGAGCGAGCGGGCCGACGACTGACGTGGAGTGACGCGACGCGTCACGAAACGGAAGGAGGAGCGCTTTTAATCGAATTTTTGCCGAGGGCCGCCTTCGGCGGCCCGTAGCGCAAAACTTCGTTCTTACTGAATATGCCCTTCTTCGCGAAGCTGGTCGGCCTCGCTCTTCTCGTAGCGCCAGGTGATGTCGGCCTTTTCGTCCTGCCAGTCCCAGGGTTCGACGAGCACGACATCGTCCTCGCGGATCCAGACGCGCTTTTGCATCTTGCCGGGGATGCGCGCGGTGCGTTCGGTCCCGTCGGCACAGCGTACTGTGACCCGATTCGCCCCGAGCATGTTCGTGACGGTCGCAAAGACCTCGTCATCCTCGGGCATCCGGAGGTTCTTCCGACCACCGTCTCCGTCGCTCATGGCCGTGGATTCGCGTTCGAGTGGTTTAATCCTTTATCGTCCGTCCGAACGCCGGTCACTGACGGCGCGTGACGGACGTGCGAGCGCGGAAACCACGCCGTTTATTTCGCTCGGCTCTGCACCCCTGCGTATGTTGAAAAACCTCGGCGCGCTCGGTATCGCCGGTATCGTGATCTTGCTCGCCGGTATCGGTCTCATCGCATCCCAGAATCTACTGATCGCTGCGGGGATGGCACTCATCGTTGCTGGCCTCGGCCTGGTCGTCAAGTCCCTGATCTCGGGGATGCTCCAGAACTTCGGGATGTTCTGAGACGGTCTGCTGTCTCTCTATCGTAGCCACTGAACCGATTCACACACTGATCGCAATGTAGTCGTGCGATGAGGTGTGCAGTGACTTTCAGTGGCTACTATCGTAGCCAGTCTGAGTCCTCGAGCGAGGACCTGAGCACAGAGGGTCAAGCGCTTTCCGTTCGAATCGCGTATCGCTCGTATGGGATACACGCTCCAGTACTACGATCTCGTGTTGGTCGCCATCGCAGCGAGCCTCGGGACCGGAGCCGTCGTCGGGTACGCGACGCCCGTCCCGCTCACGGCCGCGATCGGCGTGCTCGGACTCGTTTCGATCGCGTTCATCGGTCACGCGCTGTTCGTCAACGGGCCGGTCGACGGCACCGAAGATCTACGGGAGGAAGTTTCCCTCGAGGAGGTACCACAGGTGCTCTCACCGATGGAGTCCGGTCCCGAACCGTAACGCGCTCGAGCCGAGTCATACGGACTGTTTTCCGGCAAATCCGGAGCAACCGCGGACCCTCCTGAGGTTGCTCCAGAGAATCGTTACGGCAGACCGTCTCACACTTCGCTGTCGCCGGCTCGGTGCTCGCTGATGAGCTGGTCGACCATCGCCGATTTGCGGTCGCGTTTCCGCGCCTCGGCGCGTTCGTGCCAGTCGTCGATAGCGGCTTCGACGTCGGCCTCGCGGGCGACGGCGAGTTCGTCGACCTCCTGCATGGCCACGTCGTCGGCGGGGCCGACCGGAATCTCGCTCTCGAAGAGGAGCTCGTCGGCGATCTCCGAGAGGCCGCCGTCCTTGAGGACGACGCGGGGATCGAACTCCGCGAGGAGTTTGGCTGTCGACCGGCCCGCGCCGCTGGCGTCCCGGATGTAGACCACGTCGCCGCTCGCGATGCCGTACTGTTCGTCGGCCTCGCGGATCGCGCCCTTCGTGAACTTCTCGACGACCTTCACCGGGACCAGCCCCTCCTTCTCCGCGGAGACGTCGCTGAAGTTCGAGTGATCGAGCTTCCAGAGGGCCTTCATCCGCTCGACCTTGTTCTCGAGGCTCTCGACGTCCTCGCGGGCGTCGTCGCGCTCGCGCTCGAGGCGGTTCGCCTTCCGCTCGAGGCGGTTCACCTCGCGGTCCTTGCGAACTTGCGTTCGTTCCTCGCGGCGGGCGAGTGTCAGTTTCGACTCGAGTTCGTCGATCCGGTCGTCGCGCTCGGCGACGCGGCCCTCGAGCCGTTCGACGTGCGACTGGAGGCGCTCGACCTGGCGCTCTAAGTCCTTGATCCGTTTCTCTTCCGCGGTGAGTTCGCGGGGCTCGTGCTCGTTTTCTTTCTCCTCCTCGCCGCCCTCGTCATCGGTCAGGTCCCGCAGGGCGGCCTCGACGCTCTCCTCGCCGGCGACGACGCGGGCGGTGACTTCGCCGCGATCGATCCCCGGCGGGAGCTTGTCGGCGATGCGCTCGAACTGGTCCTCGTGAGCGTCGAGGGCGAAGAGCGCGGCGGCCATCGCGTCGCGCTGGTGGTCGTCGTCGTAGGGGTGCTCGCGCGTGCGGTGTTGCTTCTCGTCGACCGGGAGATCGCTCTTGGGCGTCCAGCCCGCGGCGTCGAAGCTTCGGCGGAACTTCTCGACGGTTTCGGGTATCGGCGTCACGTCGGCCGCGACGATGACCGGGCGGCCTCGCTCGACGATCCACTCGATCACGTCGGCGGTGTCGCTAGTTCGGGAACTCCAGACGTCGAGCACCTCGCCCTCGAGGCCGACGATGGCGACGGCGGTCGTCGTCCCGGGGTCGATGCCGACGACGACGTGATCGCGGCGCTTGACGAGGGGCTCGAACTCGATGCCGTCGCGGCGCTCGCGTTCGATCTCGACGCGGACGTCGCCGGATCGGTTGCGCGAGACGGGGATGTCACTGGGTCGGGCCTGGACGGTGAAAATCGCGTTCGCGAAGCCGCCGTAGGCCTCCCGAACGTCGCGCTCGTACTCGAGGTTGTGCGCCTCGAGTTCGGACTCGACCTCGCGGGCTCGTTTCCTGACCGAGCCGTGGATGCGGCGGGTGTAGCGGTCCTCGCTCCAGCCGCCGCTGCCGGTCGAGCGGCCGCGGGCGACCTTCACTTCGGTCGTGTCGGTGAACGCGGAGACTTCGTGGCCGACGTTGTGGGCGGCCAGCCGGGCCGCGGCCTCGGCCTCCTGCATCGGGTCTTTCCCGTAGGGAATGTTATGGCGGTTCGCGACGCGGGAGAGGGGCTCGGGCTGTTCGGCACCCGTTACCTGTACGAGCTTGGTTCCGGTCGGCAGCGAGCCGAGGAAGTGGATCAGCTGGTCCTTGTCGGCGGCCAGCTCGTACATGTTGTCCGTCGCGACGATCGCCGGCTCCTCGTCGTCGATCAGTCGCCTGAGCTTGCGGTGGGAGACGACGTCTCGAGTGATCTCCTCCCCATCGTAGACCGCCAGTGCGTACGATGGTGCATCGCCGCGCACGTCACCGCTCTGGATATCGACGCCGAAGACGACCGCATCGAGTGCACTCGTTCGCGTACTCACAGGAGGTCATAGGGACGAGACGGCTATAAATCCGACGCGGGTTCGCACTCCGATAGAGTCGGGTGGAGCCGGGAGCAGGGACGCGTTCTCCAGCCGATTCGCGTATTCACTCGGTGAATGGAACAGCGGATTTTGATGGGTATCCGGTGAACGAAGTGTCCTGCTATCGTGGCTACACGGAATCGCCACGCCCTCCCCAGCCGATTTCTGCTCACGGGCGCGCAGCGCCCGTTCGCATGGTTCGCGGGACCTCCGGTCCCGCGCTAACGCTCGCTGCTCACGGTTCCCGTCGGTCACCGTTCGCTCTCGAGGGATTCACTGTGTTCATCCCTCGCACCGCTCGCTCATCCCTCGCGCAGGGTCATCGGCCACCCTCACTGCGTTCGGTTGGCCTCAAGCGCGCGCCACCGCACGCCGGGTGGCTGGTCCGAAGTGATCCGCAGTTCCCCTGTATCGAACGGTAGCGTCGACTGACCTACTCGCCGTCGGGATACGGAATCTCGAGCCCCTGTCCGTCGTCGGGAACGAACGCGTCTGCCGGGTCTCCAGCAAAGACCTCGCGGGCCTGTTCTTCGTGATCGGCGGTGTGACCGGCGTAGCGCGAGGAGAGGTGCATGAGCGCGAGTCGATCCGCGCCGGCGCGGTTCGCGATTTCGGCGGCTTGGCGGGCGGTCGAGTGGGCGGTGTCGGTCGCCCGATCGGCCCGGTCGTCGGCGAAGGTCGCGTCGTGGATCAACAGGTCGGGCTCCTCGGCGACCTCGATCGTCGCCTGCGCGGGACGGGTGTCGCCGGTGTAGACGATCGATCGGCCGGGTCGGGGGTCGCCGACGACCTGGTCGGGGTCGACGACGGTGCCGTCCTCGAGTTCGACGGCCTCGCCCTCGTGGAGTCTCGAGAACTTCGGCCCGACGGGAACGCCGAGTTCTTCGGCGCACTCGCGGTCGAACCGGCCCTTGCGGTCGTCCTCGACGAGCGCGTAGCCGACCGAGCGGGTGTCGTGGTCGGTATCGAACGCGCGGACCTGGTACTCCTCGGCGCGATAGGGGATGTCGCCGCCGCCGACTTCGTTGATCCGAACCGGAAACGAGGGGCGATTTCCGAGGGCGTTCACCAGCGATTTGAGCTGGGTACGCGTGCCGCGAGGGGTGTGAATCGCCAGCGGCGCTTCGCGGTCGTTGAAGGCCATTGTCTGGAGCAGTCCCGGAATCCCGAGAACGTGGTCGCCGTGGAGGTGCGTGACGAACAGATTCGAGATGGAAAAGCCCGTCCCGAAGCGCATCATCTGGCGCTGGGTTCCCTCGCCGGCGTCGAACAGCAGCCCCTCGCCCTCGCGAGCGACGAAGACGCTACTCGGATTTCGCGCCGTCGTCGGAATCGCGCCGGCCGTCCCCAGAAACGTCACGCGCAGTGGCATCGGTACCCCTTCGGCGGGCCGCGACTAAACCGGCTTCGGATCGCTCGAGTCGAGTCTCGCGTTTCGCACTGCCCTCCTCGGGTGGGAATCGCGAGCCCGACCGTTCGGATCGCCCGTTAGCGACGAACAGGCCCGCTGAACTCTCGTAACTGGCGATTATTCAGCAAAACTATCCCGAACCAAATCGGTTGTCTGCGAACGGACTGCGCATTTTACGTCCGTCGAACACGAAGACGAGGACGACGACACCCCCAATGAGTTCGAGACTGACGTTCGGCACGCTGAAGCGGATCGGTGCGATTCTGATCGCGATCATGATCGTCATCGCCGCCGGTATCGTCGTCGGCCAGGCCCCCGCCATCTTCGGCGTCGAGGAGGACCCCGAGGCCTCGATCACGTTCGAGGATCAACAGGGCAACGGCTCCACTGTCACGGTGCAGTCGGTTACCCTTTCTGAGGGCGGCTACGTCGTCATCAGCGACGGCGGCGATGAGCCGCTGGCCGTCTCCGAACGCCTCGAGGCCGGCAGCCACGAGAACGTAACCCTCGAGCGCGAGGACGACGCGACCCGCGAACTCCTCGGGCAGCTGACCGCGACGGTTCATCGGGACACGTCGGACGACGAAGGGTACGCCTACGAGGCGAGCGGCGGCGAGGAGGATCAGCCCTATCTCGAGGACGGGTTCCCGGTTAGTGACACCGCGACGGTGACGACCGGCGACGATGCGGTCAGCGACTCGTTCATGGTCGAATCGATCGACGTGCCGGCGACGGCAACGACGAACGAGACGATCGAGGTGAACGCCACGATCCGCAATCCGACGGAGTTCCGAGCCCAACAGCCCGTCGAGGTCCGTATCGACGGGGCCGTCTTCGCGAGACAGGTGCTGGAACTCGAGGGCGGTGAGACCCGGACCGTGACCCTCGAGACGGACACAAGCGGCGCACCGCCCGGGAACCAGTCGATCGGCGTCTACACCGAGGACGACGGGGTACTCGATCGGATCGATCTCGAGTTCCATACTGATCCGAGCGTCTCGGTCGAAACCGCGAGCGACGGGAACGTGACGGTCTCCGCGGCGATTCCCGAGGCGGGATTCGTCGCCCTCGAGCGAAACGGGGCGGCTATCGGCACGACCGACCGACTCGAGCCGGGCGAACACGAGAACGTCTCCCTCGAACTCTCTGACGACGCCTCCATCGACGAGGATGAGGAACTGATGGTGGCACTCTACGCCGGCAATCCCGACAACGCTGGTGCGGCCTCGCCGATCGAGTTCGAGGGCGAACCGGTGCGGACGACGTTTACGACGGCGGACGTGGAGACGGGTGATTCGGACGACGGCGGGGCCGGGAACGACTCGAGCGGCGAGTAGCGGATCGACGGCTCGCAGCGAGGCGGCGGATCACCGGGTCGTCGACGGGTCCCGCCGGCTATAGTAGCCACTAAAACGATTCACACACTGATCGGACAGCTGTCGTTCGATCAGGCGTGCAATGACTTGCAGTGGCTACTATAGCGACTCGTCCTGTCGTGTCAAGACGGTCGATAGATGAAGACACCGTAGTACCCGCTCCCAACCGACCGATTCTTACCCGCCCCACTCCTAGTCGCTGGCGATGGACGCGCCGCTGTGGACCGAAACCCACGCCCCGGAGCTGGCCGAGTTGCCACAGGACGACGCTCGCGAGTACTTAGAGCGGGCCGTCGAGGAGCCGATCAACCTCCTCCTGCAGGGCCCGCCCGGAAGCGGGAAAACGGCCGCGGCGCGCGCACTGGCCCGTGCGGCACACGACGACCCCGACAACGATTTCGTCGAGATCAACGTCGCCGACTTCTTCAGCCGGACCAAGACCGAGATTAAGAACGATCCCCGTTTCGAGCACTTCCTCGTCGGCCGCTCGTCGATGTCCAAGCGGGACATGATCAACCACGTCCTCAAGGAGTCGGCGAGCTACGCGCCCGTTTCAGGCGGCTACACCACAATCTTGCTCGACAATGCCGAGGACGTCCGCGAGGACTTCCAGCAGGCCCTGCGCCGGATCATGGAGCAACACCACCGGACGACGCAGTTTATCGTCGCCACACGCCAGCCGACCAAACTCATCCCGCCGATCCGTTCGCGGTGTTTCCCCGTCTCTTTCCCCTCGCCGACCAGCGAGGAGATCGTCACTGTCCTCGAGCGCATCGTCGAGGAAGAGGAAGTCGCGTACGACGACGACGGCCTCGAGTTCGTCGCGGGCTACGCGAACGGCAACCTTCGACAGGCGATCCTCGCGGCCCAGACGACCGTCGAGAACGCGGGGGAACTCACGATGAGCGCGGCCTACGAGACGATCGGCGAGGTCGGCCTCGAGGACGAGGTCGAGGAGATGCTCGACGACGCCGAAGCCGGCGCGTTCACCGACGCGCGATCGACGCTGGACGACCTACTCGTCGATGAGGGGTTAGACGGTAACGAGGTCCTCGCGGTAATCCTCAGGATTGCTCGCAAGCGGTATCAGGGCGAGCAACTCGCCGAGATCCACCGGCTGGCTGCCGATATCGACTTCGAGATGCACGAGGGAACGAGCGATCGAATTCACGTCTCGCATTTGCTCGCGGAGCTGGGTCGGGACGCCTGATCGTCGCGTCACTGACCGACTGTCCCGTTTTACCTGGTCGACGGAGGACTTCTCGAGACCACGACCTCCACTGACCCGGAGCGTTATCCCATCACCGGACGAAAGGCGGCTATGCCGACACTTCTCGAGACCCACATTCGGAATCGCTTCCGCGTCCAGCCGAACCACGCGAACAACAATAACACGCTGCACGGCGGCAATCTGATGAAGTGGCTCAACGGGGTGAGCGCGATGTCGGCGATGCGTTTCGCCGGCGAGACCTGCGTCACCGCTCGAGTGAACGAACTGGACTTCGAGCGACCGATCCAGATCGGTGACACCACCCTCGTCGAGGCCTATACTGTCGGCTGTAACGGTGGCGGCGATTCGCCGTGATCGTCCGGCGAATCGCCTCACTGACTTACAGCCGACAGTATCTACGATGCGGGCCGGACGAGCGTCCACGTCGCGCTGCGCGCCTGGCGCGAGGAACCCCGCAGCGGCGAGATCGAGAAGACCACCGAGTCGACGTTCACCTTCGTTGCGATCGACGAAAACGGTGAGAAGGTCCCGGTTCCCGACCTCTCGGTCGAGACCGAGGAAGGGATGCGACTTCGGGACCGCGTTCTCGAGACCGAGGACTGAACGTCTGCCTCGATTTCTGCGGTGGCGCGCGCTGGGCCGCGGCGAACGGACTGTGAGCCGCGGGCCGAAACTGCGCGAGGGATGAGTGAGCGAGCCTGCGAGCGAACGAATCGGCTGGGGAGGGCGTGGCTACTCCGTGTTGCCACGATAGCAGCAAATCTGTTCCCCCAGTCGTTCTGTATCCGTTATACAGATTTAGCACAAATAACCGACAGACGTTACGGAGATTATCGCTCGAGCACCATCACGTACCGCGTCAGCGACCGGTGGACCCGGCGCTCGAACGTAGACTCGAGTTCCCAACCGGCCGCCCGCGCCTCGTCGGCCCACGATCGATCGGCGACCACGACCGCTCGCGGAGCCACCCGGCGGGCTTCCTCGAGCGCGCCGGCGACGAGGTCCGCGAGCCGATGCGTTTCGATCTTCGACTGACGCCCGTACGGCGCGTCGAAGACGACGCCGTCGACCGCGTCGTCGGCCAGCGGCAGTCGGGTCGCGTCGCCCCGACCCACGTGCCACGATCCCCGCGACACGCCGGTCGGCGAGGGCTCGTCGCGCTCGAGGAAGTGCTCCAAATTTGTCCGCGCGCCCTCGACCATCTTCGCCTGCGCGTCGGTACCGATCACGTCCGCGCCGACGAGGCCCGCCTCCACGAGCACGCCGCCGGTGCCACACATCGGATCCAGAATCGTCGCGCCCGGCCGAGCGCCGGCGACGTTCGCCACGGCCCGCGCGAGCAGCGGATCCATGCTGCCGGGTTGGAAGAAGGGTTTGTCCGTTGGCGCGCGGGTCCCGAAATCGCGGACGCTCTCGGCCGCGAGCCAGCCGAGCGCGCAGACGGAGACCCGCTCGCCGTCGGCGTCACCGGTCCCGTCGCTCTCGAGGGGCTCGAGCACGCCGTCGTCCCCGTCGGCCTCGAGCGTCCCTTCCGAAAACGCGACGCGCAGGAGGTGGTCGGGATCCTCGAGATCCACCGAAAAGCCTCGGTCGACCAGGATTTGGCCGAGTTCGCGTTCCGCCGTTTCGGTGCTCACGCCGCTCGAGCCGTGGACGTCCGTCGCGCGTACCGCGACCGATCCCTCCCGGTCGATCGCGGCGGCCTCGAGGATCGCGCGAGCGCTCTCGAGGTCGGCGTCGCCCCGTCCGAGGAGGTCGCTCGCGCGGTGGGTGTAGGCGAGGCCGCGGACGCGCTCGGGGACGACTGTGTGTGCGACGGCGAGTCCCGGTGCGATTCCCTCCACGCCGGTCGCGGCGCTCCCGGCTTCGCGGGCCGCGAACGCGTCGTCCTCGCCGCCGAACTCGAGCAGGTACACGGACGACTGTCGCCGCGCCTCGAGTATGAGGCTGCCGTTTTTCGCGACTCACTCACGGGGTGCTCGTCCGTTCGTCTCGCACCCTCCACTGCGGGCTCGAGGACGAATTCTGTCGAAAACGAGCGTCCTGCTATCGTGGCAACAGGGAATCGCCACGCCCTCCCCAGCCGATTCACTCAGTCGCTTCGCTCCTTCGCTCATCCCTCGCGCATGTTCGCGCCGCGGTTCGCCGTTGACGGCGAACCGCGACCCAGCGCGCGCCACCGCACGTGGTTTGGTCAGTCACGGATCGATACTACCGGTCGTGTGAACAACCGCGACCCGGCGACGGTCTCGGATCGATTTCAGCCGGATGTACCGGATATATCAGGTGGCGGTACCAACCTTTATAAATCTTAAATACGTCCTTTTAAGCGACTAATGACGGATCCGAAGGACACCATCAATATCGAAAACGTGGTGGCGTCGACCGGCATCGGGCAGGAACTCGACCTCCAGAGCGTCGCAATGGACCTCGAGGGGGCCGACTACGACCCCGAGCAGTTCCCCGGTCTCGTCTACCGAACCCAGAATCCCAAATCCGCCGCCCTGATCTTCGGATCGGGAAAGATCGTCTGTACCGGCGCGAAAAGCACCGACGACGTCCACGAGAGCCTGCGAATCGTCTTCGACAAGCTCCGTGAACTCCAGATCCAGGTCAACGAAGACCCCGAGATCGTCGTCCAGAACATCGTCACCTCGGCCGATCTGGGCCGGAACCTCAACCTGAACGCGATCGCCATCGGGCTGGGCCTCGAGAACATCGAGTACGAGCCCGAGCAGTTCCCCGGTCTCGTCTACCGACTCGACGACCCCGAGGTCGTCGCCCTGCTCTTTGGCTCCGGGAAACTCGTTATTACCGGCGGCAAAAAGCCCGTCGACGCCGAACACGCGGTCGACAAGATCGTCTCTCGGCTCGAGGACCTCGGCCTGCTCGAGTAACGCTGTCAGATTTCGCTCGAGCCGGTGTCGCCACCAGTTGCCGTCCGTTCATCGGTCCGCTATACCGATGTCCCGGAGCAATCACAAGACGGTTCGCGGCTGCTTCGGAACGAACGTACACCGGTCCGTCTCACAGCCGTCTCGTCGGTGAACGTCCGTGCGATATCGTCTCGAATCTGCATTCTACAGACTGATTCCGTTCACCGCCAGCCGGTAGTCGTTCACCGCCAGCCGGTAGTACCATATTACTCGCGTTCTGGGGACCGCTCCGTTTCCGAATCGTCTCGAGTTCCCATGCCGGGCACCTGACTCGTCGCCGTTTTGGCCGGATTATCGACCGTTCATTCCGGCCACAGCGGGCCCGACTGGCCTGAATCGAGTCACACTCGTCGAAACGACCGGTCGCGTTTATCCAATGTGCCGTCCCTGACTTTCTCGTGCCAATGACGATCCACCCTGATCCAACGCCGACCGCTTCGGATCGGTTTCGCCTCGGCAACGACGGTGCGCTCGGTCGTCGTCCCCTCCCGCGGGAGACGATCTCCCGCGTCGTCGACAGCGACCGTCGGTGTGAAATTCTTCGCTGCGTGCTCGCGACCGACGATCCGATCCCCCTCCGAACGCTCGTCGGCCGGCTCGCCGATGCCGAACGCGACCCGACGGTCGGGACGACGATCCACCAACTGCGCCAGCGGATCCACACGTCGCTCCGTGAAACCCATCTCCCGCTGCTCGAGGAACACGATATCGTGCGCTTCGATCGGGTGCGGGGCCTTGTCGGCCCGGCGGCGAACTGCGCCGCGTTCGACTCCCTTCTCGAGTTCGACTCGCTCGAGCGACCGATCGCCGCCCGACTCGAGTAGCCCGGACTCGGGCCGATCCGGTGCTCGAGTCCCGGCGTACCCAGCCACTCGAGTCACGACCGACCGGACTACTCGACCAGTCGCTCGATCTCGGTCACCAAAATATCGCTCGCGCCGGCGTTTTTGACCTCGGTGATCGTCTCGAAGACGTTTCGCTCGTCGACGACGGCGTGGACAGCAACGGTCGCCTCATCGTCGTTTTCGTCGGCGATGTCCATGATCGTCGGCCCGCCCAGCCCCGGGATGACGTCGCGGACGTCCTCGAGTCGGTCTCGAGGCACGTTCATCATCAGGTACCGTTTCCCTTCGGCCTGCTTGACCGAGGAGAGAGCGGTCCTGACCTCGTCGATCTTGGGTTCGTCGAGTACGTCGTCGCGACCGAACAGCCGGACGGAACTCGAGAGCACCTCGTCGACGATAGCCAGCCGGTTCATCTTCAGCGTCGTTCCGGTACTCGTGATGTCGACGATGGCGTCGGCCATCTCGACGTGGGGCGTGAGTTCCGTCGCGCCCGAAACCTCGACGATATCCGGTTCGACGCCGGTATCGGCGAAGAAGTCCTCGGTGATGTTCGGGAACTCGGTGGCGACCGTCTTGCCCGCCAGATCCTCGAGTCGCTCGATATCGCCGTCCTCGGGAGCCGCGAGGACGAGTCGGCAGCGCCCGAACTCGAGATCGAGCAGCTCCGAGACGTTGTCTACGCGTGCCTCCTGGACCTGATCGAAGCCCGTGATACCCAGATCGGCCGCGCCGTCGGAGACGTACTCCGGGATGTCGGCCGCACGAGCGAACAATACGGTCACGTCGGGGTCGACGGTGTCCGCGTAGAGCTTTCGGTCCGCTCCGTTCTCGAGATGGAGCCCCGCCCGCTCGAGGAGGTCGATCGTCGGCTCGTGCAGGCGGCCCTTGTTGGGAACGGCGATTCGCATATGTTGGCGTCTTGGCGGCGGGACGGGAATTGTCTTTTCATCCGACCGACGGCCGACTCACAACCGTTCCCCCGGGAGTAGCCAGCCCCACCTCCTTGATGCGCGACCGCAACTTCCTTGATGCGCGACCGTATAGAGTTGGTCGAGAACCGACCGATGGACGACCACGATCGCCGAACCGAAGACGATCCGGAGCCGGCCGATACCGACCGAGACAACGGTGAGCGGTCGGACCAAGTCGAGGAGTCCCTGCTCGAGGACGAGGCCAACGACGCCGAACGGGGCAGAGACGAGATCCGCGACCGACAGGAGCGCGAAGGGGACCACGCCGGACACGGTGAGCACGGCGACGACGGGGGTCAGGGTGGCAACGGTGCTGACGACGCTCAGGGCGGTGGCGGTCGCGATCACGGCGATGGCGGTCACGACCACGGTGGCGGCATGCACGCCGGCCACGAAACGATGTTCCGGCGGCGATTTTTCGTCTCGACGCTGCTCTCGATTCCCGTCCTTCTCTACAGCGAGACGCTCCAGACGTGGCTCGGCTTCTCGGTGCCGGCGTTCCCCGGTAGCGAGTGGCTCACCCCCGTCTTCGCGGTGATCGTCTTCGCCTACGGTGGCGTTCCGTTCCTCCGGATGGCCGCCCCGGAACTGCGAGAGCGCGCGCCGGGGATGATGACGCTCATCTCGATGGCGATTACCGTCGCGTTCGTCTACAGTCTCGCGAGCCTCGCCGTCCCGACCGAGTCGGCGTTCTTCTGGGAACTCGTAACGCTGATCGACATCATGCTGCTGGGTCACTGGATCGAGATGCGCTCGGTCCGGCGGGCCTCGAGTGCGCTGGACGAACTGGCGAAGCTGATGCCGGATACCGCCGAGCGGATTACGAGCGATGGCGAGACCGAAGAAGTTCCCGCGAGCGACCTCGAGGAAGGGGATCTCGTCCTCGTTCGGCCCGGCGCGAGCGTGCCGGCGGACGGCGTCGTCGAGGAGGGCGAGTCGGACGTCAACGAGTCGATGATCACCGGCGAATCGACGCCGGTCTCGAAGGGTCCCACAGACGAGGTAATCGGCGGGACGGTAAACGGGGACGGCAGCCTCCGGGTGCGGATCAGCGCGACGGGCGAGGAGACGACACTCGCCGGCATCATGCGCCTGGTCGAGGAGGCCCAGTCGAGCGAATCGAAAACGCAGGCGCTAGCGGATCGCGCCGCAGGCTGGCTGTTCTACGTCGCCCTCGGCGCGGCCGTCGTCACGGCCGTCGCGTGGACGATCGCGGTGGGATTCGATTCGACGGTGATCGAACGGGTCGTTACCGTCCTCGTCATCGCCTGTCCGCACGCGCTCGGACTGGCCATTCCGCTCGTCGTCGCGATCAACACCTCGCTGGCCGCGCGCAACGGGATGCTCGTCCGTGATCGCATCGCGATGGAACGGGCCCGAACCCTCGATACGGTCGTCTTCGACAAGACCGGAACGCTCACCGAGGGCGAGCAGGGCGTGGTCGATATCGAGACCGTCGGCGATGTCTCCGAGGAAGACGCCCTGCGGCTCGCCGCGACCGTCGAGGGCGACTCCGAACACATGATCGCTCGAGCGGTTCGCGAAGCGGCCGACGAGCGCGGCGTCTCGAGGGGATCCGCCACGGAGTTTGAGGCGCTAAAGGGGCGCGGGGTTCGCGCGACAGTGGATGGCGAGCGGGTACACGTCGGCGGTCCGAACCTGCTCTCGGAACTCGAGGGCGGCGTGCCAGCGGAACTCGAGCGATTCGCCGATCGAGCAGGTGAGAACGCACAAACCGTCGTCTACCTTGTCCGTGAGGGGACCCCAGTCGCCGCGTTCGCACTCGCGGACGTCATCCGCGAGGAGAGCTATCGGGTCGTCGACGCGCTTCACGAACTCGGCCTCGAGGTGGCGATGCTGACCGGCGATTCCGAGGATGTGGCTCGAGCGGTTGCGACCGATCTCGGGATCGATACGGTGTTCGCAGAGGTGTTGCCCGAGGACAAGGACGAGAAGATCACGGAGCTTCAGGCGCAGGGAAAATCGGTCGCGATGGTCGGCGACGGCGTCAACGACGCGCCGGCGCTCACCCGGGCCGATATCGGGATCGCGATCGGGAGTGGGACGGACGTCGCCGTCCAGTCGGCGGACATCATCCTCGTCAAGAACAATCCAATGGACGTGGTTCGACTTGTGAAACTGAGTCAGGCGAGCTACCGGAAGATGCAACAGAACCTCGTCTGGGCCGCGGGCTACAACGTCTTCGCGCTCCCGCTGGCGGCCGGGATCCTCGCGCCGATCGGGATCCTCCTCTCGCCGGCCGTCGGCGCGCTGCTCATGTCGCTCAGCACGGTGATCGTCGCGATCAACGCGCAGTTCCTTCGGCGCGTCGATCTCTCGGTCCCGGGCCTGCCGGGCGTCTCCGCGCCGCGGGAGCCGCGACCGGCGGATTGATCCGTCGATTGGGCCCCGTCCACCGTTTCATACGGTTCTCGCTCGACCATCTAACGGCCCTAGTACCTTGGGAGTCGTGCCGATAGCCGCGGCCACTCGACGGGACCGTCTTGGAGACGATCCATGTCCCTGCGACAGCGTCACACGCCGCGGTCCGTCCATCGAACAGTCG
>Ga0136565_1000284_pt1 | contig 17431 bp, 17 predicted proteins | sample AntDeeMetagenom1_FD_104783 | JGI IMG/M metagenome (GOLD analysis project Ga0136565, IMG submission 104783) | Saline lake microbial communities from Deep lake, Antarctica - Metagenome #1 | ecosystem: Environmental > Aquatic > Non-marine Saline and Alkaline > Saline | place: Antarctica: Deep lake...
ACGACAGCTACGTCCCAGTGGAGCGTTCAGTCTGGCGCGGGGATCCCCGCGCCATTCACACCCACCGGTGTGGTGAGCGGCAGCGATGCAAAAGACGACCATCCCTTGATCATCTACTTAAATAGGCCGTCCACATGTAGACAGAGGACGCCGCGGCGCCTGCAACCACCGCTGGCCAGCGGTCGGAACTCACGTAGAGCCCAGGTGTTGGGAACTGGGCCGCGGTGAACGGCCACCAGAGCGCGCTGGCATAGCCTGAGGGCTTGATGAGAAGCGCATCCAAGAACAGATGCGAAACGGCACCTACGAGGAGGAGCGCGACCACGGTTCGACGGTGCGTGCGATCGAGGAGGAGGCCGCCGACGGCTGCGGTCACGAGCACGCCACCGAGCGTGTGGAGGGCCTCCCACGAAAACAGGAGACCTAGCAGCCTCTCTATACTCGCATCGGGAATGACGAACGCGATCTTCGTGAGGTCTGGCAGGATGGCGCCGATCATGACTACTGTCGTTCCAGGTTGGCTTCGGTCGAGCACGACGGTGAGTACCGTCCCTAGGAGATACCCGACCAAGATGTGGGTGAGCAGGTCAGTCATGGCCACCCTCTCGCCAAGTGATGTGTGGTGTCTCGCGTGGTTCTACCGTCCAGCGATTCCGATTGAGTTGCCAGCCGTTCACGAGACGAACCAGTACCCAGAGCCCCCCGAAGAAGGACACAATGTACATGTACTGTAGCTCCCACGGCTCGTCTACGACCGTATTGTCACTGACGATGGTTTTTCCGTCACGGGCTGTCCCGATGATCACGAGTGATTCCCCTTCCGTTATGTGCTGGTCAACGTTACGGACGGTCACTTCGAGTCTATCGGTTCTGTCCCCGGTTTCGATTACGACAGGGTCAGTGGCGACGATCGTCCCACCAATTTGTGCCTGCTGTCCGACGTAGACGTAGTAATCCTCAACAAGTTTGTCCGTGCCAGGATACCGGTTCGCATCTGGATTCGGACTGATCGTTTCAGCCTATATGCAGAGCCCAGTTAGAAGGCATACCAATGCTAGTACACCGACGATTCGTCTGTGCAGGACAGTCACGGTCTTGGGTAGTTCGAATGAGATGGTAAGTCTGTGGAAACACTGGATGCGGCTCACCGAAACAGGAGCCACGGCTGCTGGTCACTTCCAGGCCTATGATTAACCTCGTATGCCCATACCTAGAAAACCCGATATAAGTCGCATTCTCAACCAGTTTATGAACCCTTTAACCAACACGCTGGTGCTCGATTGGTGATGTATGGAACGTTGCCCTGCTTGCAATACTGATGTTCATGGCGCTGTCAAACTCCGTGCAGAATCGTTCGTACTCGTCTGTCCGGAGTGTCATACAGAATATCTGCCCAATGGGTCCGAACCCGTCAGACCTTCTGTTTCGCACAAATGATTACGGATAGACTTAGACGGTCTGGTGGCGGTTCGGACGAGAAGGTCAAACAGTGACTGGAGGTTAGTCGTCGTCGTCGTCACGGGCACGCTGTTCGCTTAGTTTCTCCCATATTTCCGTGCAGCCAGCCCCATCCTCAAGATTCTGGAGATGTTCAGCGTCGTCCCGCTTGGAGTTACTCATTGTGTGAGTAACCCAACATACCCATTTCGTATAAATGTGTCGTTACTCTCACACTCGCCGTCCGAGCGGGACGTTTTATTCGTTGTCCTATCCAAAAAGAGGCAATGAGCAACGACCCCTCGGACCTCCTCGAAGAACTCGGTCTGACGGAGTACGAAGAGCAGGCACTCGAACACCTCCTCATCTTGGGCCAGACGACCGCGCCGGACCTCTCCGAAGCGACTGGCATCCCGAAAGCCCGTATCTACGGCGTGCTCGACTCGCTCGCCGCCGACGGCTACATCAAGGTGATTCCAGGGCGGCCGAAAATGTACCAACCGAAGGCGCCAGCCGAAATCCTCGACCGTGCGATCGAGACGTACCGGCAGAATTTCGAGAGCTATCAGGCCGACGTCGACGGTATCCGAGAGGAGTTCGTCGAGGCGTTCCAGCCGGTCTACGAATCAGCCAGCGAGGAGGTCACCCCGACGGAAGAGCTGTTCTACGTCGTCGACGTCGGTGACGCCAGTGAGGAAGAAACCCGCCGGCTGTACCGGGCTGCCGACGAGCGAATCGACATCATCACCAAGAGCTTCGAATACCTCGATGCAGTCGAACCGACGCTGGCGAGCGCAGTCGACGACGGCTGTACGGTTCGAATCCTATTCCTACATCCAAGCTATCTCTCACCTGAAAACCAGTCAGTTCAGCGTGAGATCGTCGAACACATCCACGACACGTACCCTGGCATCGAGACGCGGTTTAGCGAAAGCGTGTTGCCGTGGCGGGGCACAGTCATCGATCCCAGTATGGATTACGAACAGGGTGCAGCTATCATGCTCGTCGAAGAGAAAGACGTCCCGCTGCACAAGCGCCAGGCCGCAGTCACCGAAAACGGCTCGTTCGTAGCTGGCCTCGAGCGCTACTTCGAACTGATCTGGACGTACGAAAGTAGCGGCGAGTACCCGAGCGAAGACCAGCCCTAAACCGTTGGCGTGGCGGCAGGAATCAGTCGGTAGCTACTCGTTCTTCTCGTGGAGGAGGTCTCGAACGGTGGCCTCGACGGTGTGTTTGGGCTCCCAGCCAAGGACGGACTGCGTGTTACTGATATCGACCGTGAAGTCCTCGACGAGCGTCTCGCCGTCGCCGCGCGGGTTCTCGACGAGTTCGACGCCAACGTGTTCGCCACGCTCTGCTGCGGTGATCTCCTGAACGAGTTCGGCGACGGTTTGCACGCTGGGGTCCTCAGTCGAGGCGATCTCGAACTTCTCGACGCCGGTCGCGCCAGCCTCGAGTTGGTCGAGCAGTCGTTCGGTACTGTGGACGTACGTGCGGGCGACGTCGTCGACGTGGACGTAGTTTCGGGACTGGCTCCCGGGTGCGTAGACGGTTAGAGGCTCACCGTTCGTCGCGCGGTCGACGAAGAAGTTGATCACAGTCCCCTTAGAGATACGCTGGCCATCGATTGCATGTTCGCCGTAGAGATTCGACTTGAGGAACAGGTGGGCGGGGAACGCGTCCTCGGCGAACGCTTCGATCGCCCGTTCGCCCAGGAGTTTCGTGCGGCCGTACCAGTTGAACGGGTCCCTCGAGTCGTCAACGGTAATGGGGAACGTCTGGGGGTCTCCAAGGACAGCCATGCTGAACGGGAACACGAGTGCAGCGCCAGTTTTCCGGCAGAACCACGCGACGTTGTTCGTGCCGGTGACGTTCACATCGTATGCGAGGTCCTGGTTCCGCTCGCAGTCGTCGACGCCACTGATTGCGGCGAGGTGAAGGACGACATCCGCGCCCTCAAGCGCGGCTTCGAGTTCACTGCGGTTGCGAATGTCCACGTGTTCGACGTCGACGTCGCCGATGCTGCGGACGTCGCCCAGGTAGAAGTTGTCGAGGGCGACGTACTCCCAGTCGGGGTGGTGGTCCGTGAGCAGTTTGACGACGCGGCTACCGATGTAGCCCGCAGCGCCTGTAATCGCGATTTGTGGCGGCTCGTCGAGGTCTGGGTTCGGTGTAGTCATGCGGTTAGTTTGGAGAGGGTTTGGTGAGTTGCCGATGGCTGGTGAACTGCTCGGCGAGTTCGCGGACGCCTTTCCGGAGCGTGTACTCGGGCTCGTAGCCGGTCTCGGCTAGGCGGTCGAAGTTCACGTGGTAGGATGGCCCTGGGTGTTCGTCTTTCAGGTACGTGATCTCAAGGTCGTGGTTAAGCTCGTCCTGGACGACCTCCGCGATGGTCTCGATCTGATAGTTCTGGTCGTTGGCACCGACGTTGTAGACGTCCTGGGACCAGGCATCCGGATTACAGGCCGCGTGTTTGTACGCGCTGGCGGCGTCCTGGACGTGGATGAACGGTCGCCAGTTGCTGCCATCGCCGTAGACGGTGAGGGGCCGGTCACTGAGCGCGCGAAAGATGAAGTAGTTCACGACGAGGTTGAATCGCACGCCGGGGGCATGCCCGTAGTTCGTGCTCATCCGGAGCGCCGTCGCCTCGAAACCGTACTCGGCCTTCGCCTCGCGAAGCCGCGTTTCGGCTTCGTACTTCGCTTCCGCGTACGGGTTCAACGGGTCCGGTTCGGTGGTTTCGTCGATGTCGGTGCTAGCCGCGCGACCGTAGAGGTTGCACGAGGAGGCGAAGACGACGTTCTCGACGTCGAGTTTCCCGGCAGCGCGGATCACGTTCTCAGTGCCCTCGTGGTTGACGTCGAACGTTTCCTCGCGACGGTCGTGCGTGCTCGCCGCGCCGGTGATTGCAGCAAGGTGGATGACGGTGTCGACGTTTCGCATCGCCCCCTCGACGTCGCCGTACTCGCGGACATCGCCGCGCTGGAACTCCAGCCGGTCGGTCGTTCCGAGGCCGGTCCCCATGAGGTTCCGCGGGGTACCACTGTTGAGGTTGTCGAGGACGGTGACGTGCTCGACGTCACGCTCGTCTGCTGCGAGGAGCTGGGGGAGCAACGCGCTCCCGATATAGCCACAGCCGCCCGTCACTAAGATGCGCATACCACGCTCAAGACCGGATGTCGGCTTAAAACACTGCGAAATTGAAACGGGTTCATTACCGTGGGTTTATGGGGTTACTCGTCGGCGAGTCGGTCCTCGAGGACGCCCGGGAGGAAGCGGTCCTCGTGGGCCTTGATAACGTCGGCGTGGTCGGTGAGCGTGTCGAGGACGTCGTCGATTCCGCTCTCGAAGTCCTGTGCTTGCTCGCCGATGAGCGTGGTGTAGCGGTCGTTCTCGATCTCCATCTTGTGGGTTTCGTCCTCGTCACGGGGGTTCTCGAAGTGTTCGACCGCGACGTCGAGACCGTAGTCGGCGCCCACGTCGGCGATGGTTTTCGCGATCTCGACGATGCTGATCGCGCGCGTCACTTGATTGTAGACGACGTAGTCGTCGCGGCGGTCCTCGGGGTTCGCGAGTGCGAGTTGGGCGAGGCCTTCGACGGTGTCTTCGAGGCTGATGAAGGGCTTGCGTTGTTCGCCTTTGCCGTAGACGGTGACCGGGTAACCGGCGACCGCCTGGGCCGCGAAACGGTGGGTGACGGTGCCGAAGTAGTAGTCGAAGTCGAAGCGGGTGTTCAGACGGTCGTCTGCGCGCGTATCTGCGGTCTGGGTGCCGTAGACGATCGCGGTCCGGACGTCGCTAACTGGAATGTCGAATTGCTGGTGGGCGAGGCGCATGTTCGCCGCGTCGTGTGACTTGGTGAGGTGGTACCAGCTGCCCGCCATCGCGGGGAAGGGGACGTCGTCACGTTCGCCTTGGTTTTCCATTGTCGCACCGCCTTCGGGAATGGGGAACTCCGGCGCGCCGTAGACACCGGTCGTGGTGGTCTCGATAAAGTGCGTGTCCGTGAGGTCGTGTTCTTCCAGACCCCAGAGGAGGTTGCGCGTCGCCTGGAGGTTGTTGTGCTGGGTGTAGTTCGCGCGCTCGCCGTTGATCTGGGAGTAGGGCGCGGAGGGCTGGGCAGCAGTGTGGACTATCGTTTCTGGCTCGTGGACCGCGAGGAGTTCGTCTACGAACGATTTGTTCGTAAGGTCGCCCTCGACGAACGAGAGATTCGTGATCTCGTGGGTCTCTTCGGCTGCGTCGAGGCGTGTTTCGATGGATTCGACTGGGGTGGCTGAGACGGAGCCGATTTCGTCGACCCATTCGCGGCGTGCGAAGTTGTCGACGAGGAGCACTCGGTCGTCTGTATGGGCGGCGATCCGGAGCGACGTAGGCCAGCCGACGTAGCCGTCGGCGCCAGTGATGAGGATAGTCATTGGTTACTCAGATAATGAGTTACTATAATGGATTAAAAAGCCACCGATGTGATGTATTCTCTTTTCAATCGTTAATTGATTCTGGCGTGCGACATGTAATAAAAATCTTGCCGTAATGGTCCGTAGTTTGCTGAGGGAATATGGGAAAAATCGTGGCCTCGGTAAGCATCTTAAAAACTAAAATCCGAATGAGTTGGTATTTTAAACTGGTTTCAACGCCCTTAAGATTCGGGACGAAACTACAGGACTGCCGAAAGACATTTTTTAGCAGGGAATAAATTTGAGCCTACTCATGACTATTAGGAAAGCAGCCAAGAATCCAGCTGCTGCTGCTAGAGAACTCTACCACCGATTACCTAAATCGGCGACCGAAATCAAAAATTCCTATTATTATATAAAGTATAGATTCACCTCACAAAGCTATACGGAATTCTACAAGAATCTCCAAAACAGGAAAATAAGAGAGGGGTATGCATATGACTGGGATTCCGATGTAGGCATCGCCCAGTTCGAATTTCTCAAACGGAACGGCCTGTCCCCCGAAGACGAATTATTGGACATCGGATGTGGGAATCTACGTGGTGGAATCCATTCCATTCGATACTTACAACCAAGCAATTATCACGGGATAGATATCTCCGAAGAGGCGATTAAAGCCGGGAAAGAGATCTTGCGGGAAGAAGAGTTACTGAATCAGAAAGAGCCAAACCTACTGGTTAATAACAACCTAATGTTTGAGGAATTAAAGGACGAGACGTTCGATTACATTTTCGCTCAATCAGTCTTTACGCACTTGCCTAAAGAGGAAATCCCCGAGTGCTTCGAGCACGTATCGGCCATCATGAACCAGGAAAGCGTGTTTTTTGCATCTGTTCATATTGGCGAGGAAAATATCGCGGTACCTTCATTGTCGATAGAATCGTCGGACGACTACTCGTACACGATGGAGACTTTCAGGGATCTGGGGACCCAGTATGGGTTGGAAGTCTGCCAAGTGGCCTACCCCGAACACCCGCTAGATATGGACATGATAAAAATCGAACTCAGGTGACGTGCCCGGGAGTGACGAATTGCCACATCGCATCATTCGTGGGTTTGATACGGGTGCCTCGACAGTCATAAGCGCCGGGACTTCTGTACAGTTGCCAGTGTCGTTCTTGAGGACAGAAATGAGTCCGTTTCTTGGTGGTCCACCACACTAAAGAACGCTCATCTGGCATTAGGCCCCAGAATCCCGATCCAGTAATCGGCTCTTCCTCGGAGGTATGGATAATGGAATCCTAACCTAAGCCACATCATATTTGTACATATATTTCTGGAAGGAAAGTGAGGACTTCGAAAACTATAATCCACCGTGCCTTTTTATAATGAACATGCCCAGAATCGGAATAGATCAAGACATTTACGAAAGTGTCGAACAGAGAGTGGACGAATCCGAGTTCGAATCGGTCGAAGAGTATACAGAGTACGTTCTGAAGTTTGTAGTATCTGAAAACCCAGCACTATCTGATCAGACGGCAGACAGCGACTCGGATCAGGAAGCAGCGCGAGAGAATCTCAAGTCTCTCGGTTATTTGGAATAATGAAGACTATTATTATCGGTCTCGATGGCGCGAGCTTCCGGGTTATCGAGGAAAACATCGACGAGCTCCCAACATTATCGACTTTCATTCGTGAGGGCTATAGTTCAAAGCTGATAAGCACGGATCCGCCCACCACATCCGTGGCCTGGCCCGCCTTTTCTACGTCTCAGAATCCCGGGGCTTACGGAATATACGATTTCATGAATCGTGACCCCGCTACGATGGAATTTCAGCTGAACGACGCCCGCGAGTCGCTCGAGGGGTTCTTCTGGCAGTACATGGACGAGGAGATTGGACTGGCCTCTATACCCTTGATACCGTATCACGATACAGATGGTTTCTTCGTTCAGGGAAGCCTTGCTCGAATCAACGAAGAACAAATTTGTGACCCCCCACGCCTGAGCGCGGACCTGCCGGAGGAGTATGACTACAGAATCGACTGGAGAGATGACAACGAGGACATTATTTCGGGCGTGAAACGGAGAGTCGAGGACAGAGGGGCGTTCTACGAAGAGCTTCTAAGACAATTTGACTTGGACATGTATTTCCTGATGTTCAATGCGATAGACCACATTCAACACCACTTCTGGGCGTACATGGACGAAACACATCCCGCTCATGAGCCCAGTGAATACGAGGACGTCGTGTTGAATATCTATAAACAGGTTGATTCTGTATTGGCTGATTTACGACGACAGCTAGATTCAGACGCCAACGTGTTCATCGTTAGCGACCACGGGTTCCAGCCAAATCGAATGGAAGTGAACATCAATTCAGTTCTAGAAGAAAGAGGATATTTGGACTACGAAGTTGACCTCTCTGGTTCAATCCTCACTAAGGTCCATAACATCGTCAAGCAGTATCTCAGTCATGAACAAATCACTACGATTGTGCCGAGGATTTTTCAGGACGCTGCGCGAGAGAAGATGCCTATAAATGAACATATAGGGGAGGCGTTCAACTGGCACACCACTCGCGCGTACAGCTTCGGCGTGATGCCGAATATATACCTTAATCTGGAGGGTCGAGAAAAGCACGGCACGGTCTCGGTCTCAGAGTACGAGAATCTGGTGTGTGAACTGAGAGAGGTATTTCTGTCGCTGGAAACGCCGGACGGACAACAAGCCTTTGAGCAGGTGAAGATTGGGGAAGAACTCTACGAGGGAACGTTTGAAGATCTGGCCCCAGATCTAGTTCTCAAGCCATCTGAAGGCGTATACTGTAAGAGCGATATAAATGGACCGAAATTCAAGAAGAAAACCGAGGCAATGCCGAATTCAGGCGTTCACGAGAGAGAGGGAATACTTATCGCTCACGGACCCAGTATCAAGCAGAATGCGTCTGTATCCGAGTCGTCTCACGACATAATCGATGTGGGACCAACGATTCTAAAGATGCATGGCTATGCCCCAGGGCAGAACTTCGACGGAACTGCCATTGATGAGGCTCTTGTTGAATCATCAGCCGGAGACAGGTTCGCGGAGTATCGCGAGAAAGCACGAATTCGAGACCGAGTACTGTCGTTGCACCAATTAGAGGAGGTATAGTTCAGAGATACCCCAGGTCTTCCAGGTGCCGCTGGACGCCGTCTTCAATATCTAGTCCTTCCGAACTATCACTCATCGTATCCAGTGGAGGCAAACGCTGTGACATTTCCTGTTTGAGTTTCTCGACTAGGTCCGGGTTCTGGGCAGCAATGTCCGCTTGCTCGTCGGTGTCGCTGGAGGCATCGTACAGCTCAACCATGCCATCTGTACCCAGTATCAACCGATGCTCTAATGTTCGTATCGACCGCAACTTGCGGTCGAATCCCTTCACCCTACCTGGTATAGAATCATACCGCTTTTTCAGGGTTTCCAGCGATGGTTGCGGAGCGAGATATTCGCTGAGCGTAAAACTCCGTCGCTGGGTGTCTGAGTGGGGTGCAAATGATTGACCTTTCATCTTGGACCTGGCATCGTCGTCGATGCAGAATATATCCATGAGCGTCGGAAGGATGTCTGAGAGCTGTATCAGTTCTTCTATTTCTTGGCCCCCCCCGAACCCACCGCCACGAACTATCAGGGGCACTCGGAGCACACTGTCATACAGACAGTATTGATGGTCCATTAGACCGTGCTCACCGATATTTTCACCATGGTCTCCAACGATTATAAAAAGCGTGTCGTCAAAGTAACCATTGTCTTTGAACCAGTCGATGAGCTCCCCTAACCGATGGTCGAGGTATGCGATTTCTGCCCGGTATAATTCGTTGAGATGCTCCAAGTACTCTTCATTTATATTAGTTTCACCGCAGAGGAAGTCCCAGGGGTCTTGAGGGATATCCATCGCTTCTTCGTAGTCACAGGTGAGATATTCCGAGGCATATCGCTTCGGGGGCCGATACTCAAGATGCGGCTCGAGGTAATTTGCAAAGAGGAAAAAGGGCTCTTCCGAGGACGCTATCCACTGACGGATGAGCTTGTTAGTTCTCTTAGCACCATAGTCCGAGTTTCTGTAGAAAAACTGGCCGTACAGTGCATTAATTATGTTTTTCAGTGGATTTCCCTGGACGAATTTCGAAGAAATACTCTTAAGTAGATCTAGCTTGCTAATTTCGAGGGCGGCAGGTCCGAGATCCACGTCTGATTGCATGAACTGCCAAATGCGGTACGTGTCGTCGAAGCCGCGGAGCAAGCCGAAATCATCCGTCACCCAGGCGTTGTTCGTGAATGCACCGGTGCGGAAGCCGTTCCGGGAGAATATTTCGGCCATGGTCGTGAAATTGTCAGCGAGTCCTTTATGTCCCGCGTGAGCGCCATGTACTGAGGGGGGCGTTCCCGTAAACAATGAGGCGTGAGAGGGGAGAGTCCACGGGGCGTCTGCGAATGCCGTCCGGCAGTATTCTCCTGATTCGGACAGCTGCGACAAGGTCGAAAAGTCCGGCCCCTCATCCCCAAATACAGTCTTGGCGCGAGCTGTGTCCATCACCAGCACGACGACGTTCCGAGGATTGGATTCTTGCACGAATGGTTCTTGGACTACAGTACTAAGAATCTCTGCTAAAGAGCTTTAGCTCAGTAGTGATTGATATATCGTTACGTATTTATCGGTAACTGATTGCCAAGAGTATTGTTCGGCCCGCTCTCGAGCAGCTCTAGACAGTTCACGTCGGAGGCTCTCTGTGTTCAATATCCGAGATATCGTCTCTCCGATTTCCTGTGGACTATTAGAATCCACGAACAGCGCCGCATCATCAAATAATTGTCTAAAGCAAGGAATGTCACTGAGAACCAGCGGAGTTCCGTAAGAAGCAGCCTCTATCGCGGCCAAGCCGAACGACTCGTTCCGTGAAGGTAGGCAGAATACGTCCGCTGAGCGCAAGTACTCCGTTTTGGCGTCTTCGCTAACGAAACCGGGGAATCTAACGTACTTACCCACACCAATATCGGTAGCTACATCCAAGCCGACCTTGGAGAGTTCTCCTTCTCCCAGAAAGACGAACTGAGAATCGGGGAATTGACTTCGAACTATTGGTATCGCTCGAATTAGCTCCAGTGGGTTTTTTCTCGATTCAAGTTTTCCAAGGAAGAGGATAGTATTATTGGTATGAGGGTCTAAATTATCTGTTTTGAGTTCAGCGTCAGAGAGGTTCGGTACTTTGACCCCGTTTGGAACGACTCTGGTCTCATCCCGATAGCTTTCCAAGTACGATGAGTTGGCGCAGAATTCTTCAGTGACTGTTGTTACTACGTCTGCTCTTTCTAACATATGCGTGGAGAGGGCTTCAAATCCTGCTAGCAGTCCCGTTCTAACCAGACCCTCGTAATAGTGTAGGTCACCATGGGCGGTGAAGACGAAAGGTTTCCTCGAAATGAGAGTATGTAGGTAGCCGCCGATTGCGCCCGGAGGCAAGCCTCGATGGACGTGAATCAGATCGATATCCTCTCTCAGGTGTCGGTACACCAGTTCCAGTGAAAGTTTGGAATCAGCAAATGGGATAGTCTTTCCGTACTTGTGGACAGTAACGTTTTGATACTCAGTTTTCGAATAATTCCCGGAGGAAGATGTGAAAACCTCGACATCGTAGCCTCGAGCGTTCAGCTCCAGAGCTATATGATATACTGCTTCTCCTACTCCCCCCCAGTTGTCGAGATCTTTTGCCGAAAACGGCTCTTTCCAGGCGAAGTCTGACGAGAACAACCCGATACACGAACTCTTACTCATTGGAAGTCAGTTTCCGGTATAGGGCCAGGTACTGGCTTGCGACGTCGGCGAAGTTGTACTTTGTCTGGACCCGTCTTCGGGCATTACGGCCCAAGCGTTCTCGTTCACGTGGAGCAGAGAGGAGCCTCTCTATTCTGGCTGTCAACGACGCAATATCCCGTTTATCGAACAACAGGCCTGTCTCTCCATGGCTTATTAATTGCCTTATGCCGGGTATATCACTACCAATCACTGGCTTCCCACATGCCATTGCTTCCAGAACAAACACCGGCATACCTTCGTACTCGGACGGTAGGACCGCACATGTGGCTCTACTGATTACCTCTACGAATTCCGATTTTTCGAGCCATGGGTAGAAGTTTACAGAGTCCGCTACGCCATGGTTATCGGCCAGTGATTTGAGTGAAGCTTTCTCCGGACCTTCGCCCACTATCGCGAGGGTATACTCCCCTCGAATCGAACTTCCCAGAGACGAAAAGGCTCGAATCAGATGCCCGATATTTTTCTCACTACTCAATCTACCACCGTATAGCAGGTATTTCTCGTCGCCGTCGTCAGTGTACTTTTCCGGATGGACTGCGGTCGGGATCTGGACTACTTCCCCATTCGAATGTTCTTCAGCCCACGATTTGACATTGGGATTGCGCACGACCATTCCATCAACGTTCCTCGCAATCCGTGATTCGACGAATCCAGTGACGTTTCGGGCTAACCAAGGCTTCGTATGTCGCAAGTCGGCAGGATTGTTAAACGCGAAATGGACGACTGGGTATTGCAGGTTGTATATGAATACGGTCGGATACTTCATAATAACATTGACCAAGTCGGGGTTTAGCTCTCGTATCTTGTCGGCAGCTCGCCGAGAAAAGATCAGCTTCGACAGTATCGTTCCCACTTCCGTAGGATACTCCGGTGCTTGGACGTCATAAATCTGGATTCCTTCTGCGTTGACGGGACCGCTCGACTCACTACCGGCACGGATAATGCTGACGCTGTGACCACTCTGTACCAGCTCTCTCGACACGCCGTAAATCTGTGATTCAGTCCCGCTCAGATCCTCCGATTCGAAGTCTTCGTGTGAGGAAACGGATCCCGAAGTGATATATGATAAATCCATAATCTTTGGTGCCTTCTTAGCTGAATGAAGATTTCGGTATTAGCGTTCCATCGGAACGTTCGTCGTCTCCCTTCATACACGAGAAAGCCGACCCACGCCGCGGAAGAACAAAGCCAGTCTCGCCGGCAGATGGTTCAGTTTGAGTACCCACCGCGCGATATTCGGCGCATACAGACTGCTAATCGCCCCTCGGTGGAACTTGTCCGGTATCACTTCGTTGGGATTAGTGAACTGTTCCATCGCGTTAATGAACCGTTTTAAGCCTATGCAGTGAGCGAGACCCAATATGACCTCCGTGGGCGACGTTCTATTGATTACAAATATTGACAGCAATCAAGCCGGAACGAGTCTTAAGAATGAGAAGTTCCTTGAGGTTCTCATGCCGATCTCGGATTCTGTCCGCATAATCTGTAGTGGTGAACCGTCTGCTTTTGAGGAGGAAATGAAGGTTACGCAGGCCACTGATAGGATTGATAGCCCTGACAACCTCCTGGAACATGCTCTCAATCATCTATACGTTCAGTTGTTCTTGGCGTTCCTGTGTTTCAGGTACCGGAGCGAATATGAAAAAATAGTCCTTTTCATGGGATATCCAGGGCCTGCTCTGGCAGGGAGATTACTCGGGAAATTCGTGGTGAGATTTCACGGGGGGCCCTCACTCCGAGGCGATGGGTTGGAAGAAATAGCACTGAATCAATTGCCGAACATGTTCTGTAGCCGTATCATCGTCCCCACAGAGAAGTGCATTGACCATTTCGGAATCGGGCGATTCGAGGACAAAGTTGAGGTCGGTCACTTCCATATCGATGATTCGTTCGACGTACAGACCTCAATCCGGGACCGTCCGCGAAAAGTGGGTTATATCGGACACATGACAGACCACAAAGGAGTAGACGTTCTCGTTGACGCTGTCAAGATTGCAAATCAACGGTCCGACGAGGTAATCGAATTAGAGCTCGGTGGCGTCGGTCCGCTTGCCGAAGGACTCGATCTCGAAGACCAGTTCATAACGTATCACGGCTGGATTGACCACGACAAGATTCCGGAGTTCTATAATCACTGGCAAGCGTTCGTCCTGTTATCGGATTCCGAAGGCCTACCTACGGTTCTGCTCGAGAGCATGGCTTGCGGAACTCCCGTCGTAGCGACGACGGTTGGTGGCGTGCCAGAACTCGTACGCCATGGCGACAACGGGTTCTTGCTGGATCCAGACCCGGACCCCGCCGACGTTGCTGACGTACTGCTGCAACTCCTGAATACCGCTGACTTGGAAGAAATGCATCGTTCCGCATCACGGACAATCGACGATGGCCACCGGTTGTCCGATACTCGTGCGAAGTTCAGGAAGCTGCTTAGTCCGACTTAAGTATTTCTGAATATATTTCTACGACACTCTCCGAACGAGAGTCCCACGTGTACCCGTCGAGAACGGTCTCCCGGGCTCGCTCGCCCATCGCGATTGCCTCATCTGGGTTTTCAAGGAGGTAATCCAGATTTGAAACCAGCGTGTCGACGTTTCCTGGTTTGACCAGCAGGCCTGTGTCGCCGTCGTCTAGGATATCACCTACTCCTGCGACGTCTGATACGACGACAGGTAATCCAGAGGCCATAGCCTCCAGCAGCGTCAGAGGGAGACCCTCCGAGTACGACGGTCTGCAGAAGATGTCTGCGTCGGCCATCGTCTCCGGCATACTCTCGACATACTCGACCGTTTCGAGCAGGTCCGAATTGCCATGGTCGAGGAGGGATTCCTCTATCTTCGCTTGTAGCGGCCCGGTTCCTATCATCTTGAAGGTGACTTCCGGATGTGCGTTGCGTAGTTTTTCAGCAGCGCGGACGAATTCTAGGGGGCCCTTGTTTTCCACAAGCCTTCCGACGAATAGTACGGTTGGGTTGTCGACCGAGAAGCTCCCGGGGGTGAACTCGCTGGCATCTACTCCATTGGGGACGACGACGCTCTTCGTTGAGTTGGGTAGAACTTCATCGACGATAGAGTCACTGACGGTGATAACGGACTCGCTCTTAGTCGTCAAGGCTTTCGTGGCCATCTTGTCGTAAACACTTGCGACCACTCCCCCAAGTCCATCCAGATGACCTATATCTCCCAGGTGGAAAGTCGTGACCAGTGGTATGTCCCGAATGCTCGGAGAGAAAGCTGACGCCAACACCGACGCGATACTTGTAAAGAAGAACCGATTGTGCAGGTGGATAACGTCGGGGTCAATATCATTCACCAGTTTATAGAACTCGAACGGATACCGCATCGATAGCTTGGATTGCAAACCTATGTATCCTGTCAACTCAATTGAAGAAACATAGGCGACGTTGAACGACGCTTCGGTATTCGTATCCGTCGAACCGCTCAGTGCGAGCACCGTGACCTCGGCGCCTTTCTCAGAGAGTGACGTCGCAAGTTTCTGCACGACTGTTTCAACTCCGCCATCCTTAGGAGGAAAATAGTCCGTACACAGAACAATCGATACTTTAGAATCGAACTCCATATACACCATACACACTTATCTTTGATAACACCTTATAATGCTCGCTGTCGAACAGCCGTCCGAATTTGACTTCGTAATGTGGTGTCGGTGACAGAGAGTACTATGAAATATACCGTAGCTCCCGAGAGTATCAAGCCGAATAATCCAAAAACACTATGAGTTGATAATAACTCGTATAGTATCGTGATACTAATGAGCATCGCGGCCGCAGCGATGAGCTGGCTGGCCCATGGTCGAAGCGGGACGCTAATCGAGATTTGATTAGATTTGGAGAATACATTGTAGATCATTATAATCGAAAACATGTTTGATATTCCTGTCGAGACTCCCGCTCCAATTATTCCGTACTGGGGGATGAGCAACAGGCCGGTAATGAGATTCACGACAGTGCTGACGAGGCTTACGATGAAGGAAGATCTCGGTTTGTCGAGCGCGTACAGCAGTTGATGAAGGGGCTGGTATATGGTGTAAAAGAGCATTGCAATTGTTAGTATCACCAGTGCCGTCTTTCCCTCCATGGCATCGAGTCCATAGAATCTCGTCAAAACGTCGCCCCCGACAGTGTACGCTCCGAAAATCATGGGGAACGAGAGCACCGTCGAATACGGAATCGTATATTTAAAAATAGAGGACAGTTGTGTGTCGTTTCCCCCTGTTACCGCGGCGCTGGCTTCCGGATAGATGGTTTTACCTAAGGCAGATGACAGGGTAATCCCGACGCGAGAGAGCGAATATGCGATTCCATAAACCCCAATTAGGCTACTGTTCACGAAGTATCCCAGTATCAACACGTCGATCCACCGCTTTCGCCCACCTACAATTGAGTGGAGATACGAATACTTCGCAAAGTTCAGCAACTCCATAATCTCGTCTCGTCTTGGTCTTGCCGGGTAAATGTTAGCGTTCAGAATAATTGCGACCATGCCGATGCCAACGCCTAGGAGGAGCCCATTTATCATACCGAAACTCCCCCACCCGGCTGTAACGAATAGAACTTGGAGAATTACGACGGTTATCTCCTGGGATGAATCGATTACGCTGGCCTTCCCGACCTGTTTGGCCCCCTGTATGTACGAACGATAATCCGAGTATACGAAGAATACAACTAGCAGAACCCACAGACTCAGCCAAGCAAAGCCGATACCAACATAATCGTCGATCTGTTGGTGTAGAAACCCAGCGGCCACCAGCACGACCAGAAGAGTAGTTAATCGGATTAGCAGGCTTCCACCAAGTACTCGAGAAGCGTACTCGCTCGACCGTCCTTCCTCAGATATTTTTTTCGTCAATGTCTGCCCAAGCCCCAGTCCGGTCCACCTTCGAACCAAGGTATAGATGGATTCAAATACGTAGTATACTCCCAGAACCGCCCCTCCACCAATATTTGCAATGATGAGTTCACCAGCAGTCTTTCCGATTCTACCGATGGTGTTCGACCCGGCAGAAAGTGTGAAATTATGTTTAATTCGCTGAAGAATAGGGTCGGAATTCTCGGAAGAGACCTCCTCATCCCTTGGTGCCATGAAAACCCCCTGACAATCGGCATATATAAATTGAGTGCTTTACTAACATAGCTTGCTTCATGCAGTTATCGGAATGGCCTTTTAGAAAGACAATCCAGGCAATTGGTTGGATATCTACTGCAGTATCCGGAGTTTTACTCAACATCTCAGTGAACTCAACTGGATATTCGATTTCACTTTACCAAGAGATGCCCTGGTTCTTCTATATTTTCGTGTTCGTCCCGCTCGTCTGCTCAGTCTGGGAACTCGTCTGTGGCAACAGGAGGCCAAAATTAAAATTCAGCGGCTTGGTATTGTTTTATTTCAATATTATTTTAATCTTGCTACTGCCGCTAGTATTGGGCTACTATCTCTACGGTACTGGCGACCTTCTTCGTCATCTAGGAATCATCTCACAAATCCTCGAAACTGGACAAAACCCAGACAATAACTTTTATCCCGTTACCCACGTGTTCGGTGCTTTGCTCGCTGTCCTCCTCAACGTGAGTGTTCGTCACATCTCGTACGTGATCTATACCGTCCTGTTCACATTACACGCGCTCTCAATGTTCGTCCTCCTGCGGACCTACGGTATCAATCGCAGATGGGTCGTCTGTCCGTTCGCCCTCCTCCCCGTTTACGGGTTCTTTCACACGAAAATTCACCC
>Ga0136565_1000312_pt1 | contig 16755 bp, 26 predicted proteins | sample AntDeeMetagenom1_FD_104783 | JGI IMG/M metagenome (GOLD analysis project Ga0136565, IMG submission 104783) | Saline lake microbial communities from Deep lake, Antarctica - Metagenome #1 | ecosystem: Environmental > Aquatic > Non-marine Saline and Alkaline > Saline | place: Antarctica: Deep lake...
AACAACTCCCGTGACTGTAGAATCGAGCCAATATCACCTTCCTCACGGGCATCAAGAGCATCACGTCCTTTGTAAGATGCGGCGTAAAAACGCCCTGTTGACTGTACAACATTTGCCAAAGACTCAATGCCTTCGGGATCATGTGTGTAAGAAGTGACAAAGTAGAAGTCGCTATCAACAAGAGCGATATCGTTGTAGGCGTCTCCCAAGCTTTCGGTAATCTCAATGTCAGTAAGCTGAGTGGTTGTAGTTGCCTGAGAAAATGTCGAGGGGTCTTCTGGAATAATTGTGAACGTATTATCTGTTCCGCTAAACTCGAAAGACCCGCCAATACCCTTGTCAACGAAATCAGAACGCAACCCTTCAATGATATCTTGCTCGGTATCACCGGCAGAGCTTGTATAAGTGAATGTTGATCCGTCTACTTCGATTTCATACGAGGTAGTGTCGGATGCAACAACATCATAATCTACTTTAGTAATAGATTCTGGGTAATGTGTGCCGATCTTAATAACTGTCGGGGATACCTGCTGACCAAAGAACCGAGAGGCCGCGATAAGTTCGGGAGTACCCTCATCAAAATCCGCAGCTACTCCTTCTAAGTTTAAATAACTCCGAACACGTTCTCGCGCACCAATAACACCTTGTGTATTGCCAATGAAAAGGGGTGTGCCAAAACCTTTTCGAGAAACACCTTTGGTCTCCCGTGAAATATTAACTCCTATAATACTTTTAGCTGTCGCCATTATATTCTCCGCCTCTTGATTATTTTGAAACTTTTATGGTATCTGTGTATACCACTTTGGGATCACCAGAAATGTCTTTGTAATTGGCTGTGTATTCGATGGTATCGAACCAATCAATATCTCTTTCGAGCTTGTACCTAGTGAGCATGTTAAGGGTGTAGGAAGCCTTGTTGATATACCCAGTTTCCCTCAACTCGGGACTCCTGCTGACGGAGGTTGTTCCTATTACCGACAAGCCATCATTATAGTAGAAGTCTTCTTGCGTATCTCTCATCTGCAAATAAGCCTGTGTCTCTAAAGCATTTTCATAGCAACTATCCCCGTAGAAGGTTATGGTCGATAGGATTTCAAAGTCTTGTAGAATACTCTCCTTGTACCCGTCATCTGTTTTTAAGTAATGATTGTGGTTTTCATTAATCTTGTTGAGAAGGGTGATCCCGAAAACTCCATAATCTCCTTTCGGCTCAGGCCCACCACCATAATCTGGGATAAACTCCAAAGGTTCTACATACTCCCTTAGTCTTCCGAGGAAAGCGTTTTCAACACCTCTTATGAATGACATTATGAAACGCCTCCCGCGCTCTGCTCTTTACGAACCACCAAGAATTCATAATGATCCTGAACGCCCATTTTGAAAGACTTCCTTTTCTGAACCTCAAATTGGTAGCCATCAATGGTTATCTCATCAGGCGTGAATCCTTTGTCCTCTTCAACAGACCGTAAGAATGTTACAGAGAAGAACCTACGAAGGTCTTTGCTCCTAAATGACTCTGGGAGCATTTCTTTTTCGTACCCTTGGAATGGTTGCTCATTGCCCTTTACCTTTGTAAAGTTGGGGTCTACGCCACCTTCCTGCCACCTTCCCATTTCATCTCTGTGGCCTTCTTCAACACGGCGCAATGGGAATGTCTTTCTATGTGTCAATCTGAGCTTCATTCTTGTGTTAGCCACGTGAGCCTCCTGATTAGTTTAGACAACCCTGAACGTGGCATTTCTTATCAACTCTCCAGTCTCATCGAAAGGTTTGTCCTTGCCCTTTAAAGCTACTGTTCTAGGGGCATTATGTTGGTATTGTGATCCTCCCATGATCCAGAAGTCCATGCTGTCCTGATACCTATTTTTTAGGTAGGTTCCAGATAGGTTGTGGACTCCCGCCGGTGAAGACTCTACACCCCTTACGAAGCTGGACATACGCCCCTGCAACGCCCTCTCAAAGCCCGAACGATTGTGCTTAACCGATTGCAAGCTGTCTTTGAAGGCTGGCCTTGGAGGTATGCCGTAGCCCCCCGACGAAGACCTTGTTCCTTCCTCCAGAAGATTTGCAAGGGCTGCGTATGACATTCCCGCTGAGGAGTGTTGCCCCTCAAAATAACCCCATTTAACCTTACGAACTTCAAGACCCCTAAGACGACCTTTGAGAGATTTAACACCTTTCATATCTAAGTGTGAAGGCATCTCCTATCTCCTCTTGGTTGCCTCTGGGCAATAGACTCTTCCATCAAAGAATTTGGTATCTGTAAAGGCGGGATTATCTCTGGTAGCCTTTACATCAGATTGGTAAACACCACCAAATGACGGTGAAGCCAGCCCCTTGCTGTTCTTGATTTCATCCTCTATCTCTTTGATGGCAAGTTTCAGATGCTGTGCGGTTGTATTGGAAACCCCAAAAGCGCCTGCGCGTTCTCGTGAAGGGCTGATAAGAAGATGGTAAAGCTGCTTTTTAAGAAACGTCAGGACTACCTTATTAAGATTCTTTCGAGAAACGGGAGAATCATAATCATCCAAGAAGAACTGGATCTCTTCATCCTCTACTTCTGCAAAGTCTTCCTCTGTATCGTTGAGACGCCACCTTACATAATCAAGAGGCTTCGACAAGTCCGCTGCATAACTGAATGACATGATATCCCCCTTTTTAATCTTCAAACGCCTTTAAACCGCCTTTGGTAAGAGTGCCATCTTCACGAACCTGATTCCGTTTGATCTCTCGAACCTCTCCGTTATACTCTACTTTAAAAGACTCTTCTGTATCTTCAACGATTCTAACGCCATTTTCTTCTTCAGTTACAGTAACGGATGATTCGACAGTCTCCTTTTCAACAGTACCAGTACCTTCTTCACCCTTTTTATGTTTGAAGAATCCATTACGATACATCTTCTCAATAAAGTGTTTTGACAGGTTTTGCACATAAGGGATGGTATCCCCCGTGCTGTACTTTTTACCTTTGTATGTGACCTTCTTACCAAAGACTAGCTTTTTATCCTTGTCGGGTTTCATCAATCCCATGTTACTATCCTCCAATCAATATTGGGGCCATTAAAGACCCCAAAGTTTTCCTCTTAACCGCCGAGAACGTTCTTAAAGAAGCAACCGAGTACGGGAGCTACAACACGCATGTCATCAGCATATTTCATCTCAAGACGTACAGTGCCATCCAGCAGGGGATGATTCATCTTGATTACAGAACCACCAAGTGTCAGATAGTTGTTCGGGCCTACCCAGTTGAATCGTGCCATTGCAGTTGGGCTGTTCAAACCTGCGGTGTTTTCAACGTATGCGAGGAGCATGGTATTGTCACCAAGCATCGCGCTCTCGCCATCTGCACCTTGTACAACGGTATCAAATACGACGATACTTGAAACACCAAATACTGAAGCTAGGGTCTGCTCATTGGCTACAGCGGGGGAGTCACCACCACGGAAACGAATACGATCCAGAATCTCGGGATGTCGCAGAAGGGCGTTAAACACCCGACGGCCCATGTAGATAGTGTTCGGCATAAAGCCGCCAGAGGACAACTGTACAGACAGCATGGCGTCCTGAATGGTGCTTACCGGATCACTTGAAGCGTCATCAAACTGGACAAACTCATCGGCTGCTGCACCTGCATCGGTGCCTGTCTTATCAACACCCCAAACACCATCTTTCATAAAGGTGTTGTAGAAGCGGTTCTCACGCTCCAGCAGCATCTGAGTGGTCAGGTAGCTTGTGGTATCACGCTCAATGTTGATGGTGGTGCTTGCAGCGTTGTGCATGGTAATCGGATCAAGGTCAACGTGCAGGCCGTAAAGGCGCGCGTTGTATTGGCCTTCACCATATTCAAACTTACCTGCGCTGGTCTGTGTACCGGACGCATACGGACGTACACGTACTTCACGAAGCGCATCAGAACTAAAGGTACGATAGATGCCGGACTGGTTCTGTACGTTCACAGAAGGAAGCGTATTCGCCGCCTTAAACTGGCTGCTATCGCGCGCCATTGTGAAAGAGAAGTTAGTCAGGTACTGATCGGGACTACGAAGATTCGGGATAACTGCCATTATTCATGCTCCTAAATATTGTTGTTGTGAAACGCTTACGCTGTGCGGCTTGCTTGAAGGATAAGGTTGATCTTGGCTTCTTGACCTGCTGCAACACCCACATCTAGAACCTGTCCAAGAACGATCTGGCCTGAGTTTGCTTTAACTGCCTTGCCCTCAGCATCATTGGTAACGTAATCACCCACTGCCAGATCTGAACCAGCAAATACATATGTAACTGAACCTGTGCGAACGGGCGGTACATAACCTTCTGGGGTGTTATCACGAAGGACGCCAGTAACACCTTCATCAGCGGCGGTGGTCGCAACGCTAAACTGGCCATCACTACCAAGTTTAACAAACAGCCCATAGGCTTCTGCAAGATCGTTGGTAGATGCCCAGTCAGCGGTGCCGTAATCAAAGTATGAGTTAATATCAAACATTAAGTTTTTCCTCTTTTTGTAAATTGTTTAGATGCTGTGGACTTGCTCATAAGCTTTGACAAAAGCGTCTTGCTCATTCATTCCGGCGTCGCCTTCCATCAGTGTCTTCTGAATGGTGCTGACTTTCGACTCATCATCTGTCGGCTGGTCTTCTGTAGCGGACTTACCGATCTCTTCAAAACCGCTTTCCTTGTCCAGAGCACCTTTCAGGTCTTTCAGAAGCTGGTTAACGGTCTCGGCTTCTTCGGATTTCTCAATGAATGCCAATGCTTTTGCAATGGCTTCTTTGTCAGCGCCTTCGCCCAGATAACGTGAGAAGTCCTCTGCCTTGGCAAGCATCTCTTGCCCTTCACGGGCCTCTTCACGAGCCTTGAACACGTCAAGCTCTTTGGATACTTTGTCTACTCGCTCATTGGCAGCCTTCTCAACTGCATCAATACGCTTAGCGACAATGGCTTCGGCAGCCTTCTCAATCTGTTCCTGAAGATCGGTCTGATCTTGTGACATATTTCCTTCCCCTTTATTGGTTTCTTCTTTTTTGCCTTCGGTCTTTACAACACCCTCGCCTTGGCTTTCAACCGAAAGCACAGAGTCCTTGGTTAGATACTTAGCGTCAAACGACTTGAAAGTATCTACAAAATTTCCAACGGTTGCCTTGTCCATGTTATCTCGGACAATATCTCCCAAATCCTCTAGATAATATTCATCGTAAAGGTCTTCGGGGGAGTATCCCATCATACCCAAAATGGTTTCCATATCGTCTACATCAATATTTAAGTACCGCCCGAAGAACTCTCGCATGGAAATCTTTAGATTAACTTCGAGAGCCTTATGAATCTCCTCCTCAGAAGCTGTAAGAGACTTCATAACCAGAGCTTGCTGTAAATTGGCAGCCTGTGTAACTAGAGATAGGTGGGCGCCTTCAGATTCAAAATTGAACTTGGTGATTTTTCTTTTTGCTTTACTCATCAATCTTCTCCGTATTTGCTAGGCATCCAACGGAAAACCCTGTGAATTTTTCATCCTTGCACATCTTCCAGACTTCCTCATTGTTGATCTTGGCTGTTGCAACCCAATCACCTTTAAGAATCTGTCCTTCTCCAAGTGTCATATCTTCCTTGGCAATCCAGCTTTCAACAAAGCTAATATCTTCCACACCAACCAAGTGCTGGAGATTGGCCTTACGACAAAATTGGGAGAAGTCATGGCACGCTTTCTCTACGGTATCTTCGTCGTAAACGTCACCATGCGCATCTACCTCATTAGGGCGCAGGACAACCGCTGTAAACAGCTTCTTCTCTACATCAATAGATTTTGCAATCTTTACGTCTTTGTCATCATTGTCATCTTTCTCTGACGGGAAATACTTTTCAACAAGCTCCGAAACGGCTTTCTTAAAATCACTCATAGTTTCATAAAATCCTCTTGGCTAATGTGATGGTTGATCTGCAAGGGTGTATGGGAGGGGCTGCGGGAGGGTGTTTCAATCCATTTGGAAATGTTCCACCAATAGGTGCTCTGGTGTTATGCGATGATGTGCAAATATCCGTCGTGTCTTCATCAATAACACTCTTCCAAACTTTCTCATATTCGTTAAGGTTGATCTGTCCCGTGTTTATGAGATACCCGAAGGATTCATCCTTAGAGGCGCCCAGTACTCCTGTTGAAATCTTGGAAGTAATTAATTCCATCCTCCAGTCAACAAGCTTATTAATCCTCTTTTGAACCATCTTATCGGCGGCCTTCTTACCAACCCCATCCTCTCTAAGCGCCTTCTCCATGTTGACAATGGTTTTAAGGTGCTGTGGTGTTAAACCAAAATACCTTTTCATCCTCTTTGTCAGCTCTTCGTCAGACCATCCTTCGGCGTCTGAAATCTGTAAGAGGCGATCAACCATGACCCTGTTTGTGGTATTGATGTAAGAGATATTATCATCTAGAACACCTTTCACTTCGATTGGAAGGTTCGCCGTATTGTGGTTGTAATAAAGATCAGGAAGACCATAATCATTGCCAACCCTTTCCAACCCCATGTCGATAGCCTTCTTGGACATTCCCTCTAATTCGGGAATAGCCTCGTAGATCTTATACCGGAACCTAGCCTGAACATCTTGGTATTTGTAACCCTGTTCATAATCTTTCACAGCGTACAGGAAGGACAGTGCTAAGATGGCGATGAGAGCAGTTTCAGTGTCATCTAGCAGCTCGTCCTCTTCAGGATACGGGTTAGTCTCTTTAGACATCTGAAAGCCCGTCTATCTCCGCCTGTGCCCTTGCCCGCTCCATTACAGAGCCATCACCCTCTGTCTGTGCGTGGGGAACACCAATAGCGTCTCTGAGGTAGTTTTCAATGCCATCATCAGGCTGAATGAACCCACTCTTTCCGGCCTTGTCTAGAAGGTCTGCGAGAGGCTGTATGTCAATCTTATCAAGACCCGCGTGTTTTAGACGGGGAGCCTTGCTAGCATCCCATCCGTTCATTTCCCACAGAAGCGGAATGGCCTTGTCATTAAACTGTTCAGTGATTACATCAAGATAGCTTGAGATGGCATGTGTAAACATATCAGCTTTGGTAGAAGCTAGAGAATAGCTACCAACAGATTGTCCACCAACAAGAAGAACGTCCGCCAACATGCTTTGTAGGATTCGACGATCATAACGTTCAATAACTGGCGAGATGTTTGCAGTATTAGCACCATCAGACTTTAGAAGGGATATATCGTAAACGTGTTCACCACTTCCATTCTCGCCGTTTCCTCGAATATCCGAGGGAAGCATCACATAGGATTGTTCGTTCTTCTTTAGGAGCTTCCCCATTGTTTCATAAGTGCGTCGTAAAGCTTTCTCATCATCATCTGCATCAGCGGAAAGAATCTCATGGGGGACACGGATAACGGGAATACCTGCTAGGTTTCTCTCGTAACCAATGCTCTCAAGCATCTCAAGATTCTTTCTAAAGTAGTAAGCCCTATAAGCCCCTCTAAGAATTGATTGTCCGTGAGGATTATCCTTGTAGGACGAAGTTCTGAATAGAATGAACCTGTCCGCTGGGATTTTAGCCTTTACTTGGTTCCAATAATCATGCTGTTCAACAGATTCAAGATCACCCTTCTTCGTGGTGTTAAACTTCTCAATAGTATCCTGAGAACGGATGGGAAACTTTGACCATCCTACCTTGCCATCATTAAACTTTGAACTTTCTCTATTACCGGGAGCATTTCTTCCTAGCCGTCTCTTATAAACAATCTCATGGACACTGAAACCGTATGACAGGAATGAAAGAATGTCCGTTAAGGTCTCTCCCCATGTCTTGCTGAGATCACCCAAGCATTGCTCTAGGAATAGCTTTTGTTCTTTTGTATCGTCAGGAGCTTCAACTCCCGAGTATTCCTCGACTGTCCATTCTGCGCTTCTAATAAACTGTTTGATAGCGAAAAGGGCACCACTAATAAGGGCGTCCGTTTCCATCTGTCTGTATACCTGCACCGAATTTGGGAATCGGAGATCACAAATAATTTCTTCATCAATGTGACCTCCTGTATTACGAAGCCCTGTTCCGCCTAACTCAGTGAGAGGTACAGAAGGTTTCTTAACCTGATTGTCATCTTCTGCCATTTAATTACCTCTTGGTTTATGGTACAGGGTGCTGTAAGCGTTGATAATATTGTAACAGTGAGATTACAACACCGCAACCACAATTATTGGTTCGTGTCAACCTCTGTGAATACTTTCAGAAGTTCCACATATTTTCACCAGCCATTGATTCTGCTGTTAGAGATATATTTGTAGGAACCGCCTGACCCTGATGAAGCTCTTTGTACGCATCTGAAACTGCGTCAACCTGATCGTCTTTCTTCCTACCATCCCCTACAAAGCCTTCAAGCTCCATCAGGAATGGATTGTTCCATTCAGCCTCAACCATCTTCACAAGTCCGTATTCAGCGCTTGAAGCGAATGGCAAGAATCTATCAATCTTGGACTTCTCTGTCTTTGCCTTCCTCACAACGAACCCTGAAAGATTCTTAGCGTGATCTTGAAAGGCGTGCTTGCCGTGACCTCCGGGGTCTTGTGGAACTACTTGGTGGGTTGATGTGCCATCCATGACAGCAGCACGCTTCATGGCCTTCTTAACTTCGCCAATAGAGTCTCTAAATCTAACCACATCCAAAATGTAGTAATATCCGTCGTCACCAAGGCCAACTTTAACGCCCGCTGTCCAGTCAGGATTCTTTTGATTCCCCTTGCCAACAGGTGTGCTCGCCAAGTCCCATCCTCGAACAACCCTTTTCATCTTTGGGAGAGAAGCCCGATCAACAGTGTCAATCCAAGTCTTCTTGAAATATACACCCGATGAAGCGTCGTAGTTCCAGTTACCACCAAGAAGCTCTGCACGCTCTTTAGCAGGGAGTGACATGAGCCTCTTCTTGTATTCCTTACCAAGGGACGGGTTATCATCCAAAGAGCTTCTAATAAACGTGAGGGACGTGATTGACATATCATCCTTGTCGTGCACATCCATGTAATCACGATAATACTGCTCAGCTTCTGCCCTGCTGTTGAACCATTTCAATCCGTCAGACTCGTCATCATCATCACGAATAAAGTAACGAAGCTTTGATGACCTCTCTGGGATTGCAAAACCATCCTCATCAATCCACCATTTCACAAGGTCTTTTACAAATCCTGATGATTGGGGGTTTGTTGAACACTTTGTCTTTCCCTGAATCCCTGTTGTAGAACGTATACGGCTCTGAGGATACCAAAAGTGTTCTTCGTTAAAGGTTGTAAGCTCATCATGGTAAATACGGTCTACCTCGACACCACGAAGGGCTTGTATATCGTCCTCATGGTCAAGACCCATGAAATGTACTGTAGCGCCGCTCGGGAACACCCATTTCTTAGAGGACGTGTAGTATTCACCTCCTACATACGGATAAATCTTCTTGGAAGCATCTGCAAGGCCACCGGGACGGTTGATCTCTACGGCCTGACGACGGAACATGATAGCTCTAAAGTCGGGGTTCTTGATGTGTCGTAGGGGGTCTACAAGTAGCGCGAAGCTGTTGTGTGTAACGATGAAGTTCTCAATAACGAACAGTGATTCCTTCCCAGAGATGGTAAAGCACTTGCTAAGTCCTTCGCCCTTCTCTCGAATCTCTACAATAGAGTTTCTTGATTTCTTCTGGAAACTGTTAGGAACCTTCTTTCGACTAAGCCTGAAAATCTTCTCAAGATTAGGGTGCCGGATGTAGAGTCTATAAGCTGTCCTTCCTTTTTTCTTCTCTCCTTTATAAGTGTAACTTGTTTCCTTTGAGTTTAGTGTTGCTGTCCCTCCAACGCTACGCACTAGATATTGGACATCCTCAGAAAGAGTCTTGCTAACTGATACAAACTCTGCGGTGTCCTTGTTAGTTTCCCTGTACCCGTCTGAGTCCATTAGTCCTTGTAAGATTGAAATCCTGACATTGTATCCAGAGTCTTTATATACCTGTGGGACAAACTTTGTGTGAGACCTAGTGTTGTAAAGACCTAACTCTCCGACATCAACTCTCAGGCCTCCTACAATGGCATGCTCATACTTTGAGCTTTGTGTCTTTTTGACATCGTATCCATCCTCTCTCACGAACCCCACCACTTCTTCATCACTGGTGGAAAACCTCAACGAATGGCATGTAGCAAAATGTCCATCTCCTAGAAGGAACCCAAGTGTGTATGGCTTTATAGGGAGTAGGCTCTCGTCAAACTCAATATCTTCATCTTCACTGGGGGAGTACAAAGGGATCGTTGGATTTCTCCCTGTCCTCTCCATCCATTCCTTTATGGTTGATGTGTCTCTAACAGCTTTATGCCCTGAGAAATTTACATCCCATAGGTGCTCACCACATACTGTAATCTTTGCACCATCTCTGAATACAACCTCATACAGCGTCTTGAGAGGCTGCACATGCTCTTGTAGAATCGTCTGGGCATGTCCCTCTCTGTCAATTACTTCGTCTCCTACGGTAAGCTCTCGAACGGTAGACCATCCTTGAGGTGTTAGTACCTTGGTATCAATTTGCACGGCTTTACCGCCGCCAGCTGACAATGTGTTCAGGAAGGGTCGCTAAGCCCTTTCCGGTTCTCTAAGACTTTAAAACAATCAGGTTTATTGGGGTTATTAATCCATCTATCTACTGTTGATCTATTCACGCTTAGTAGTTCAGCAGCTTTAGATATTGATGGGTACTCAATATCCTTTATAATAACTTTATGTGCATTACCAGAAATCTTACCCCACATAGGGTTATTGCTTCCTTCACGATTAGCACATGCCCATCCATAACCTATATCCATATTGTAGCCTTTAGCTACCGCATCATATTTAGTTATGTATTCTTGTTCTATAGAGTATGCTTGCTTTTTATCATTGGATTCAAATGAATGAATAGTCTCTTTTTCAAAAGATTCTTCTCCATATTTAGCCAATGCTTGATGCAAGTTTGATGAGGGATTAAATTTAGATTTTCGTAGGTGACCATTAAATCTATGTTGTAATCCCTTTGATGTAATACCTATATAGAACTTACCATTATGTTTATTTGTTAGTTTGTATATACTATAAAACATTTAATTACGCCTCAGTATTTGAACATAGTATAGCATATCTAACCTGTCTTTTTGAACTCCTGCATGTTTCCATACAGATCGGACTATATCTTCACCCTGTAAAGGGGCACCATGTTTCCACCGCCAATCGCTTGCGATGTACTCTACTTGGTGGCGCTCTATGAACGCCCCTTTCGATAGTCTCTGAAATGAACGTCCGTTATGCACGCCCATCTGCTGATTGTCCGTTTCATTATCATTCGATAAGATTTTGGATTTTCCAGCAATTAATGGTGTTTATTTTGATCTCTTTCGAGAAAAGGTAGCTCAGCCTTTGCTAACCACCGAATATTGTAATGTCTGCTGGTGTTGAAAGAAACTCTGTCTGTGGGCCTCCATGAGCCGCTATCGTAACACCATTACTCATCTTCATCCTCCTCTTCCGGAAGGTCTACCATGAATCGCTCCCTATTAAAACTTTCATCATCTGTTTTGAGTTGGGAATATTCTTCATCGTAAACTGAACGTGAGCCCGTCTTAATGTAATCATCAAGTGAAGTTTGATCTTTATGGGTTAGTACATGCTGCTCATTCTCGGAACCATCAGAAGGGAGCACAATGTTAATCTGAGGGGTGTTGTCATTTCCTTTGAGCCTGTCCATCTCTTGAGGATTGAAGGGCTTCATTTGCTGGTGGGAATATTTGAGGTATATTTCAAGGCTTTTCAGTTGAAGGGTTGGCTTAATATCTTCTGTAAGACCTAAACGATCTTTATCACCCATCGCGTACAATGCAAGCCTTTGCAATGGATCGAAATTGAGCTTCTTAGCCGTCTGTTGAGCGTTGGCAAGTTTGCGCTTCCTAGCCTCCTTAGCAGCTAGCACGTTCTTCTTGGAATACTCTTTGTCCTGTAGCCCCGGATTACCATTACAACGTCCTGTGAGGCGTGACAGGCACGTTACAAGCTTGAATTTGTGTGTCCAGTACGCTTGGTAGGCTCTGTTGATCTTTCCCGTGTCTACGTCCCTTGTACCATCTGGTCGTTTCTCAACAGCGAGGTAGGCATGTACTTTTGGATCATAATGTCTGAATAGATTGAATCGTTCGTACTGCCTTCCTTTCTTCATTTTATACTTTTCAGCGATTTGTGTAATCGTATCCTCAATCGTGTGTTTGATTGGGATGACGCTTGTATCCACAATGAGAGGGTCTTCGGGGTCGTCTGTCCAGTAATGCCCTGTAACGCTGCTTACCGCAAGCATCTTTGATTTACCGTCCGAAGGATCTTTCCAATGAACCCAATAAGGGTCTCTGTCGTCTTCTGTCATATTGCACCTATTTAAGTAATACCGGAAGAGTGTGGAGATCACTCAGGAGGGGGCTTCAGAGGCTGCCGGTATTTATCGGGATGGGTTTTGTTGTTGTGATGAAGAGTGCCCTTGGAGAAGATTTGGTCTGCCCTGTAGGATTTGAACCTACAACCAACGGTGTAGAAAACCGATGCGCTATCCAGTTGCGCCAAGGGCAGTTTGAAGTTTCTCAAAGGACACTCATTATTATTTCTAACGGGCGTTTGGCATGAACACCACAACATCTTCGTCTGAAACGTTGCACAGGCAATTATTCTTCACATTCATCGCGTAAATGTCTCTTCCATCTTCGAGTTCAAAGAACGATCCTAAAGATGTGTGTTCCGCATTCTCAATAATCTCTTCAAACTCTTCTTTGACTTGTTCAACACCTTCTTTAAGTGTTTCATCGTCAGAAAAGAAATACCACAACGAAAGTCTGCTCTCTTCAGAATCTTCTTCCGAGGAATCTTTCAGAACTTTGATAGCTTCTTGGCACCACTCAACACTTTCTTCCAAATCACTTAACAACTGTTCTTCAAACATATTTAATCTCCTTTACATAACCTGCATAATCCAGATAGTTCCAAATGTAATAAACTGAACGACTTCTGGGAGGATGTTCATAATTCTTCTGACTTCTTGTATTCTTTTGTGTACTTTCTGATAGATTTTGAAGTGTCCTTCACCTCTTTAAATTTGTCATCAATCTCTTTGATTGTTACGCCGCGATCAATACAATAATCGCCAATTAGATCATGTAAATCCTGCATAATATCCTCAAGAGTGTTTACCAATAAGTCTGCACCCTCTCGGGTTTCCTTAATTTCCCCTTCCATCACATACCCTCCTTTAGAATGCCGCTTCCGGTGTATTTATTATCTTCACCATAGAACTTCTTGTGTGCATTAACAATGCCCGACATCTTCTCTTCCTTGTCAATTAGTGGCTCATTGTTCTTGGATAAGAAGTTGTTTACGACATTCACGTATTCTTTGCACATTGAAAGCTTCTTCTCCAGATTTCCAAAGTATTGGTTTTCTTCTTCCATCGTATTCTCCTTTCCTTTGTCCGCCTTATGATAATATTATACATCCACCCATTAACTATGTCAACTATGGATGTTCATACTCGTCATACCATGCCATCAACCATTGTCATCGTAATGCTCTCCCCGTGTGACGGCGGAAGCCTCTTCCTCCGATGATCCCAAGGGGTTGCGCCACATCTCATGTTCCATGAAATATTTATCCGCTGCGATATTGTTGGAAGACGCTGCGCTCTTGATACTCTTGTCACAGGTTCCGCACAACCCATATTCCATTTGGAATTGGTCTAGGACTGCGTTGCAAGCCTCGCACCGTGTACACATGACTTTGGTCTTACGACGCTTGTTGGCCTGTGTTGATTTCTCCCCTTCGTAGAATTGCTCCATCCAATTCTTTTTCACCTTGTCTGTCATTGTAATCCCCTTTAAGTTATTCCTAAATTTTACATTTTTAATATCCCTTTTAAAGATATTTAGATAATCAATACAACGAAGAGATGAACTTAGAACCCCTGAAACCCTTTAGAAGTATTTAATATGTGTTAGAGTTTAGCATGCCGAGGATACCAAAGTCAAGCAGTATTCCAAATGAATCCAAAATACCTTTAAAATGGCACGTTAAGATCACACAAAAGGATAATACACCTGAGATGGTGCCATTGAATGGCTTTTAAGAGCCCTACAAGAGCCGTGAGAGGGCTTACTCTCAATAAGATGCCCTACCATAGCACCTACCATTAGAACGTCTCTTAGAGAGCCTTGTAGGGATTCCTAGAACTTATTGTTTTACACATCGAACATCACACATCCCAAGCCGTATGGTATTTGTAAGTCTTTTTCAGGGATGGTAAGCGTTTTTCACGGTTTCAACGACCCCTTAATAAAGCCTTATTAATATTGGTAAGGTCTTACTAAGAACTATTATAATTAGAATAGAACTAAGATATAACTTAGAATATCTTTTAAAGGTATTTAGAAGTCTCTAGAAGTACTTATTAAGGTCTTTAGAAGTAGGTCTTAGGGTAGCACGACGAATCAAACAAGTCAAGCACCCCTCGATACGTCTTAATATGTCTCAGGGCTGTTCGGTGTTCCTCACATCATCTTTGGCTTGATAAGAATTTAAAGGCTCTTAGATAATGCGTCCGCCTAAAATGGGAGGTTTTGAGGGATATATAGATAATGCGTCCGCCTAAAATGGGAGGTTTTGAGGGATATACACACAACAAGGAGATCTTGGGATATGGGATATGTCTCAGGGCTGTTCGGTGTTCCTCACATCATCTTTGGCTTGAAAGCATTCCAAAGCCGTAATACATCGAACATGCCCTTGAATGTCGTGCCAGAGAACAGGGATACCTGTGATCCGTATCAAGATACCCTCTAGGAGCTCTTACAAGGCTCGTAGAGGCTCTTTACAGTCGTAAGGAGGGCACCCCTTGCGGGTCATCCTCCAGAAGACCTTACACGGCCTTGTAGGGACTCGTAGGAATTACGATCCCATTGAAGATATTCTAAGATACCTGTTGACGTGCCCGCCGAATGGCTGTATACTGATTGGAGACTTAATAAGGGAGTGAAACAAATGAGTAAATACGAACAGACATCGAAAGCTATTGAGCAGGTTAATAACGCTTTCTTGGATGTACATAAAAAGGACATGCTAAGCTTGTATCATCTCGCTCTTATGGGAGATATTACATTGGATGATTTGGAAGACATTGCCAACAAAAGAGGGTATTCTGTAGCGGATGAGTACCGTACCCTCTTCGAGGATTTGATTGATGAGGACGAAGATGATTAAATATCGAGTTTCGTGTTTACAAACACGGGAAGGCGAGGTTTTCTACATCAAGAAAAGATTCTTGTTATTCTTTTGGGATGTTTATATACATCAGGAATGCGATGATGACGGTTTTTACAAAGACATTTTCATAACGTACAAAAGCGTTGAAGAGGCAATTGACAGTTGCAAGATTTTGAATAAATACAAATAAGGGGAATAGTGGCAATGTCTGATAATCGTGTGTATGGTGAACTTGAGACTTCAGAAGATTTCTCTAAGCGTCTTAAACATCTAATGGATATGCAGGACGATGGATTTCCAATGACTTATTACCGTGACAAATTTAACAGGGTGCGCATCAAGCATGGGCAGACTTGGTGGGTTATGGGGAATCTTGCTAAACACATCCCAAGCCTTCGTGTAGAGGGCCTCGATAAATGAAGCGGGTATATGTGTACGGACTGGGAGAAGATGGCACACGGGAGTTCCTAAGCACCTTCCTAGACGAATATGGAGCTAGGAAGTTTATAGACGAATTTAGAGGGGCTTTCAAAGGACGGTTCGAGAATTATATCTTTGGCCAGATGGCTGATGGTTTTGAAGACTGGGAGGTTTTTAAATGAATAGGTTTGAGAATCTGATACATGACGGTAATACCAAGGAAGCCGTTGAGAGTGCTATTAGAGATGGATCAGGAGGTTTAGCAACATTGTATTTTCCCAACTTAACTCAGAGGGACTTGGAAGATATGCACGACATTATAGAAGCTAGTTTGTCGAAAGCCCTTGACACAACTGTTCTGGTGGATAAATAATGCTTATTGATTACGATCTGGTTGTATATGAGAAGCGACAAGGGTTTACATTTGCCTTCTATGAAGGGAGCAGGGCGTGCATAAAAGGGGACGATAAAGAAGGAGTTCTAGACTTGTTGAAAAGTATTGTGGCTATTCGAGATCACCGAAAAAGCTTAATAAAGGGGTGATTATATGAAACCAATGCTTGCAGTAAAAGCCGATATTGACAAACTGAAATTTCCCGTGTACATACAGAAGAAACTTGATGGCATCCGTTGTATCGTAAAAGACGGCGTTGTTCTTAGCAGGACGCTCAAGCCGATCCGTAACGAATATGTACAATCACTATTCAGCCATCTTGAGGGTGCCGATGGAGAGCTTGTTGTCGGGTCTGCTACGGATGAGAAGGTCTTTCAAACAACGTCATCGGGGGTGATGTCGAAGGGTGGAAAGCCCGATGTAAATTTCTACATCTTTGACAGATGGGATTTAGGCCACATGCCTTATGAAGAACGAAAGGTGCACCTACACGGGAGCGGGGAGCGTGTCCGAGGGGTTCCTGCAAACGTTATACACAGCCTCAACGAGCTTGATGAAGCCAATTCAACATTCATCGCCGATGGTTACGAGGGTAGCATTCTAAGATCGCCTCACGGGCTTTACAAGTTCGGGAGATCTACGGTTAACGAAGGGTTCCTCCTCAAG
>Ga0136565_1000413_pt1 | contig 14295 bp, 13 predicted proteins | sample AntDeeMetagenom1_FD_104783 | JGI IMG/M metagenome (GOLD analysis project Ga0136565, IMG submission 104783) | Saline lake microbial communities from Deep lake, Antarctica - Metagenome #1 | ecosystem: Environmental > Aquatic > Non-marine Saline and Alkaline > Saline | place: Antarctica: Deep lake...
AGTTCGAACCGCACGTCGATTGTGGCGTGCATGGGGTACCTCGGTTTGGACACCAGAGGCAACCCCGCCTTCACGGGAGTCAGTTACTACTGAACTCTAGAGGACTTTGCGACACGACCATTATCTTTACTATATGGTATTTGAATCATATATTGGACTCTTCGAACGGGAGGGTGGAATATGAGTGTATCTTGCAAATTTTCATAATCTGAGTAGGGCGTTCTTTAATATATTGATTACTAGACATGAACGCTATGATCCAGTGGATCGAGATGCAATCTCATCATAAGCCATGAGATCATGCCTAATCAGGGGAGAGTAGATCATCATATAACTTTTCGAATTTTGCCACCATATTCTCAAGCGCAAATTCTTTTCGTGCATACTCGCTCGCCGCAGTGCCAAGATTTTCACGCATATCAGCATCGTCTAACATATCCGTTACCCGCCTGGAGATCTCCTCGCTATTACGCGGAGGTACAAACATCCCTGTAACTCCATCGTCAATGAGCTCGGCACTGCCATCGACAGGTGTCGCAACAATTGGAAGCTCTGCGATCATCGCCTCGATCAACGCACCTGGAAGCCCTTCGAAGTGAGACGGGAACACGAATACGTCCATCAGATCGAGCATATCAGGGACGTCATCACGGTGACCCGCGAACGTTACGGATTCGCGACAGCCTAGCTCTGTCGCTTTTGCTTCGAAACCTTCTCGTTCAGGCCCATCGCCGACGAATAGCAACTGTGCATCAGGATACGCGTTGAGAACTAACGGCCATGCATTGAGAAGGTCAAGGTGACCCTTGCGCCTAACTAACCTACCTACCGTTCCGACTACGGGGAGGTCACCATCAATTTGTAACTGTTGACATACTCTCTCAGATGCTGATCCAGATACAAACTTACTTATTTGCCTTCCATTGCGAATGACCTCCACTTTTTCAGGGTTTGCTCCTCGGGCGATCACATATTCCATTCCAGCCTGAGAATTTGAAACGATGAGATCGGATAGTCCGAATGTGTATCTCTCGCTAACTCTGCGAAGCAATGGTGGCTCCTCTGGGATTGCGCGTACTCCAGTAATTATGCTAGCATTCTGTGTAGTTAACCCACTAAATCTGGCAAGTAGATTATCGTAGTATAAAAAGGATTGAATGATATCTGGCTGTTGTTTCCTCACCTCCCGAATAAAACGTAGTGGCGCTAAAACGTCGCTTTTACCGGATGCTTTTAGTGAACGATAATCTACGAATTCTGAGACCTCTTTAATGAGCCTACCTTCGTCTTTAATCGTCCAGATTGTAACTGCATACCTACTTTGATCTAGGTTTCTAGCTAGGTCAAGCAGTGTTCTCTCGGTACCTCCAACAGGGAGTTGGCCAATTAGAAACCAGATCTCTGTTCGTCTCTCCTGTAACCGCGTATCCGGTCCAGTTACTTTACTCAACATGACTCACTACTGCTCTGTACTTTCCGGCTTCCGTACGGGGGATTGAGTCGAGCACTTGGACTTTTACAGTTATGTCTTCACCGACACGGTCCTTGAGCTTCTTGATGGCGATGTGTGCCTGTTCATCGGTGTATCCGTCATCCGGAACGATCTGTAACACGAACTCGTTGACGGACTCTTGAATAATCCGTGACTCGCTAACGCTCTCCGTATATTTAAATACGTTATAACTCAGCATCGGCACGCGCCGTCCATCCTTGGTGATAACGACTTCGTCTTGACGTCCGATGATCTCCTCGATGATCGGCATCTCTCTACCACACTTACACTCGCGATACACCGGGGGTCCACGACCCATATCACCTATCCGATATCGAATGAGAGGCATCGCCCGATTGTTTAATGCAGTAAGCACGATCTCTCCGACTTCACCTTCAGATACAGACTCACCTTTCTCGTCCAAAACCTCGATGATCCCGATCTCGGGGTTAACGTGCATTTGACCACCCGAACACTCCGTAACGATCGCGGCACCTTCTGTCGATCCGTATTGATTGTACACTTTAGTCGAAAGGCCCTCCTCGATGATCGCCCTGTCCTCCTCACGAAGCATCTCAGCGGTCGGGAAGCATGCCGGGATTTTGATGTCTCGATCAGTCTCGATCGCGCGCTGTGCACAGTACCGGATCGAGGAGGGGTATCCGTCGATAAATTCAGGCTCGAACTCTTCTATCTCATCCAAGTATGCATCGACTGTTTCATCTCCCAAGTGGTAACTTGATAATAAGAGGCGGTTATTTGCCCGATCGTGCCGTCCGTACGGGCCCTGAAACTGGTTAGCCGGTACGATTTTGTTTCCAGTGAACGACGCTCGACGATCTCCGTACCGACAGCCGCCCCAGCTCCAGAAGCGGTTCATCACTGCCCAGTACTTTATATGTGACGGCTTGTCGTGATACGTTATCTTTGGTGTACCAGTCGTTCCGCTTGTGCTCAGGGCGATACAATCGTCCGTGTCTACAACGTTTGAGACGAGTGACTCCGGATCCTGACGAAGTGTTTCACTATCTAAAAATGGAAGGTTTTTTAACGCTTCTTGGACGGTTGTCGCCGATCGGACTGGTTCAATATCGAGATCGCAATAGTGCTCGGTAGTCTGCTTTGCGTGGGTCACGATATCTTGAAGTTTTGCTCGTTGATCCTGTCTCCAGTCTGCCGCGTCTTTCCATTGGTGTTGTCGGTATTTTTTGCTACAGATCTCGAACTGTTTATTATATCGCGTTCGCCGGATTTTGAGCCCTAACGCCGAAACAGCGACTGATTGCAAAGGTGGCGGAGACGTATTGTAGATCTTACGAAGGAACCAATTGTTTTGGACTTACATCCATCATTTACTTATCAGTAGTGCTTATTACCGTTTCGTCTCCCATGATGGTCACCTTCTTTGACCTTAGTGAAACCCAATATAAATTAAAGAGATGATCCTTACAACCAGACACGCTGAACTGTGGACAGATTGGTTACTACCAATACGTCTTTCTCGGTCCTCATCCACGATGTAGCCTTTTTTAAATTATATACCACGTCTTCATTTGCACGATAATCAGATTTGTAATTCTCCAGCATTGCTAACCCTGAAGGCAATCCAGTCTAGGTCATCAATCGCAGAACGTTGTGTTCATAGTACTAAACACCAAATTCCTTGGTGAGGTAGTGACGCCCAAATGAAATAGTCCTCGCGGGTGCTTCACATCCGAACACTTGAGATGATTCTTAGAGTGGCTCAATGAATTGCATGTGCGCTTCAATAGACAGTATATCTGCTGCTTTCGTGGTTTGTGGTGAACAAACTCCTCGAACGCTCGTCAGCAACTAGCTCGGAGCGAGTGAATGATTTCGAGGCCTAATTGCTAGAAAACATGTGAATCGAGGCAGTGTCTGCCTGCATCAGATCGTCGAATTCCTTGCAGGAAATCGAAAACTAGAGACGTGATTTCGCATCGGTATCGTTAACAACCAAAGTCTGGCGTAGAGCTTCGATAGAGAAGTTCTCCAACAACGCCATACCGCTCCTTGTTGATAAAGTATGACAAATTTTTATTATTCAGTATTAGTTAATGTGACTACCCATCCTAAGCTCTAACATAATCGTATGTTGCTAATGGGCGCGATAGCGATAGCGGGACAAACTGTGAAAGAAGGTCGGTCGTTTAGGTGTCATTTTTCTTAATAAGTAATTCTAGGGCCCTGGTTGTCCGCTCGACCGTCTCCCGCCAGAGATGTTTATTGACAACAACCTCGCGCCGACTGTCGACGACCTGCTCACGCTCGATTCCCGCGATGATCGACGCCGCTGTCGCGCCCGTGTCCATTACGTTGACGACCGCGTCCCGATTGCCGAGCACCGGGCGCACGTGCTCTAGATCGCTCACCACCACCCGCGTCCCACTCGCCATCGCCTCCAACACGGTCCGTGGGACTCCTTCCGCACGACTTGGCAACACCAGAACGTCCCCGCTCCGGTACACCGCTGGCATCTCGTCGTAGGGTACCTGCCCAAGGAACGAAACCGACTCTCCGATCCCTAGTTCTGCGACCTGCTCATTTAACTCCCTGTATAACGTCCCCTCACCACACAAGTACAGCTCGGAGTCGGGATAAGTCTCTAACACGTTCGCGAACGCCTCAATCGCCAGCCATGGTCGTTTCCCATCCGCGAACCGCCCAACGAACAACACTACAGGGCCCTCGGCGTCGATCAGGTCGCTCTCGGGGCCCTCCGGGGTGAACCGCTCCGTGTCGATTCCGTTGGCCACCACCTCGATCCGCGATCTCACGCCAAGCTTCCTCACTCGTTCTCTGCCCACGTCGGTGTAACAGAACACGACATCCGCCTGGTTGAACGTCCACCGCCCAATCGTCTTTAGGTACAGCGTGAACAGCCGTTCGGGTGCGTTCTGTGAGTAGAGTCCGTGGTTCGTGATCGCCAACGGGATCTCCCCCATTTGACGCTTCAGCGCGGCGAGATTCGTTGTGAAATAGCAGTGTGAGTGTGCATGCATCACGTCGAACTCTTCGCTGTCGGCATGCCACAGGTATCGCGCCACAGCGGGAGAGATGTCATTACCCAGCAAATTCACACCCGGCGAGACCCGCACGACTGTGTATCCGTGCGTCTCCTCAATCTGCGGCAACGATTTTTCTTTGCGCGTCGTAAGCACCGTCACGTCGTGACCCATCGTTGCCTGGTCCCTCGACATGGCGTGCACGTGGTAGTCGCCCCCACCCTTCGTGTCGGGGTAAATCCACGGTGCTACCCGGAGAATTCGCATCACGCTGTCGTATTCATTGCCTTAACACGAAGGTTCCGGTTCTTCGGACATACTGGCTGGGCCGAACTCTGGTTGTCCTCGTAGCTGATACCTACCCTTTACGACGTCAAAGGGGTCTCTAGCCAGTATCACGTGCTGGTTTTTCGACAATCCAAGTTTTTATTAGCAGCCGTGTGGCCCACCTTATCATGGGTTCAAACAGCAAACACCTTGTGCAGGTTGACCGGTGCGCCGAGACGGAACTAGCCCGTGATTTGGAGGCGAATAAATGACGGACGGCAACACGATCGCGTTCTTCCCGGAGCAGGCGTACGGCCCGGCGTTGAACTCGGTCGGTATCGCACAGGAGTGCGCGGATCTGGGTCATGAACCGGTGTTCATTACTGATCCATCGATGGAGGGATTATTCGAAGAGTACGGGTTCGAAGAGTGCTACATCGACATGTCGGATCCGGATATGAGTGCAGAATAGAAGGCGCGGTATTGGGATGAGTTCATCAATAAGCACATTCCGAATTTCGATAAGGATGCGTACGAGCAGATTGATAATTATATCCTGGAGTGTTGGGAGGCGATTGTTGAGACGGCTGAGTGGTCACAGAAGGGGCTCCCGGATGCGCTCGAAGAGATTGACCCTGATCTCGTTGCGGTGGACAATGTGATAATGTTTCCTGCGGTGAAGAATTTCGATGCGCCGTGGGTGCGTATCACGTCGTGCACGGAGAATGAGATTCCGGATCCGGGTATCCCGCCGTACCTGTCGGGGTGCCGTGCGGATGAGTACAAGGCGCATGAGCGGTTCCGTCAACGGCTGAATGACGTGATTGAGCCGGTGCATGATGAGTTCAATGAGTTCCTCGCGGAGCACGGCGTTGATCCGTACCCAGTCGGTCAGTTCATGGAGCCGTCACCGTTCCTCAACTTACTTTTGTACCCTGAGCCGCTCCAGTGGGATCGGTGGATTCCGCTTGATCCTGACCGGTTCCAGTACCTCGAAGGGTGCGTCCGCCAGGAAGAAACGTTTGAGGTGCCGGACTTCGGCGAGGAGCTGAACGATGCACCACTTCTATACTTGAGCTTCGGGAGTCTCGGTGCCGGTGACACTGATCTCTTGCAGCGCCTCATCGACTTTTTGGGTGGCCGTGAGTACCGGTGTCTTGTGAACATCGGTGAGTACGGTGATGCGTACGACGACGAGGAAATCCCTGAGAACGTCGTTATTTCTGACTGGTTCCCGCAGCCGTCGGTCATCGATCAATGTGACGTCGTCATCCACCATGGGGGCAATAACACGACGAACGAGTGCCTCTATTACGGGGCGCCCGCGGTCGTGATGCCGTACGCGTGGGATGGTTTCGATAATGCGACGCGTGTCGATGAGACGGGGCATGGGTTCCGCGTTCACCGGTCCGACTGGGATGGTAAGGAGCTTGCGGAGAAGATTGAGGCGTGTATCACGGACGAGGCGTTGCAGGCTCGGCTTGATGCGGCCAGCGAACGCATGCAGTCGGCGAACGGGACGAAGAAGGCTGCGCGCCTCATGGACGAACTGCTCGAGGAGCATGCCTGAGGAGTCGGGGTCGCCGACGGCGAGCGCCATTGAGAATCCTGCTTCATTGGAGCGGGCGGATCTCGATGATTGGTGGGAGGTCCCCACGATGATTGAGGGGGCATCCCACACGTACGGGACCGTGATTCACAAGGGGCCGGACGGGGAGTCCGAGTGCGGGGTCTGGGAGTGTACGCCCGGGTACTGGGATTGTGAGGTGACACGCGATGAGTTCTGTCAGTTCCTCTGTGGGAGCGCTACGTACACGCATGAGTCTGGCGAGGTCAAGGAGATTGAACCGGGGAAGACCGTGTTTTTCCCGGCGGGGTGGACGGGGACGTGTCGCGTTCACGAAACGGTCCGGAAGGTGTACATATGCCGGTGAGTGCATGCCGGTGACCGATTACAGCCAGAGAACGCAGCGTGCGTGCTCGGAGGTGGTGAGCCGATGACGATGTTTGACCCTGTGGGGCGCCAGCTCTACTTCGACGGCGACTTTCACGAAAGCCGGTCGGCGGGAACCATCGACGTGGTGAACCCCGCGACTGAGGAGCAGTTCGGGCGCGTCGCTGACGTCGACGCCGATGAGGTTAAACGAGTAGTGATGCGGGCGAATGAGGCGCAGGTGGACTGGGCAGACACGGACCCGATGACTCGTGCTGCGTACTTGCACGATGTTGCTGACCACATTGAGGCTACGGACTTTGAGGCGGCGGCGAAGCTGATGACGCGTGAGCATGGGAAGCCGTTCCCGGATGCGGAGGGGGAATTGGCGAATGTCGCGCCCGTGTTCCGGTACTTTGCTGAGCTGGCGCGTCATGATGGTGGTTCCGTCCCGGGGTCGACGCAGTCGGAGTCGTTCCAGTTCGCGAAGCACTTTCCGTACGGGGTTTCTGTTCACATTGTCCCGTCGAATTTCCCGGTGTTGTTGATGTGTTGGACCGTTGCGGCTTCACTCGCGGTTGGGAACGCGGCGATGGTGAAGCCGTCTGAGCAGACGCCGCTCTCGACGCTGCGATTCATGCAGCACTTCGAGTCACTGCCGGATAGCCTAGTTGCGTGCGTCACGGGTCGCGGTGAGACGGCCCAAGCGCTTATTCAGTCGTCGGGCACGGACGCGGTCGCGTTCACTGGTGGCGTGGAGACCGGCCGGAAAGTGGCGAGTGCATCAGCAGAGCAGTTGAAGCCGTCCGTTATTGAGGCGGGCGGTAACGACCCGATGATTGTGACGGAAAATGCTCCGATGGAGGTGGCGGTAGCGGGCTCAGCCACCGCAGCTTTCCATCTTTCTGGGCAGGTGTGTACGTCTTCGGAGCGCTTGTACGTCCACGAGGCTGTTCACGACCAGTTCGTTGACGGGCTAGTTGAGATGGCGACTAGCCTCCGCGTCGGCAACGGCCTCGGAGCGAGCGAAATCGGGCCGCTCGTTAGCGAGGCCGCCCGAGACAACGTGGCGCGCCTGGTTGACGAGGCCGTTGATGCCGGTGCGAGCGTCGCGTGCGGCGGCCGCGTGCCGCCCGACCGCGAGACGGGGTGGTTCTATGAACCGACTGTCCTGACTGGCGTCACGCCGGGAATGGCGGTGAGTCGGGAGGAGGTGTTTGGGCCGGTTGCGCCGGTCTGTGAAGTTGCGAGTCTTGATGAGGCGCTTGAGCTCGCTAACGATACTGCGTACGGTCTTGGTTCGTCGGTGTTCACAACTGATCTTGCGGAGGCGATGCGGTCCTACGAGACCTTGGAGTCGGGCATGGTCTGGGTCAATAATCCGATGATCGACAATGACGCGATTCCGTTCGGGGGGTGGAAAAACTCGGGCGTTGGTCGTGAACTCGGGAAACAAGGGTTGGACGCGTTCCGGCAGACCAAGATGGGTGTCGTTGATTGGAACCCGAAGAAACACGACTGGTGGTTCCTATACCCTGAGGAGTGGTTCTACGAGGCTGGCGCGCAGCGGTTCTGACGCCGGTCCGAACTGCGATCTCAGTGTTCGTCGACACCGCCGTTGATAGCTACGGTGAGTGCACCTTGGAGCACTGCTTTCTCGCCGAGTCGGCTGTTGGTGACGTTGGGAACGTCGGTCACGACCGCGTCGGGCAGGCGCTCTCTGATCGGGTCGACGACTAACGCGGGGTTGTTCAACGCGACGGCGCCGCCGATGACGACGACTTGCGGCGCGTACGAGTGGACGAGGTTTGCGACGCCGATAGTGTTTAGCGTAGCGACTTGCTCGATGACGCGGTCGGCCAGCGGGTCGCTGTCGGCGCGTTTGAAGACTTCCTTCGCGGTGAACTCATCGTCGGCGTCCAGCGGCAGCTCTGTGTCGATGTTTTCGCGGTGGTGGAGTGCGCGTGCGAACCGGGGGATGTTTTCGCCCGAGCAGTATGCTTCCCAGTGGCCGGGGTGCCCGCACCCGCAGGTCATGAAACCGTCGTGGTCGATGGTGGTGTGGCCGACTTCGCCTGCGTTCCCGTTCCACCCGACGAGCGCGCCGTCCGCGATGACGCCCGCGCCGATGCCTGAGGAGATGGTGAGGTACACGAGATTGTCGACGTCAGGGTGTGCGTGCTCATGTTCGCCGATCGCGCCGGCGAGCGTGTCGCTACTCAAGTAAACAGTATCGGTGTCGAGGAGCGCGCACAGCGGGTCCCGCAAGTGGAGCGGGCCGACGTCGCCGGAGAAGTTCGCCGATACCGACACTGTTCCTGTTTCGAAGTCGAGGCGCCCCATCGCGGCGACGCTGGCGGCTGCGACAGTCGTCGGGTCGACGCCGGCGTCCTGACAGGCGTCCTTGACGACGTCGCATATGGCGTCTGACACCGTTTTTCTGGGCTGTGTTCCATCGGGTGTCTGGGTGCGTGCGCTGCCGTTCACGGTTCCGTGTTCGTCGCCGACGGCTGCTCTGAGGTTCGTTGCGCCGAGGTCGACGCCCACGTAGTGCATTGTCATGACGAGACGAGCGGATGGACTTAACGCTACCTTCGAAGAATCGACCGGCCACTAGGAACATAGCATGGTGTTGCACCGGTATCCTGGGGTCTTCGAAAACTGTTATCACGCGGCCTCCGTGTACTGTGGGCTATGCAGGATATCGTGTTCGGGACTGGTGGGTGGCGTGCGGTGCGCGAGGAGTTCACTGAGGAGCGCGTCCGACGGGTTGGGCAGGGCGTCGCCACTTACATCCAAGACACGGCTAGTGATCCGGACCGGCCGGTCGTGGTCGGGTATGATGCCCGGGAAGGCTCTGAGGCCGCTGCAGAGATGCTTGCTGACGTGCTCGCGGGGAACGGGTTCGATGTCTTAGTGTCGGACCGGGATGTTCCGACGCCGACCGTTGCGTACGCTATCACGGACCGTGACCTTGCAGGCGGGGTGATGGTGACTGCGTCGCATAACTCGCCGGAGTATAATGGCGTGAAGTTCGTCCCGGAGGACACGCTGTCGCCGCTGCCAAGCGTCACCGAGGCTATCGAGAAGCGTCTCGCTGCTCCGACAACGGTTCCTGCGTCTGAGCGCGGCACTGTCGAGCGGTTCGACCCGGTACCGGCGCACGCCGAGCGGGCGCGCGAACTGACAGCTTCGTACTTCAACACCGATCTGAGCGACCTGACGATCGTGTACGATGCTATCCACGGTAGCGGGCGTGGTGTCACTGACGACCTGTTAGAGGCGGCTGGCGCGACGGTTGTGCGTCGCCGCTGCACCCGTGACCCGACGTTCGGCGGTGTTGCCCCGGAACCCGGCCCGGAGACGCTTGCGGGCCTTCCAGACGCGGTAGCGGAACATGACGCGGATCTCGGAATCGCTAACGACGGGGACGCGGACCGCATCAGTATTTGTACGCCCGAGCGCGGTGTTGTCAACGGCCATTTGCTGTTCGCTGGAGTGTTCGAGGCGTTGTTGACGGACGGGAATGCTAACGGCGCCGCTATCCGAACGGTATCGACGACGTTTCTTGTCGACCGCATCGCAGAAGCTCACGGCGTCCCGGTGCATGAGGTTCCAGTCGGCTTCAAATGGATTGCGCAGGGGATGGCGATGCATGACGGCCTGTTCGGGGGCGAGGAGTCCGGCGGGTACACTGTCCGGGACCATATCGGTGAGAAGGACGGCGTGCTCTTGGCGTTACTTGCGGCAGCGGCGACGGCAGTTGAACAGTTCGATGAGCGCCTCGATGGCATTTTCGAGACGCATGGTGACGTTTACGCCTCGAAGCGAAGCGTCGACTGCCCTGACGAGTTGAAGGGCCAGGTCGTTGAGGACCTGTCGTCGTCGATTCCGGATCGCGTCGACGGCCTCGAAGTCACTGAAACGGTGACCCTGGATGGGTTCAAGCTCTTACTGTCGGACGGGTCATGGATACTGGTACGGCCGAGCGGCACGGAGCCGAAGCTCCGCGTGTACGCCGAGTCACCAGAGGAAGAGCGGATCAATCGGTTGCTGGACGCCGGCGCGGATATCCTTGAGCCCCTGGTAGCCCGCCACCGACAGGCGTGACTGATAGCGTTCGGTTGTACTTTCGCTCTAGAAAACTGCTTGCTGGCGGGAATTTATACTATTAGATCTCACAGGAGGGTGAACGTGAGAGAAGCGGATTTCTGAGTTGATGCGTGTTCGGTGGTTCACTCGGTCGTCTCTGTTGGGCGGTCCAGTACGACTGTTCCCATATCGGTCACGACCTTCCAGATTTGTCGAATCACGATTTTGAGATCGAACCAGAATGATTGTTCTCTGATGTACTGAATGTCATACCGTAGTTTTGCGTCTGGCTCTGTGCTTTTTGCGTCGTTTATCTGTGCGAGCCCTGTCAATCCGGGGGTGACAAACCAGCGTTTCCGCCAGCTGTCGGTTTCCTGCTGTAGTAACTCTTCTTCGTGGGTCCATGCTGCTCGCGGGCCAACGACGCTCATTTGCCCGCCGAGGATCGCCCACAGTTGGGGGATTTCGTCGAGATGTGTCCGCCGCAGGAGGCTGCCAACGCGTGTGATTCGGTCGTTTTCCTCGTCTGTCACTGGTTCTGCGGAGTCGCCTTCCGGGATCATCGTCCGGAACTTGTACACCGGAAACATCTCTCCAAACCCGGTTGTTCGTTGTTGCTTGTAGAACACTGGTCCCGGGCTATCTAGTTTGACCGCCACTGCAATAGCCAGGATTACGGGGGCTAACACTACCAATCCGACCCAGGCGAACGCGATGTCGAACATGCGTTTGAACAGGTAATCCTGCGGATCCCACGGCTCAAGATCCACATCAACCAGTGTTTCGACGTTCTCGGACGCTGTTAACACGTCGTCTGCATACCGCCGGTGGACTCGTGCGTGGACACCGTGTTTGTGACACTGATCGAGCGTGCCGAAGAACTCACCGCGATCAACCGTGTCGAACGCCAGCACAACCGTGTCCACATCCTGTTTCGTGAGCACGTCATCGAGTTTTGAGAGACCGCCGAGTCGTGTGAGTCCGGTGACTGCTGGTCCACCGTCAGTGACTGCCTGGACCCGCTGTTGTGTTTCTGATGCGGTAGGAACACGTATTGGTGGCTGTCTGATTGCTTGCGGCGGGCACAGATACCCTAACAGCGATAGCTCTGATTCGGCGACGATGTGTTCCATTTGCTGGTGATCGTCACCGACGATAATCGCTCGGTGGTTCCCATTGTGGACCCGTCGCCGGATTGTGACGAACCACAGTGGTATCGCGATGAGTAACACTCCTGTTGTCATTGCGAGGGTTGTCCGTGGCAGTCGGAATGAGTAGTTAAAGTAGCCAAGTGCTGCGATTCCGAGCGCTGCTACGACGACGCGTTTCTGTGTGAAGATGAGTACATCGAGCGTTCGCCATGGGTGCGGTTTGTACAAAGGTACTAATGCGACGAGGACGATTGCGGCGCTTGTCCAGAGGGTTAGTTGGAGGGATACACTACTGTACGGATAGACAATTGGGTCGAGCCGCCAGAACAGCGGGATGTGCGTGGTAACTGCTGTTTGGATGAGTGGGTGGTTGGCGATGAGTATCGCGAGGAGCGTCAGGGCAACTGCCCCGGAGGCGCTTACAATCCGGTACCGCCAACCAGATAACACTACTAGTTAGGTGTAAGCTATAGTACAAAAATACTGTGCTTTCGTTCACAGATTGGAGTTCCAAAGATAGCAATTTCGTTCAAGCCTCGATCCGTAATCTGCCGTCGCCATCTGGGGGATTAGGATTATCCTACTATGCGTTTCGGACAGTTTTCGGGGGTAGTCTCTGAAGAGATCCGCTGGCAGTAAAAGGTTTCAGAACCCGTTCAGTATACCGCGGGCGAGGGCAGGAATGACTTTGTCCTGAAACGAGTCGCAGCGGTTCGCTGGCAACATCGCGGCGAGGAAGCCGAGAGGAATCCTGTCGAGAAATGAAGTGGCTCTGGACAGTATTTAGCGGCCGGATTTCGAATGATCGGGCAAATTAAACGTTCACCGTCAATGGCGATGATATTTTTCGACTCGTGGTGAATCGGATCTCAATCACTCCGCGATGACCAACTCAACTCGTTCCGAAGACCCATCTACGGGTGGCAGCGGGCTCTCATCGAGATTTTTCCAACGGGGTGGTGGGCCTCTTCGACGCACCTTACGATACCGCAACGGTGGCCCTTCTGTTCTTCATTTCTCCGGACGAACGGCCGTCGATATGGTCGGTTACACGGTTGACGAACTATTTTCTGAATAGATCGTCTCTCAGATCGTTCGGCATTGAACCCTTATACTCCATCTTGGCGAAATCGCTTCACGGTTACGTCGACGTCGTCGAAATCGTCGTCAGCACCCGTGTAGGCTGTCGCCCCCTTTGTCGCTGCCGTGGCTACTGTGAAGGCATCACCAAGTGCGACGGTGTAGTCGCGTTTGTACTCGGCGGCCGTTTCCCAGACATCTTCGGCAGTGACGACGTCACACCAGTTTCGAATCCGCGTTACGTATGCCTGCGCCGTCTGCGGGTCATCTCGTCCGCATACGTACTGTACTTCGGTACATGTGACCGTATTCACAGATCCATTCAACTGACCGTCTTCCACGCGGTCAATAATCGCTTCGACTGCATCACTCCCCGGCTCGTTCCAGTAATAGGCAATCAGCGGTTCCGCGTCGAATACGACGTGATCCATTACTGTTCTCGTTCGAGGCGGTTGCTTCGCTCCTCGTCGACTGCCCGCTCTTCGCGTAGGATGGCTGTCCCGTGCTTCGACGTAGTTGCGGCTCCACGGAAGTCTTGGAGACTGGGGAGCGGTTCGACGACGATTTCTCCCTGCTCGTTCTCCCGGATGCGGACTCTACTGCCCGGTTCGATTCCGTGCTTTTCTCGGAGTTCTTTGGGAATCGTCGCCTGGCCTTTCTGACTCAGGTTAACGATTCGGCCCTCGGAGGTTGTACTCATTATAGTATTACTATTCAATGTATTACCTTGAACCTTTTCCCGGTCGCGCGGGGTAGTGTTTAGTTAAGGATGAAGAGTGAGGTGGCCGAATTTCTTGGTGATCTATGCCAGAAATCGCCCGCCTCACCGGACATAGAGACTGGATCGATTTGGACTTTGTGGAGCCTGAACGGACACCCGAGTCCGCGATGGCGATCGGTATTCAATCGCACGTTGCGGGCCTCTCGTTGTCGAATACAGTCGAATTGCTCGAAGACCTGGGTGTCCAACGCAGCCGGAAAGCGATCCACGATTGGGTCCAGAAAGCCGATCTTCAGCCCAAATCTGGAAAAACACCGAACCAGATCGCGCTCGACGAAACAATGATCGCATCAACGACCAGCAGTTCTGGCTGTACGCTGCTGGCGATCCAGCGACGAACGAACTGCACCACGTCCGGCTGTTTTCGACGACCACCACCGCTTTGACCGAGATCTTTCTTCGTGAGCTGCGAGAAAAACACGACGTCGAAACCGCCGTGTTTCTCGTCGATGGCGCGAAACACCTCCAAACCG
>Ga0136565_1000483_pt1 | contig 13282 bp, 18 predicted proteins | sample AntDeeMetagenom1_FD_104783 | JGI IMG/M metagenome (GOLD analysis project Ga0136565, IMG submission 104783) | Saline lake microbial communities from Deep lake, Antarctica - Metagenome #1 | ecosystem: Environmental > Aquatic > Non-marine Saline and Alkaline > Saline | place: Antarctica: Deep lake...
ACATCGCGCCAGCAGGGACGCAATCCCTACGAGAAGCTCAAGCGCATTGTCCGAGACAACGAGATGATTTCACGGACTCACGCTGTGCCATCCGTCGAGTCCTCGGGGTAAACACATACGTTTGTCGTAAAGCCCTCGAATTCGTCGTCAGTGACTTCGATACTGGCGACGCTGAGCGTCTCGTCGTGACACGAACGAATGTCCAGGCATCCGTCGACCAGCTTCGGTCTGACTCGATGGATTCACGGTCGTTTCGAGAGTTCCAGTGATTCTACAGGAGTCTACAGATAACCGTGGTAAGTGCCCCGGGATTCGACCCAAGCGGTTCACGTTCGAGTATGCGACTCAAATCTTCCCGTAGTCAGAAACTGAAATGAAGTAAATCATCTCTTGATATTATGGCCATGGACCGGATGCGCTCGTCACTCAGAACGTTGTCGATTCCATGACTGTGGAGGAAGTCTCTGAATTAGCAGTTGTTACGGATACGATTTCTTTATTCAGATTGGAACGTACACTAATTACGGGAATCAGCCTGAATAAAATTCCTGTGCTACTATCAACTGCTATACAGACCAATGTGATCTGGAGAGGCCGTAATTCAGGAGTCCGCAAGCAATTTTAGTGTTTTCTGATCCCGGTCGTCGTAATACCGGTCCAAGGCCATCCTGAATGGGGTCGGATCGTCAGCAACCGCTTCGAACAGCGTCATCGAGGATCGGAATTTCAAGTCGTCCGGAGAGCCAAAGATGTCGTTCGCAGACCGCCCGTCGACGGCATTCACGAGCCCAGTGCACTCCCGCAGTCGAGGGCCGAGGATCGGGTGATCGAGATAGGCCTCGGCCTCTGCTCGTGATCCGATGGCGTAGCGCTGTGCCATCTCGCTGCGGCCAAGGCCAGCGAACTGTGGGAACACGAACCACATCCAATGGGTACGTTTCTGGCCCGATCGTAGTTCGTCTTTGACTTGTTCTATCACGGGATCTTGTGCATCAACGAATCGCTGAAGATCGTACGGATCACTGGAATCTGTCATTTGTGTCTGTTATGTGTTTGAATTGTGAAAAAGGAATGCGATTATTTGTTGTGGGTAATGCGATTTTTATTCAGTCTGCACTCTGCAAACTCTTCGGCGTACCGAACGACGTCGACGGTATCGTAGATTTGCCGCCGGAGTTGGTGCCACAGAGCTGCGAACAACTGTGCTCGACCCTTGGATCCGGGTAGGCGTTTGAGAAACCACCTCTCAAATGGATACGAGAACAACCCTAAGAGTACCTCGGTGAAGACGGATACTATACCAGTAGTTGCGAATTCGATTTCTTTACTCACTTTGGGGCGTGAAACTGAATCACTCATTTAGACGATTCCGCCTGTTCAAAACAACTCGCCAAGTACATACTCTGTTTCTGGTAGTTCGGTCTGGATGTCAAGATAACGCGGCGGCGAACATCGCCGGTCGCGTCAACCCGTGGGGTGAGAGCGTCCGTTGGGAACCCGGACGCAATGACACGCCTCGGGATGGGAGCGGTTGTGACACCGCCACAGTCCAGCGTGAGACGAGCGAGAAACCCTCGCAGATGACGCTCACAGCATATTCGGACTGAAACCTGCCTACCGGATTCCCCTCGTAGGGGAAGCCCGGGCGTTCACGCCGGGGAGGATGTCACCAAAAAGACGATATCCCTGTCGAATTCCTCGAGCCAGTCAAGAACAGTTGCTGCAGAAGTACGAATGGTCAGGTCGCCACCGTACAGTACTTCGTCGTCTGAGTCGACGGTTGCGTTCCAGTTGTCGACCAGTATTTCGTTCATCACAATTGGGACCGCTCACGGTGTCGAACCTTGTAGGAGACGGTCGGAAGGAAACTTTACTCAGAAGGGTGGTCGACTCGATCGACGACACGACCAAAGGCCACGTTCTCGCGGACGGTTTCGATTTCGATTTTGACTCGCTCTCCCATCTGGGTCTCGGGGACGATCACGACGTACCCTCGGTCGACACGGGCGAGGCCATCACCTTGATCGCCGATCTCTTTGATCTCGACGACGCGGGTGTCGCCTTCGTTCACCGGTGGCCGGTCGTGATTGTGATCGGGATCGGGATCGGGATCGGTTTCGTGATCGTTGTCGTGGTCGGACTCTGGTTCGTTTGATAGTGATGGCGACTCCTGGTCTGTCGGCACCTCGAACATCGCGAGTTGGTAGGCTTCGGTAGGATCGACGTACCCGACGTCGACTTCCTGTTTCGGGACTTCGACGACGTACGAATCGTCTCGGGCTTCGACTTCGGCCGAAAACAGACAGGTGAGTTGCTCAGAAATATTCATTGATCCGATGGCAGCTAGACACACCCGTAACTTGATACTACCGAGAGGGATTTGCTTCTCGCTTCCGACGAAATGGGGTCCTCGACTGTGTCTACAGATGAACAAGGCGGGTGCCTCAGTGCTTGACCCCGAGCAGTTCACCGAGTGTTTCCTTGCTCGCTGAATCTCGAATCAGACCTCGGAGATAGTCTCTCTGTGGGGCTTGTGAGTCTGTGTGAATTGGATATGGTCCTCAGAGTAGTCAGCAATTGTCTGGAATGACTTATGACGAATACTATTGATTGTCAGCTAACAAAAGGTAATGCCCGCATGGAGTGGGGCACTACGTCAAACGAAACGGTGGGTCCCCGCTGCGCTTCGGCCCTCCAAGACGAAGCGCAATGTAGGATTGAGACCACACGAACATAATAGTATTCCAGCCTATCACTGTCTGGGATTCAGTCTATCTACAATCTGATGAAAATTGTAACCCGATATGGGTGGTCTCTAGAGCGCTCATTTGATCTCAACAATGAGTCGGCACCCTCGTCAATACGTCCGTTGTGGCGAATCTACCGTCGGATTGTCGACTTGCCGTGCTACCAATCTGCTAGTGAGGTCTGAACCTGACTTGGCGGCACGTATTCGGCCCGGCACTCGTCGACTGGGGCCGCATATTTTGATTGCAATTCACCATCTCGAGTCCACTGCCAGTAGTACTTCATTCCGGGTGCCGTCTCCTTCGTCGTCAAAGTGGCCGTCGATGCCACTCCTTCGAAATCATCTGGATCTAACTCTGGGACCACCCCGAGAGGGCTCATGATGGCCGTTTGATTCAGATTCTATCGTTCATTGTTTCGTTTGTCACGAGGTTGCCTCGCGGTCGAGCCGAGCCGTTGAGCCCGCTTGCGACGACGTTTAACGCGTTTATTGGCCCGGTTCAAGGGGGGCCAAGGCTACAACCGAATCTGCAATCCGAGATGTACAGATCCGACACACAATCCTACAACTTGGCGTGCCAGTGAACGGACTACGGACAGATCTTATGACGGCGACTCTGGTGCAAAGCTCTGGGATCAATACATCCAAACAAACCACTAAATGGCATCTCTTTGGGGTTTAAACGAACAATTAAACCGTTCTTCAGGTATATGTGCCCTACATGACTGATGGGAAGGCCCATCCGATGACGATCTTTCTGCACGAACGGGCGGAGGGGAACGTTGCGTACAATCCATCCACCGATCAAGATGGTGGCCGACACTGGATCTGTAATCAAGATCGACATGGATACACATTCGATTTCGTTGTACACGACAGGCAGGGTACTCTGGGGTTCGAAATCTATGCGAAAAATCTCGATTGGATTGGCCGATTCATTTATCACAGGGAGATTGAATACGTCGACCAGCCCTCCGAAGCGGTACAAAACCTAATCGAAGACTGTGTGGAGATACGGGACGCCCCAGCAGACTTGGCCGAGATGAGGAAACGATGTTCAAATTGCGACTCGATGGTCACTCTTGATGTTGTGCCTGAACTAGAGTTGGTGGTCGAAGGTGCAGTAGGGCAGAGGGTTTTCGAGGACTCGTGTCCCTTTTGCGGCGAGGAAATGGTCCAAAAAGAGACGCTGTGAGGATTTCATACGAGACACGACTGGGGTCCACGCTGAAAGCCCACGAGTTTCGCTGAAATGGGCAGGGATGCTGTCAGTCCTGATCTCTGTAATATTCAATATATATCCGTAGGTCTCGAAGGATGCGATAGATTCAAATTTTGTAGTCTTGGTCGAGATCAGATTCGAGGTACCGCCAGACAGTCCCATAGGTCGTCGACTGGAGTCATTGTTGAGGCTCTTAATGTGTGTGATCCAACTATCAACGCGTAGGTTAGAAGTTGATATTTTAACCAACAGTATCGTGTTAACGTGGTCGGGTGTTGGTTAAGCAATACAAAGTGTCGACGTGGGGTGTCCGACTGGGAAATATCAGTCTCTATGATCGCAGGATTAACCTCAGTTAGCGCGTCGACCCACTGAGGCAGTCGTGATCTACGATTCGCTCCGGCAAGCCCATCGCTCTGTCGACCTGCTGTTGGGCCCCCTGATCGTCGACCTGTTGGGAAGCACTTGCCAGAGAGTCTCGCAGCTCGTCGACTGGGAGTCACCGATTACTCATAATTCCATATCTGGGGCCATTGCTGGTCACAACAATTCTTCGTAACTCAACGATCAAAATCTAACCAAAGGAGGGGATACACCGCCGTCATCATCCCCCTATAACACGAAATCGAAGGCCACGAAGTCATCGAAGGCGAAGTCAAACCGACCGGCAACGGCGCACACGTCCTCGTTCCGAAACAGTGGCGCGGAGCCGACGTGAAAATCGTCCGAACGTCTGATCCCGACGAGTGACATCCTCCTCGCCGTAAACGGCGAGGCTTCCCACGCATGGGGAATACCAGTTAGTCGTCGTCACCAGAACCAGAGGTTCTGGTTAGCAGTCAGAAGCTCCCCTTCTGACGACGCCCTCAAGGAACCAGCGTCAACTGGTGAGTAGAGTGGGGTAGTTCACGACTGTCAGTCTCCTCAGAAGTATTCGCCCGCTCGTGGTAGCCATATATTTTTGTCGACTGGTGAGTATGTTTGAGTATGCTAGACGGGTGGGTCTCAAAGACTGACTCAGACCGGAGTGGGTGAACAGAATGCCAACTGACGATACACGTCCTTTCGATATCGAAACTGCCCACCGAGTTGTCCGTGAGTACAGAACCTCGTCGCGACAAGCCCGGACGGAGTACGACCCACGAATGGCCGCTGGCCTGTGTCTGCGGAGTGCGAACCCCGAGGTTATACGGGCTGGAGCAGCCCTGTTGGCCGAACTCGCCGACGACGAATCCCCTGACGTCGACATGGCACTGATCGATCTGTTGGCAGCCCTTGATGTCGCTGATGGGAAAACCAGAGCCTATGTTTCGGGAACGATCGAATCGGTTGTCCATGAGCAGCCTCGCGTCGTTATCGATCATCTGGACGCGATCGTCGCTCGACTCACCGATCCAGAGCCACTCGTTCGAGAGGCTGCCTGTTCGACGCTCGCACAGATTGCCAGCTACTGCTTGCGGACCGATGCTTGGACTGACCTCGTTCCGTCGGTCAGCGAGCAGTTGGGAGCCAGTGTCGATCAGTTGGCCACCCAGATCGACTCGGCGAACACGGATGAGTTCACCTGGGAGACGGCGATCGGCATCGAGCATCCCCAGCGCTGTTTTTGGGGTCCAGTCGAAGCTGGTGAGTCACGACGATCCTACATCCGGTGGCAAGCAACCTACGCCGTCGCCCTGTTGGCAGACCGCTATCCAGAAGTGGTGGCAACACATGCTCGGTCGCTCACCGAGGCGGCCTTCGATGCCGACCAACCAGAGACCAGAGGCTACGCAGTCGACGCCCTCGGGAGAGCAGCCGCCACTGACGCCCTCCGAGACGTCCGTGATCGTGCCTGCAACATGCTCAACACCGAGGCCACCCGTGAGCAAGGGATAACGGTCCTTTACAACATGACCTTAGAGAGCCCCGACCTGCTCGTTGAGATAGCCCCACGTCTGGCCACCAAGATAGAGACAGAAACAGAGACACTGCGTGGACAAACGCGATCACTCGCAGCTACGACGCTACTGTACGCGGCCACATCCGATCCAGCTGGCTACCTCGATACAGTTGCCGATCTCGTTCGGGAATGGCTTACCGAAGCCGACGAGACGGGTGTGGGATCATCGACCAATGCCGCGGGGGTACTCGCCGATCTGGCTTCGAACCACCCGGATCTGGTGCTCCCAGAGGCCTCTACGGCGGTTGGGATTTGTGATCCCGCCCAGGTAGAGGGGAGGCCAGAACTACCACTCAACGACGATCCTACGTGGGATGTCGACCGTGCTTGGACGGTGCTCCTTGAGACTGCAGAGGCAGCTCCCGAGTCCGTCTGGGCGGCGATCAGCCCAGCGCACCTCCGATCGGAACTCTCGGGGCCCACACCAGAGGCTCGGGCTCAGCGACTCTTTGCCCGTTGTGTACCGCTCCCACTTGCAGAGGACGACCTCACCGTTTTCTTCAAGCAGCTGCTGGCAGACGATCCTGGAGCCCGGCAGAGTCTGTCGATCCTGGCCGATCGTAAGGCCGACCCGGTCGTCCGCGCTGCGATCACGCAGTTCGACGACTGTACCGAGCCACAACCACAGGCGCTACGCTTCCTCGCACAACTCAGCTCGGAGTATCCCCACCAGTTGGAGCCACTGGTGGAGACGGTCCAGGAGTGGGCCCAGACCATCGAACCATCCGACAAGAGGTGGGAAGATCTCATCACCATTCGGGGGCGGATCGCCCTGGCCAATGATGATACACAGACGATCGCCGAGATCCTCCAGTTGACACACCAAGGACATAGCAAACACTTCCTCCGGACGTCTGTCGCCTCCGAGCTGATCCACTCAGCGCCGAACAAAGCTGTGCCACCGCTGTTAGACCACCTCTCGGCTCCTGATTCCAACCTCCGCAAACTGGTCGTCCAGACCTTCGACGACCTCCCTGGTGGGTACGGTGGCTGGGAGAACCAAATCAAGAAGTCCATCCTTGACCGGTTGGGTGACGACGACTGGCAAGTTCGAGCGGCCGCCACAGATGTCTTCGGTCGGTGGCTCGAAACGATTGAGGGTCGTGATGGGACCGAATACGAGGAGTGGACCGAGACCATCACAGATGCTCTTGTCGAACAGCTACAGGACGCTGACTGGCGGGTGCGTCGTCACGTTGTCAGCTCACTGGCCGAGCGTACGGAGGGACGTATCCAGTCCGCACTGACTAACCGGCTTTCCGAAGAGACGGTCCCGGAGGTCAGATTCGAGATCCAACGAGCCAGCAGTTGATCTCAACTCAGGACGACTGAAATGCATACTATTTCTACAGTGTAGGAACGAATACAGGTAACCCACCCATGGTTCTCGATCTACAGTCCGAGCCCGTGTCACCTCCCCTCCGTGATACGGTTCGTTCCGTCCCTACAGGGAATTCCGAGGGGCCTGCAATCGTGAGCATCAGTGATATCCACGGCTATCTGACGGAGGCTCGGAGTGCACTCTCAACCTTGCGCGATCATCCCGGATACGACCCAATCGTCACGATCGACGAGGACGGCCGCCTGCACTGGGCCGATGAAAATTACGTCTTAGTGTTCAATGGCGATCTCATCGATCGTGGGCCGAACAACGACGCCGTCTTAGCGATGGTCGGACGGCTCGTCGACGAGGCGCCCCCAGGGCGCGTACGCATCACACTCGGCAATCACGAATCGATGATCCTGATGTCCAACGACCACAAATTTGCCAACTGGTACTCGACGAACCTAGATCCCGAATCCCGGAAACGGTTCTTACAGCGTATCTGTGATGGCCATGTGATCGCGGCGTACGATGGGTACAGACACACGTACGCGCATGCAGGAGCGACAGAGAACTACATCGCCTCGGATGTAAACGACTCGTTGGTCGAAGCCGCTGAGCAATTGTACCCCGTCGTCGGGACGAGGGAAGAAACCCAGCTGCGATCCCAACTTCGTTCCGAGTATCCCCGTATCTTTGCGAAAGGCGACCGGCACGTGAAAGGACCAGCTGCGGGGCTCGTCTGGCTTGAATATGACCACCTATCGACCGATTCACCACCACAAGTCGTCGGTCACACACCCCATCTCAATCCCCATAGTAAGGGCACCACCCACTGCCAAGACCTCATTTTGGAGAATCTCGATTCTGCAGGCGGCGAGGGTGTATTCCTCGAAACTCCGGAGTCACTGACTGCCCTGATTCGAGATTCTAACGGGGGCGTGGCAACTACTCAGCTCAACTAACAATGAAAAATATAGTAACGTTCTATATGACTACCCTTGTCTAACCAATATGGCCGCGACACACCGACGACGGTGTTTCGAACACGAAGATCCGGTCTGTCTCTGCTGTGGTGCGGATTCTTCGCTTGATGTCCACCACGTCGACGGGAATCCGACGAACGACGATCTCGATAATCTCGTCGTCCTCTGTAAATCCTGTCACCGGAAGGTGCACAACGGGCGACGTGAGACCACCACGATGTCGATGTTGGTCGATCAACTGGGCGAGTTGAGAGTCCCAGAGTTGGATCCAGCTGATTTCGAAGCGGTTCCGTCGACGGCCACCCTGACTACAAAGGAGACCGCACCAGGGCTCAAATATTACTATTGGCAGTGGAATCGAGATGGCACATTATACTCGAAGTATGCAGCGCCAGTCGACGAGTGTCGGGTCGAATACGTCCCACCGGATCGGGTCCAAACGTCACTCACAGACTGGTAGCACACCCCTATCGACCCACAGACGAGATACCCCCGCAGGTCGCGCTACGACAGCCTGCTGACCAAATCTGTGGCTGTCTTGGTGTGCTCACGGGCCTCGATGTCGACAGCTCCCGTAGAGGCGGGAGTTGAGGTTTTCATCGTCGGTACAAGTGACCCAAAAGTTCTCGACCCATCAGCAAAAACGTCAGAGCAAATGGGTGATTACGAAGACCATCTTCGCGCCGCAGTTGTAGCCGGGCTTTTGCTCGCAGGGGTTGTTGGGTATGGGTTGTATTCGCGCGGGTATTCGATGCAGATGGTCGGCCTCGGGAGTGTCGTGATGTTCGGGTCGATAGTGATTTTCGGCATCGCACCAGACATTGACGTTTGGTCGTCGATCCCACGTCGCTATCTCGGGTATCTACTGGTCGGTGGGATACCAGCAGGGGCACTGTATAAAGTGTATACCGATCCGAGTATCGCGGTGTCGATCGGCGAGTACATGTTGGCTATCGTCGGGTTAGGAGACGTACCGCCCATTGTTGTCGGGAGTATCGTATTAGTGGTTGGTTCGGTTGGTGTGGCGAAGTCTGCTGGATATGGGTTGGACGAGTTAACGAGCCACCGCGGGCTGTTGCATAGTGTGTCTTTCTGGGCTGTAGTGGGGGTCGGTGCTGCTGGTGTGGGGTATCTGCTCTGGGGTGTTCCGAGAGAGATCGCTGGTATAGTCATCGTCGCAGCCATCGTCGGATCTGTGGTGCATATCAAGGTCGTCGATGGGATGTAGCGTCCGTCGACCGTAGAGCATCGATTGCTTGAAAAATCGCCCATAGAATTGTGGAGTATCTCTTCTTGATCGACCCACTCCAGCAGTTACGGTCGACGATGCGTTCCGGCAATCCATGTGGGCACAAAAGGGACACCCATTAGTTCGAGCTTTCAACAGCTCGTCGACCAACTTGATAGTCGCCTCAACCTCCACTGAAGTTTCAGCGTCGACCGCTCGGGTACCATTCTAGGGTGTGTACTCAGCGCGGCTTGTCGACCCAGTCTCAAACCGAGCCTGCCTCGTAGACGAACCCGGTGTTCGTTGCACCCCCAGCGTGTGAGTTATGGTAGTCGGTCTGATACAGGGTTGCCATATTCTTCATCTCGTCGGACCTACCTATGGAACCCAGCGTACCGTGGTGGGCCACCAGAGTCTTGATCCCCCACGGCGGACACATACTTCATATCACTACAGTTCGCTCACGGTCGGTGTTACGGGCGAATTCGTGACCGCAACGACATCGTCAGGAGATTCGAGTACTACTGCTTCACCACCAGGAGAGCCAAGATTATCGCGGATGACGTTCTGACAGATAGCGTTCCCGACCCGAGTGGGTTGTATATGCCGGGAGTGACCGACGATCTGTGAGGGTGCACTCTCTTTCATATGCCTGAAATCCATCCACAGTAGCCCTGCCGACGCCCCTCTACCCAACCGTCCACCAGTTCCGAACAACAGATCGTAGTCTTCTAAGACGTCGAGTTGCTCGTCATCGTATCGCCCCTCCTCGAGCATCGTCAGGAGCCGTTGTGCCGCCTCTTTTAGCTGTTCGTTGGCCACTTGGACATCGAACGCCTCGTTTGCGCCCGCATGTGAGTAGGTGTGTTGGTACCCCTCGAATGCGACTGCAATGTCACCTGCCGCAACGTGTTCGATAAACGATCGTCGGAGGTCGTCGTCCAACTCAATGCTATAGACGCCCGGCCAATGGAACCGCTCGGGGAACAGCACCCCCATCTCGTGGTTCCCGATATGATACCGAACGTGTCCCGGCGGAGCCTCTGCAGCGAGTCGCTCCAGCAGTGCCAGACACTCTCGGTTTTGATCCCCTCGATCGATTAAATCACCGTTGACCAATAGTAGGTACTCGTTGTTTGCCCAGTGGAGGCGTCCGTCTTCATCAGTAGTGACAACGGGATCGAACGCCTCAGTTTCCCCAACGGTAGTAAGTGCGTTCCGGGCCGCTTCGAGATAGCCGTGGATGTCGCTGATACTAACGATTGTTGGCGTCTCCCCGCATTCACGAAACCGCTTGATGCTGTCTGGTGTTTGCTTCGGTGAATAATCCATAGTGAAGGTGTATTACCTCTGAGATTAGCATTGTGGGAGCTTGTAACTTCAATCTTGCACGACAGTGTATGGGGGTGTCAGTGGTTCTATTATCTCCCAGAGTTCGGTACGCAACCTAGAAACCTTCCTTTGGATTCTACTCGATGACAACAGTTGGTTCAAGAAATCGTATTCCTGCTGGATGTATGAGTTGGTCTACAGAGGCAACAAGGCGAGTGCCTCGGGGCTTGACCTCGAGGCGGTTCACCAAGTAGGAAAACACCTATTATCCAATAATTAATCCATTCTAAATGCTATGACAAACAACCGGAATTCTGTTCGTAGCTTTGGACCTGGATATGATTGGGAAGAAGGCGCGTATCCGACACCATCTGAGAGTGTGCGCGACTACATTGAAGACGAGCGTAAAGACGGAGTACCGAACCAAGCGCCACCTGAAAAACTCTTTGGGGGAGACCCCGGTGTAGATAGAGATACTTCGGGAGGAGACTCAGAGAGTGATGAAGCGGGTATTGAAACCTTCCAAGGAGTGTTGCTAAGCGTAATCCCACCGCATATCCCTAGTTCGACAGATAGTGTCGATATCGAGCTGGGCGTCTTATATCTCGGCAACAATCAAGAGTGGGTCCGGGTTTCCTTTTGGGGAGATGCTGCTGAGCGTGTCACTGAGTTCATTGATGTTCCCTCCAATACAACCGTTGAGGTAGAAGGAATCGTCTCTGACAATGATAATGAAGTTACAGACTTCTTTATTTTTGAAGATATGGAACAGACTGATGTGACACAAATTGACAAGACAATCACGTACACTCCAGATCCAATTGATACAGATTCGGTTGAGATTGAGTCGCTGGTAGAAATGATGACTGGAGAGGTTGTGAAATCAATCCATGAGCAATACGAGAATGATCAGGGTGAGACATTTTCAGTCCAGCATCTCGCTGTCGATAGCGATGGCAATAAATTCGCTGTGGAACTAACAGGGTCTCATGTGGATAAAACCATGCGATTAGGAGACACGATCTATATGTTCTCCGGCTGGGGCAAAGATCTAGATCAGTTCAAGCATTATGATTTACCCGACTATGACTACAAGGGGAAATTCCGGATTGGGAACTACAGCGGGATCCGAAACGTTTCGAAAACGCCTCTTCCAAGTAACTGAGCGAGCAACTTCTTGTTGCCAGTCTTTTCCAATCAGAGTCCCGCACGTCTTCGGGCCAGCCCACCGCGAGCGTTCTAACTCCCCGGGCCACACACTCGTCAATAACTGCCGTCGACAGTGTGTGGTAGACGTATGTGTCTCTCGTTCAGTGAGCTTCCAACGTGCCCACCCTAATTGCTCAAAATAGAGCCTGAGCAGTCTGACTTTCACAAACTATGTCGAGAATCCCTAATACCGGTACCGTTCGACGACTTTCCCGAACGCAACGGCTCATGAACGATCTCGATTCGTATCCGTACTCGCTCACCCACTTCCGTCTCCAGAACTATCACCACGAATTCACGCTCAACACGTGTGAGCCCGTCCCTGATCGCCCAATTCTGTGATTTCGACGACTCGGGTCTCGCCAGTGCTGATTGGTGGTTGGTCGAGATCTGGTTGGTGTGAGGAATCGTCACTGGTCTGTATGAGAGCCGGCTGTGAGGTTTCACCGGGTTGCTTGAGAACTGCGACTTGGTAGTCTTCGGTCGGATCGACGTGACATCCTCCCCGCCGTAAACAGTAGTTGCCTCTGTGGTCGACGCGCCCAGCCTCGCGCAGACGGACGAGCGTCGGCCCCAGAGACCCTCTTGTGACGCCAGTTGCTTCCGCGATCTCGCTTTGGGAGAAGGCCTGATCTGGATGGGATTCGAGAACTGAGGGTATCTTCTATGCACTCGTCCCCGGAGTCGGACCACTGTCATCGTCGATCTCCTCGAACCGGTCTGCGCTAATTGGCATATGTATCACTATATGTCAGATGTACTATGACATTTGGATCTTCAAAATGAGTTGAGGTCTCGTTGGTCCTGCTTCGTCCCGAGGTCGATGGCGAACTTCCGGTTTGGATTCTTGATCTGCCTGTCCTCCAGGCAGGCGACCAGCCAACTACCACTCTGGACTGAGAGTAGTTTGTGGATACCGGTCAGTGAGTCTTCGTAGGGAGTCTCTACTGCGTGCTTACGGAGAGTAGTCGACATGTACTGAAAGCCATCCTTGTGCGTCTCGAATGTATGGACAGTAAGGAATTCCTTGAGTCGAAGCTTGACGGACTAGCCAATACGCCTACCGCCACTGATCTTGGGTATGAAGACAGCGAGCTCAGTACAATACTCAATACGCAGGGATTGGTGGAGTTCAGACCTGAGGAGTCACCCGAATCTACCGAGACTTGGCTTCGAAGCACCACCGGATACTTCGTATTTACTCTCGAGGAGTGGCGCTAACGTCGCTGTCTCCTTCCGACCGGCAAGTTCGTCAGAGAGTCTAAAAGAGACAGCTTGTCAAAGTATCCA
>Ga0136565_1000595_pt1 | contig 12034 bp, 14 predicted proteins | sample AntDeeMetagenom1_FD_104783 | JGI IMG/M metagenome (GOLD analysis project Ga0136565, IMG submission 104783) | Saline lake microbial communities from Deep lake, Antarctica - Metagenome #1 | ecosystem: Environmental > Aquatic > Non-marine Saline and Alkaline > Saline | place: Antarctica: Deep lake...
ACTTGGTCCGCGAGTTGTTGTAGTAGAGGACCTCGCCGTTGGGCTGGTAGGCCGTAATCGTCCCCGCACGGCCCGATTCGGTGACGACGGTGTGATTATCCGTCTCCGGTGCGTCCGGAACGTCTTCTTTCGACGCCGTCGAAACCCCACCGCCCGCCGCGCTGACGACGACGGCGGCCGTAATGAGAATGAGTACCGCAAACGCGACCCGGAGTCTGTTTCTCGTAATCTCCGAGCGGACGCGCTCGAGCGAGGGGAGCGATCGGTCGGTCACGGTTCGGTCTCCATATCGTTTCGGAGCGCCGTTTGGGGAACCATCGTCTTCCGTTTTCGAATCGAGATATTAGTACTTTTTTTAACTCGACCGCAACTCGAGGGTCCGATCGACTGGACCAACCGAGGGAACGCCCGGACGGACGAGACGGGCCGAGGGCCGATTCGACTCACTGGTGTGTGGGTCACGCGTCATCCTGGGCCTGCGTGGTGAGGACGGGAACCGGCGAGGTACGGATCACGCGCTCGGTGAAGCTCCCGAGCAGGTGCCGGTCGAGGCCGGTGTGGCCGTGCGTTCCCATCACGACGAGATCGATATCCTGCTCGTCGGCGTAGGCCGTGACCTCGCGGGGCACCGACCCCGCGGCGATGGTGGTCGTGACGTCGTCGACGCCTGCTCGCGTGGCGCTCGTCGCCGCGTCGTCCAGGACCGACTGGACGTTTTCCTCGAGCTGTTCGGGAAGTTCTGCCGAGCCCGCGTCGATGACCTCCGGGAGTTCGTCGACGACGGACAGCAAGTGGAGTCGCGCGCCGTGTCGGTGGGCAACCGTCGACGCCAGTTCGAGCGCCGCCGTCGCGTGGTCGCTTCCGTCGGTCGGAACGAGGATGTCCGTGTAGGGAAACGTTGGCGACACCTCGTCGGCGGCGCGGACGGTCAACACCGGAACGGCGCTTCTGTTCACGACGTGATCCGTGACGCTCCCGAGGACGTACTCCCCCAGTCCGCGCCGTCCGTGGGCCCCCATCGCGACGAGATCGAACTCGTCGGCGGTGGCGTGCTCGGCGATCACTTCTCGTGGATCGCCCTGAACAACGGTCGTCACCACGGATACGCCGCGGTCCTCGGCCATCGCCGCGGCGTCGGAAACGATGTCGTTTCCCTCTCCCTCGAGTACGTCGACGATGTCGTCGCCGAGGCGCGTGAGGCTCGGTTGGTTCGTGTCGGCAACGTTGAGCAGGTGAACGGTCGCCTCCCGATCGTCGGCGACGTCGAGTACGTGCTCGAGGGCGGCCGTCGCGGAATCGCTCCCGTCGGTTGGGACGAGGATACGAGTGGACATGGCGGAGCGTTTGGGATGGATCCGCTTATCAGTTGTTGGTAGTATGATTTTTTTATTCAGAGTTGGTCGTGAAACTCGCGCTCAGTATAGGGCAAAGAGTGTGCACTCACCGCGAGCGACCGAAGGGAGCAAGCGGGCCGACGACCAACTCAACGGGGAGGGAGGAGTGCTTTTCATCGAAGTCTTGCCGAGGGTGCGGCGAGGCCGCGCCCGCAGCGCAAAAGTTCGGTATGCATCGGCTCTATTGGATCCACAGAGGGCAACTGATTTCATTGTTTGATGGCTTGTTCAACATTGTAGACTGCTGCAGCGAGTGAAATCTCACGGAACTGGCGATACCATGCACGCGCTCGGACGGCAGAGCCGTACGAGCGCTTGATAACTGAGTTCACGGTTTCACAGATCGAGCGCTAATTGTACAGGTTGTCCTCGATCCGTGCGTTGTGTGCGTGATCGTAGGGTGGGAAGACGCGCTGTTTGATCAGCGGTCTCACGTCTTCAGATCGAAGTTCTTCGCGGAAGCTCATGTCGTAGCCTTTGTCAGCGGCGAGGCTGAGCAGGTCGCCGGCGTTGCGCCGGGTGACCTGCGGCCCGCTGTTGGTTCCATTGGGCCACTTCGTACTGCAGTGGATGTCGATAACCGCGCAGGGCGCGGTATCGACAAGAAACGTCGCCTGTATCGTCTGTATTCCTCGGTCACAGCGTTTGAGATGGTGAGTTAAGGCCTGTCGGCGGTCGAAGTATGTGGCGTCGATAGCGGCGTGACCGGACTGCTCGAGCAGCTCCGACGAGAGTCGGAGCAGCTCTCGCCAGATATGCATTAGCGCTCGGTCAAAGGACTTGCAGAGTGCGGAGGGGCCAGGGAACTCGCCGCGCTCGATCTTGAGCGCGGCTCGTAGCCGCTCCATCTCTTCGGCCTAATCGAGGACTTCTTCGAGCGTCGCTTCCATGTGAAGCCGGGGAAAATGCAGGACAGAGTGCTTCCAGCTGGCAACTCCGTTGCCGGCAGGGTGGCTGATCTGCATCAGCGCTGCATCAGTAAGTTTTCGTGCAATCGACACAACCTGTTCAATGAAGTGAAAGAGAATCTTTTGCACAAAGCTTCCTCTTCCACTTCAATTCAATCATTCTAACGACTTACCCCGACGCTGTCGGTGTATTTCATAGTACCGCGAACTTCTCGAGGCGATTGCCCTCTTTGAACTCTACTCCGGGGCGCTCCTCTTGGATGGCCCGCCAGCGGATCCGTCGAGTAGAAGAGAGGACCTTGATCGGACAGACCCTCACGTTACCCGACACGGTTGCTCGAGACGCCGCGTGGATTGATACCGATCTCATCGAGAACGGTGACCGGATTAACGCCATGGACATCCGTATTGCGGCAACTGCGCGTGCGAACGATATGGTGCTTATCGCACCGGATGCTCGTTTCAATCGAGCCCCTGACCTGAACGTCCATAATCCAAGAGAGGAAATAGGTCAGCAATTTTGAAGTTATAAAAAGATCGTATAAAAGGAGAAAATTGGAACTTTAAGGAGGAGACGCGGAGCCAGCTCATCCACTCACCGGCGACTGTTCGGTCATGCTCTCACCGCTGAGACGCCCTTCGACGAACGCAAACAGCGAGTCGAGGCCGATCGCCAGTAACGCTCCGGGAATCGCACCTGCGAGCAGTTGGGCCGTGTCAAAGAGTGAGATACCGGTGATGACCCAGACACCAAGACCGCCGCCACCGATGAAGAATGCGAGGTACGCAGTACCCACGTTGAGGACGGCACTTGTCCGGATGCCGGCGAAGATGACGGGGACAGCTAGTGGGAGTTTAATCTTTCGCATAATCTGATTTTCCGTCATTCCCATCCCACGTGCTGCCTCAACAGTGCTCTCATCGACGTTCTCGAGGCCGGCGACGGTATTGGTCAAGATGGGAAGAAGTGCATAGGTGAACAGTCCAACCAGTGCAGGTAGGAAGCCTAGACCGAGCAGGGGGAAGATAAGCGCGATGATAGCGAGCGTCGGTATCGTCTGTGAGACGTTGCCAAAACCCATTATGATAGATTTCGAGCGTTCGTTTCGTGTCGCAAGGATGCCCAGCGGGACTGCGACGACAATCGCTAACGTTACCGACACGAGGACGAGCGTCAGATGTTCCCCTAAGAGTCCGAGAAACTCGTCGAAGTGCGTCACGAGGTAAGTGTATGCTGCTGCGAGTGTATCGAGTAGTCCCATGATGTTACACCTCTCCGTTTGATTGATGCGCGCGAATCGCTGACTCCGTGACAACGCCCACGACATCATCGTCTTTGACGACCGGCAGCGACTTTGTGTCGACTTCGATCATCCGCGAGAGTGCAATGTCGACTGTATCGGTTGGAGTGACGTACTGGCCACCGGTTCCATCAGCGAGCGCCGCAGTCGAGTTGACTTCGGTGTCGTTGATGGATCGGGTCGCGGTCTGTTCGGCCGCGGGTATCTGCTCCGACATGATGTCTCGAACAGGGGTGATCTGAAGCTCTTTGAGTGTACGGTCGGCACCGATGAACTCCTTGACGAAATCATTGGCCGGATCGTGGAGAATTTCCTGTGGTGACCCGTATTGCACGAGTTCACCAACGTCGAAGATCGCAATCTTATCACCCATTTTTAACGCCTCGTTGATGTCGTGTGTGACGAAAAGGATTGTCGTGTCGATTCGTGCTTGAATCTCGAGGAACTCGTTCTGCAGTTCCTCGCGAGTGATAGGATCAAGTGCACCGAACGGTTCGTCCATCAGGATGACATCGGGGTCTGCGGCGAGTGCGCGAGCGACGCCGACCCGCTGCTGTTGGCCGCCGGAGAGTGCAGTGGGATACTGGTCACGGTACGTCGTCGGTGGGAGGTCCATCAACTCAAGCAGTTCGTTGACACGGTCGTCGATATGTGACTGATCCCAGCCCTTGAGTTCAGGCACCGTTGCGATGTTTTCGCCGACGGTCATGTGATCAAAGAGCCCGATTTCCTGAATCACGTAGCCGATATCTCGACGGAGATTGACTTTGTCGAGGTCCTGTACGTCAGTGCCGTCGTAGTAGACTGTCCCCTCCGTTGGGTCTTGCATCCGGTTGGCAAGTGTCATCGTCGTGGTCTTCCCACAGCCGGAGGGGCCGACGAAGACCGTTGTCGTTCCACATTCGACCTCGAAGCTAACATCTTTGATGGCGACCGTCTGATCCGAGTATATCTTGGTGACGCTATCGAATTCAATCATCGTGTCCGATGCCTCTGTCGTGTCTGTCGTGTTCGTATCAGTCATACTATTATCCTCTGGATGAGTCGTGTTCCGAGCGTCGGTTCGATGTCTTCGCCATTCTTGAGTCTGAACACCTGTTCGAGGACGCGAAAGGTGTAGTCGAAGGCCAGCGCAAGCAACGATACTATAATCGTCGAGACGACGATAGCCGCCGGGTAGGCCTCGCTGATGCCGTTGAAGATGGGGTCACCGAGGTTATTCGCCCCGATGAACGCACCGATTGCGGCGATGCCGACGAGGATGACGACGGCATTGCGCACGCCCGCCATGATGACCGGAATCGCCTGGGGGAGTTGGAGTCGCCAGAGACGCTGTGTCTTTGTCATACCCATTCCATGTCCGGCTTCGATAGTCGCCTCGTCAACCTGTGTGAGGCCCAAATAGGTGTTCCTGATTATAGGTAACTGGGCGTAGAGTACGAGTGCGATGACAACTGGAATTTCTCCGATTCCGACGAGCGGAATCAATAGCCCGAATAGGGCGATGCTTGGAACCGTCATCATCATACTCGCACTCCAGAGGATGCCCTTCCCAAGGCGGTCATTGTAGGTAGAGAGCACTCCGAGTGGAACACCGAGGACGAGTGCGAGCCACACCGAGTCGATGACGACGATGACGTGATTAACGAGCAACTCCCAGAGGAGTGTCTTATTTTTGAAGAAATACTCCATGGACCCATCCACGATCAATGGCAGCAAATCGATAAGAACTGACATCATAGCACTCCCGTCTCGCGCAGATACTCTTTGGCCACTGTCTGTGGGTTTATCTTGTCGATTGCGACTCGCTTGTTGAGCTTTCGTATCTGGTCGGTGGTGAGTACCTTGCTAGTTGCGTTCAGTGGTTCGCGAATTGATGGGTTGGACTCAAGCGTCGGCACTCGTACCATCGGCGCCGCGTTGTAGACCGGGAAGAACTGCTTATCGTCTTCGAGCACCTGTAAGTCGAACTGCAGGATGCGCGGGTCGGTGTTGAAGCCAACACCAATATCGGCTTCGCCCTTCCCAACAACCTGATATAACAGCCCGGAGCCGATGTTCTTGATATTGACTTGTGCGTTATCATCAAATCCATAGTGCTTAATGAGCCCCGGCCAGCCATCCGACCGACTCTGGAACTCGGCGTTCAATGCCACTGTAATTTGCTTGTCCGTCTCGTTAAGATACGATGCGAGCCCTGACAGCGACTTCAAATTGGTCTGTTTCGCCCATTCGGGGTTCGCCATGAGGACGTAGGTGTTGTTGAGGGGTGCCCGTTGCAAGAACGTGAGATCGTGTTCCGTTTCGAACTCCTGTTTTACCTTCTTGTAGAGCTTTTCGGGGTCGGAGATGACTTCATCGTTTTTCGGTGGAAGGGTTTGCCAAGCCGTGCCCGTATATTCCCAGTACAGTTGAATCTCACTGGCGTCTACTGCCTGAAAGTTCGTCGTGGAGCCACCGAGACCGACCTGGTCGCCGATATTGAGATCAGTATTCGTAGTAAGCGACTCGTACGCGAGATAGCCGAGAATCTCTTGTTCAGTGAACCGCTTTGAACCAACCTTGATTGAATCACTCCGCAACTGTGTCGCAAGGGTGAGACACCCGGCTGTCACCCCGCCAGCCGCTGTGGCGGCGAGCCCACCTCCCTTCCTGAGTAGGCCTCGCCGTGTGTTTTGAATTGGCACATCGAGTTATTCTGGGATAAAAACCCTAAGTATTGACCCATACTAATCAATCATTTATAAACAAAGACAATGATAGAGATGTGAACAGGGAGTCTGCTCGACAGAATGTGAGCAAAACGTGCATGCCCTATTGTGAGAGACGGTCGCTACCTCCGAGGGGAGTTGATCTTGTTGCGACGGGATCGCCGGACTGGATTCTTGACACGGGCAGTTTTGATCGCATCAGGAGCGACTTCGGCCGAGACAGTCGACATGCCATCAGTGGCCTTCGTGATGATCTCACCGCGTGGTCCGGCGACCAGACTCTCGCCTGCGTGACGCCGTCCGGATTGGGTGCCGGCGTGGTTTGAGCCAACGACGTAGCAGGTCTGGTCGAGTGCCCGGGTACGGCAGAGAAGTCGCCAATCATCGTCGAACGACTGGCGCCACGCTGCACTGACGGCGATGAGATCACAGTCCGCCTCGTCGTACTCAAGTGCAAGCTCGGGGAAGTTCAGGTCGTAGCAGAGCAGCAACCCGACCTGTCCAGCTGACGTGTCAACGGTTGTTGGTTCAGTTCCAGCCACAAACTGCGCTACTTCGTCTCCCCATAGCTGTTGCTTCCGGTAGGTCGCCTTGACGCCGTGGTCGGAGACGTATACGAGCGAGTTGTAGACGTCATCGCCGGCGGCTTCGGGAAGTCCGACAACCAAATCGACGCCGGTGTTGTGGGCAATCGTCTGGACACGTTCTGTCACGGGTCCCGGAACCGCTGATTTCGCTGTCGGGACGCTGTCGAGGTCATAGCCGGTTACACAGAGTTCGGGGAAGACAGCGAACGCGGTCGACGCTGGAAGTTGTTCGGTAAGCTGTTCGATGCGGTCGAGGTTCGTGTCGACGTTGCCGACATTCGGTTCGAACTGGCAAGAAGCGATACGTGCGTTGGTCATAACTGACTGAATTGCCTCGTTTGAGAATGCATGCGGATGACTGGATTCGTGAGTAGGGTAATTCTTGACACATACATCTTCAATGCTTAAATGAATTCCAACTCTGATAGGTAATTATCAGTTCACTGTTATGTGGTAGGCTTCCCTCCGAGATACCTCTCAGAGTCGAGAAGCAGTTATTTTCCCGTCAGGTATTGAGAGCCTGTTACGATTGGCAACGGGTCACCGATACTACCGTGCTCACTGGACGATCGAAGACTGGTACAAAGTACTTGAAAACTGGCTGTCGGAGCAAAGAGTGGCACCTCGAATCGTGGGGAGCGCATGGGGGTCTTGATGAGTGTCTACTCGGTAATTATGTGGAACGTTTTGGAGTTGCGAGAGTTTGCTCGTGGCGAGTCAAACCGCTCACTCGACGTATTTCTCACCAAACCGAACGGACAATTTTGGATATTTTCCCAGAATTGTCCTACAATGAAGGCAAAGAGTAGGCAATCGCGGTTGCGAGGGTGGGCAGTTGCCTCGGTCGCAGTTCTGGTCCACCAAAGGTGGGCGACGATGTAGAAAGGGCTCAAAACTGTAAATTTGGCCGGAGAGATACGAACGACACTCTAGATCCGTCTGGGGAAGAGACAGGACTACAGTCGTGGCGTCAACTGCCCCCGGTCCTTGTGGTCGGGGCTTGTCGAGGGACTCCCCCTCTAGCGGGCAGAAACACTCCGTTCTCCCCTCGAGTTCGGTATTCTCGACTTCGGGGCCGGTTGACTGGTGGCCTGTCCCGGACACTTGTGACCTTGATAGACATCTGTGGTCCAACGAATCGAAGTCAACCGACCCCCGTAAGCGAAAAACTGTCATGACTAGTGTAGCTTCAACTGTATTCTTGCTAGCTCTCTCTCTTAGCTCCGCCGGGTAGAGCTGGCGTAGCTTGATCCGTGCATCGTTGTTCGTGAATTGCCAGTCGATAAGCCGATCAGCTGCGTTTCGATGAGCCTGCCACGCAGCGACCCCTGACTGGAAGGTCGCTGCGTGATAGATTCGTCGATCAAGTCACTGATGTTTGAGGACGCCAAGTTCGATCTCGGCTATGTTCAACCAGCTGCCGTGCTTGGACATAGTGAAACTCGAACCGGTCGAGATACGCTTGCGCCTTGTCTGGCGGGAAGAACTGGTAGAAGTCGGAGGGGTTGTGCGTGTTGAGGTGATCGGCCACCACCCGGATATCGAGTGCATCCAGGTAGTGGTCATCTGCAAGTTCGACCATTCGGTCAATCCACTCCTTGGTGCGCCGTCTGTCCGTGATATCGACGGTTACCCACCCCGTCAACGGTTCCGTGGTAAGGTGGAGTTTCTGTTTGTCGTTACGTTTGTAGTGACTGTCAATACGTGCGACCCGCTCCCGGCAGAACTGGGAGCGGGTCGCGCTTATAGCCTCGGAGGATTTTGCTTGACTCGTCGAAACAGATGACTGGGTGGTTCTTGTCGCATGGTTCGTGGTAGAGGTTGAGAACATCTTCCATGTAATAGACGAACTCAGCGTCTTGATCAGGCGGAATCGCCCAGTAGTCCGAGAGACGCGGTTTCAGAGTGTTTTTTAGACACTGTCGAACGGTTTCGTGAGAGATCGACTTCAAGTCGATCTCGTCGAGGGTGACGAGTTCATCTGCAAAGAGATGAAGCGTCCAGCGAGAGTGTCCTTCCGCTGGTTCGCTGCAGGCAAGACGGATAAGATGGCTTCAGCTTCCCCATCGAGTTTCGTTCGTACTCGCGGTCGGGCTTGCGGCGATGAATCGCCACGAGCCCTCGTTCACAGTAAGCTTTCCGAGTATTGTACGCTGTTTTCCAGTGACAGCCGACGTGCTCACTGATTTTCGAATCAATGAGCTCGTCATCGGCCTTCAGAAGGATTCGTGCTTGCATGTTATCCTCCACTTTTCGTTCACCGGTCGAAATGAACCATTCGAGTGTTCTGCAGTCTTCATCAGAGAGTTCGACAACGTGCTTATTCACTTCCATTCATAGGGCTCTGGTGAATCGCCAGACTACGGCGACTTGATCCGTCAGAACTAGGGAGTTGAAGCGGGAAACGGCGGATGGTTCATATCCAAAATTTCCCGCTTCACTAGGAAGGTCGTGACGTTGGCTAAAAGTGCTGTTGGTGGCCGAGGCGAATCCGCCGCCCCGAAGGGTGGCGGCGGATTCGCCGACTACGCCGTCGTTTCCCTGCAGTGTCTGCGGATTTACTTGGAGAAATCCTACCGGGAAGCACTTGACCTGTTGAACGAGATGCCACAAATACTGGCGGAGATCGGCCTCGAAAAGGCCGATCTCCCTGATCACTCGACGCTAGTGAAGGCGTTTGACAGGATCAAGATGGCAGTCTGGCGAGTGGTGCTGCGCCTGTCGGCGCAGCTCCACGAGCCATCTGGCCATACAGCGATGGATGCGACGTTTTTCGACCGCGAAAACGCCAGCAAACACTACTGCCGCCGCACGAATTACCGTGTTCAGACACTCAAAACGACCGCTCTCGTTGATACTGAGTCACAAGCTGTCCTCGACGTTCACTGTACAACAAGGAAACGTCATGATACGCAGATCGGCTGGCAACTCGCCCGCCGCAACGCGGGCGAGTTGCACAGCCTCGCTGCTGACAAAGGCTATGACTGGCAACGATTACGTGATAAACTCCGGGAAGAGGACGTAAGACCGCTCATCAAGCATCGAGAGTTCCGTCCCATCGATCACGCGCATAACGCGCGGATCGATGAGACTCTCTACGGCCAGAGAGCGCTGTCTGAGACCGTCTTCTCGGAGATCAAGCGTACGCTCGGCGTTGCCGTGCGTGCGCGATCTTGGTATCGTGAGTTCCGTGAAATCGTTCTGATGTGTGTCGTCTACAACATCAAGCGTGCCGTCAACTAGCCAAATCAAGCGCCATATGGCGATTCACCACGGCCATTCATAGAGAAAGGTTCCCAGAGCGCTTATCCTAGCAGATCAAGGGTTGAAGCTACACTAGTATATATATCTGCTACAAGTTCGCCCTGTGGCTTAGGGTGATATCTCTGTTTGGTTCTCTCATACGATGTCAGGACGACAAGCCGAGCAATCAACTGGGACAGAGAAGGCAGCTCCGACGCTTATCGATTGTGATATCCACCAAAAGTGGGAGAACCCCGAAGAAGTCATCTCTTACCTTCCTGACCAGTACAAAGACCGTGGTGTGCAGTCACCGAACATCCTCTATGATAACGTCGCGGAGTTCTCCCGTCGCGATGCGGTTCCAGATGATGGCAGCCCTGCTGGGTCCAGCGTCGAGAAGATGAAAGAACACCACTTCGACGAGTTCGGCGTGGACTATGCAGTTCTGACGGGGAACTCTTATCTCAATCTCACTGCCCTTCCGAACCGCGACTACGCTGCCGAGCTCGCGTTCGCGAACAATAAGTGGGTCATTGACAACTGGCTCGTGGAGGGCGGTCCGTTTGTCGGGTCGCTGCTCGCCGCACCGCAGAAACCCGACCGGATGGCCGAGATGATTCGCGAATTGGGCGACCATCCGCGTGTCGTCCAAGTGGTGATACCGATGGCCTCACAGTTCCCCTACGGCCACGAGTACTATTGGCCGATGTATGAAGCCGCCGAGGAGATGGGGCTGCCGATCGCCATGCATCCCTACACGGAGGGCCACGGTGTGACACGGCCGCCGACAGGTGCGGGGCATCCAAACACCTACTTCGAGTGGCATACGCTCCTCGGCACATACGCGATGGGACAACTCGTTAGTCTCGTCGCCGAGGGCGTCCTCGCGAAGTTCCCCGACCTCAACTTCGTCGTCATTGAGGGGGGGCTCAGTTGGGTGCCGCACTTCCTCTGGCGAATGGACAAAGACTGGAAAGCGCTCCGTGCGCAGGTTCCGTACCTTCAGAAGCCGCCGAGCGAATACATTCGCGACCAAGTACGCTTCACCACTCAGCCCATTGAGGAGCCGGAGAACCCTGAGCATCTCCTGCAAATCCTGGAGATGATGCACGCCGAAGAGACAGTTATGTTTGCCAGTGACTACCCCCACTGGGATACGGACTCACCGCTATACGCACTCCCGCCGATGCCTGATGAGATGGAGCAGGCCGTGATGGCCGGTAACGCACAGGAGCTGTACGAACTTCCGAACGACCCGACGAGCCTTCCGACCAACTGAGGGAGATTTGATGGAAAAACGCTTCGAAATCTGTTCAACTGACGAACTGCTACCCGGTGAACGCACGATTGTCGAACTGAACGGGCACTCAATCGGCGTGTTCAACGTCGACGGCGAATACTACGCGCTCAAGAACGACTGTCCACATCAGCGAGCCCCGCTCTGCATGGGGAAGGTAACAGGAACGACGTCGGCTACGGAACCCAAGAAAGTAGAGTGGAAAGACGACGGCAAGATCTTGCGCTGTCCGTGGCACGGCTGGGAGTTCGATATCGCGACAGGCAAGTCCGTCTTCAACCCACACAAAGTTCGCGCGAAGTCGTTTGACACTGTTGTGGAATCTGCAAGTAGTGATGGCTCTGACGAGAATGCCACCGATGGTGGCTGTGACTGTGGGGTAAACCGCGAGGGTGTACAGCCACCAGTCGACACATACGAGGTGGGCGTCGAAGATAAGAAGGTCGTTGTCTATCTTTGATGGACACGTATCGAGCAGTTGAATTCGCACAGTCGGCGACGATTGCAGATGCTCCGGACGACGTCGAAGCACACGTGAAAGCGCGCGTGCTCGATACGCTTGCGGCCATCACTGCCGGCTATCGGCAGGAGGG
>Ga0136565_1000596_pt1 | contig 11994 bp, 10 predicted proteins | sample AntDeeMetagenom1_FD_104783 | JGI IMG/M metagenome (GOLD analysis project Ga0136565, IMG submission 104783) | Saline lake microbial communities from Deep lake, Antarctica - Metagenome #1 | ecosystem: Environmental > Aquatic > Non-marine Saline and Alkaline > Saline | place: Antarctica: Deep lake...
ATTAGGAACAGCAATTCAAGAAAATGAAAAAATTAACCCGCATAAATTATTAAAAGTATATTTTAATTATTATGGTCTTATTAAATCATTCTTATGTGATCGAACTGAGTCGATTAAATATAATCGTCTGATAGCAAATTATGAAGGAAGTTATAAAAGTTTTAAGAAAGTTCAATCGTTTATCTTAAAATCCGTTCAAGCTGTATATGAGTCTCAAGGCGTAACAATTAATGACAAACATCTAGAGGTTATTATTAAACAAATGACAACAAAAGTTTTGATTACTTATGAAGGAAATACACCTTTATTAAGACGGGAAGTTGTTGACTTATATCATATTCAGTATATTAATCAAATCATTCGTAATCAAAAAAAAGAACCAGCTTGTTATATTCCACTTTTATTAGGTATTACAAAAGCTGCGTTAAATAATCCAAGTTTTATTTCAGCAGCAAGTTTTCAAGAAACAACAAGAGTTTTAACAAAAGCAGCGATTGAAGGACGTATTGATTGGTTACGAGGATTAAAAGAAAATATTATCATTGGTCACTTAATTCCAGCTGGAACAGGATCACAAAATTATCGAAATTGTTTTAAAACATATTTATCATCAAATTCCGAATTAAAAGCAATTGTTGAACCTCGAATAAGTGTTACATAAAATAATTAGTAGACAAGTTATTTAATATTTGGTAATATTCATATAAAAAAATAGATAGTTTAATTAAGTAATTTAAAATTTTATGTCTGATATAAGTTTATCACAATTATTAGAAGCTGGAGTTCATTTTGGTCACAAAGCATATCGCTGGAACCCTAAAATGTTTCCATATATTTATAGTGAAGTAAATAATATTCACATTCTCGATTTAGTACAATCTGCAACTCTATTAAAAGAAGCAAATAATTATGTACAATCAGCTGCTAGTGAAGGAAAAACATTTTTATTTGTAGGTACAAAACGTCAAGCTAGTACCTTAATTGCTCAAGAAGCTAAACGTTGTGATTCATTTTATGTAAATCACCGTTGGTTAGGTGGAATGTTAACTAATTGGTCGACATTAAAAGAGCGCATTAAACATTTAAAAGATTTAGAGCAACAAGAAGCGAGTGAAACTTTTAATTTGTTAACAAAAAAAGAAGCAGCATTACGCCGAAAAGAATTAAAAAAATTACGTCAACATTTAGATGGTATTAAAACAATGCCAGATTTACCTGACATCGCTATCATTGTTGATCAAAAACGAGAAATGACAGCAATTCGTGAATGTCAAAAATTAGACATTCCAATCGTTTCAATTTTAGATACAAATTGTGATCCAGATTTAGTTGATATTCCAATTCCTGGAAATGATGACGCTGTTAGATCTATTAAATTGATTTTAGGATCATTAACTGATAGTATTATTGCTGGTAAAGCCTAAATAAAAAAAACTAGTTATTTTAATTAAAAATAACTAGTTTTTTCTATTGAAACAATCCATTTTTTTATTTTATTAACTGATATTAAAGAATTAAATCGTCATTCGTTTCGATTTTTATCTCCAACCTTCGAAACAATAATTGTGAACTTTTTCAAAAATATAACAAAGAAATATTTAGTTTTACCAAAAAGTGTTAAAACTAATGTTTTAACGCTTTTTGGTAAAATGTAATTACTAATTATTAATTAGTAACGACCGCCTTCTGGATTAGCTTGAACACTATATGACTTAGTAGTGTAAATGATTTGACGACCAGGACCTTCTTGACGATCTAAGTAGAAACCTGGTTCGTTAACCGGACGGTTTACGATGAAAGACATAACACAACTTTCAGTACCGTAACTTGCATCAAATGCATTTACGCGTAAGTAGCCAGCTGCACATGACTTACGAGCTTCGTTTAATTCGAACATTACTGTAGCAGCATCTTTAATATCGAATAATGGTAAACCCCATAATTCCCAGTAGCTGTTACGTGGATGTGGATCATCTGTCCACTCAACGTTCATTGCAAAACCTTTAGCAATACTGTAAGCGATTTGCTTTTCAATTTGTTGGTCAGTTAAATCTGGTAAAAACGAGAAACAACCTTGTGTAAGTCTCACTATTCAAATACTCCTTTAATAATTAATTTTATAACTTCTTAGATTATACGTTTGCTGTTGCAGTTTCTGCGAAATCAGCTGTATCTGTAGATGTATAGTTGAAAGAAATATCTTTCCATAAATCTAAAGCTGTTTGTAATGGACCACATGTTTTAGCGGCATCGCGTAAAATTTGAGGACCTACAGCATTGTTGAAGTAATCTAAACCTTCATTACGAGCTAATACCATTGCTTCTAAAGCAACACGGTTAGCTGTAGCACCGGCTTGGATACCATCAGGGTGACCAATTGTACCACCACCGAATTGTAAGATTACATCATCACCTAAGTAGTGAACTAATTGGTGCATTTGACCACAGTGAATACCACCAGACGCAACTGGCATACACTTACGTAAACTTGCCCAAGTCATTTCGAAGAAAATACCATAAGGTAAGTTAACATCTAATGTTGTTAAACGTAAAATATCGTAGAAACCTTTAATCATTAAAGGATCACCTTCTAATTTACCTACAACAGTACCAGCGTGAATATGATCTACACCAGACATACGCATCCACTTACAGATAACACGGAAGTTAATACCGTGATTCTTTTGACGTGCGTAAGTTGAGTTACCAGCACGATGTAAATGTAATAACATGTCGTTATCACGAGCCCATAAAGCAATACTTTGAATTGCTGTATAACCCATTACTAAATCGATCATAACAATGATAGAACCTACAGTTTTAGCGTACTCAGCACGCTTGTAAACTTCTTCCATTGTAGCTGCAGTAACGTTTAAGTATGAACCTTTAGTTTCACCTGTAGCTGCTGTTGCACGGTTAATACCTTCCATACAGTATAAGAAACGTTCTCTCCAACGCATGAATGGTTGTGAGTTAATGTTCTCATCATCTTTTAAGAAGTCTAAACCACCTTTTAAACCTTCGAAAACTACACGACCGTAGTTTTTACCAGATAAACCTAACTTAGGTTTTACTGTAGCACCTAATAATGGTACACCGTATTTGTTTAAACGCTCACGCTCTACAACGATACCTGTAGCAGGACCTTGGAAAGTTTTTAAATATGAGTGAGGAATACGCATATCTTCTAAACGTAAAGCAGAAATTGCTTTAAATCCGAAAACGTTACCAATGATAGAAGCTGTTAAGTTAGCTAAAGAACCTTCTTCAAATAAATCACATTCGTATGCGATGAAAGCGAAGTATTGATCAGTTGTATTTGGAACTGGATCTACACGGTAAGCTTTAGCACGGTAACGATCACAAGCTGTTAATAAATCAGTCCATACAACTGTCCATGTAGCTGTTGAAGACTCACCAGCTACAGCAGCAGCTGCTTCTACTGGATCTACACCTGGTTGTGGTGTAATACGGAATAATGCTAAAATATCAGTTGTTTTAACTGCGTATGAAGCATCCCAGTAACCCATTTTAGCGTAAGGGATTACACCAGATTCGTAACGGTCACTTTTAATTCGAGTCCGTTCTGATACAGATTGAGACATTGATTTCTCCTTAGAATAAAGGCAATATATAATAGATATTTAACTAATTTTTTCAAATTAGTTCTGTCGGTTGAATTATTTCGAACAACCTTAATTAATATTATACCATGATTCAAACGTATTGCAACTATATACTTAAATTATTTTAACTATAACTTTTTAGAATAGTGTTTTTTAACAAAATGTTTTGAAGTATCTGAAAAATGAATGGTCGACAATAACGAAAATTTTTTGAGAAATATTTAATAACTATAAATGCTTAAAAAATCTAAGCAATATTCCATATTTGAAAAATTAGAATATTTTTTGTTTATTTATAACTACTTGAATCAGTATAATAGTAATTAACTTGATAAAATTAATTATTAAAGAGTATTCAATGAATGTAGTGAACTGATTTTTAAATTAGTTCGAAATATAATTTTATTTTCTAACGAAAATAGAAAAAAAAAAAATGAAATATAATATGGTTAAAAAATCAAATAAGTCGTTAAATCAAAATATAACACAATTAGTTAATAAAACATATCAATATGGATTTTCAACAAACATTGAAAAAGATATTATTGAAAAAGGTTTAAATGAAGAAACTGTTCGATTAATTTCGAAAAAGAAAAAGGAACCAGAGTTTTTATTAAAATTCCGCTTAAAAGCTTATAAAAAATGGCAACAAATGTCAGAACCCGAATGGGCATATTTAAAATTTCCTCAAATTGATTATCAAGATGTCACTTATTATTCAGCTCCAAAATCACAAAAAAAATTGAATGATTTAAGTGAAGTTGATCCTGAATTATTAAAAACATTTGAAAAATTAGGAATTTCTTTAAATGAACAAAAACGATTATCAAATGTAGCGGTTGATATCGTGTTTGACAGTGTTTCTATTGGAACAAGTTTTCAAGAAGAACTAAGTAAATCCGGCGTTATTTTTGCTTCTATTTCAGAAGCTGTTCATGATTACCCAGAATTAATTGAAAAATATATAGGCACTGTAATTCCTATTGGTGATAATTATTTTGCGGCTTTAAATTCTGCTGTTTTTACAGACGGTTCTTTTTGCTATATTCCACAAGATACGGTTTGCCCATTAGATTTATCTACCTATTTCAGAATTAATGACCAAAATTCAGGTCAATTCGAACGAACGTTAATCATAGCAGAAAAAAATAGTCGAGTAAATTATTTGGAAGGTTGTACAGCTCCTCAGTATGATACTAATCAATTGCATGCTGCAGTTGTGGAGTTAGTAGCTTTAGAAAATGCAAATATTAAATATTCAACTGTTCAAAACTGGTATTCAGGTGATGAATTTGGAAATGGCGGAGTTTATAATTTTGTAACTAAACGAGGTTTGTGTGCCGGAACAAATTCTAAAATCTCTTGGACTCAAGTTGAAACTGGGTCAGCCATTACCTGGAAATACCCAAGTTGCGTATTAATTGGAAATGATTCACAAGGTGAGTTTTATTCAGTTGCATTAACGAATAATTATCAGCAAGCTGATACTGGAACAAAGATGACACACATTGGAAAAAATACTCGCAGTAGAATTATTTCAAAAGGTATTTCAGCAGGAAAATCGAAAAATAGCTATCGTGGTCTAGTTAGTGTTATGAATAATGCACTGGGAGCAAGAAATTATTCACAATGTGACTCATTATTAATTGGAAATTTGTCTAACGCGAATACATTCCCAATTATATCTGTACAAAATTCAACCAGCAAAATTGAACATGAAGCATCCACTTCGAAAATTGGTGAAGAACAAATCTTCTATTTTTTACAGCGTGGTATCGGTTTAGAAAAAGCAGTTGAATTAATGATAAGTGGTTTTTGTCGTGAGATTTTTACAGAATTACCTTTAGAGTTTGCTGCCGAAGCGGACAAATTATTAACGTTAAAATTAGAAGGAAGTGTTGGCTAATGAATTTAGATTCTCCGATTTTAGAAATTAAAGATTTAAAAGTTTCAATTAACGAAAATGAAATTTTAAAAAGTTTAAACTTGAAAGTTAACAAAGGTGAAATTCATGCGATTATGGGGCCGAACGGTTCTGGTAAAAGTACGTTTTCAAAAGTTATTGCCGGCCATCCTGCATACTCTATTTCAAGTGGAGATATTATGTTTAAAGGTTCAAGTATTTTAGAACTTGATCCTGAAGATAGGTCACATTTAGGGATTTTTTTAGCTTTTCAATATCCCATTGAAATCCCAGGTGTAAGTAATGAAGACTTTTTACGACTAGCTTATAATTCGAAACAAAAATTTTATAATAAGCCAGAAGTTGACCCACTTGAATTCTTGTCAATTATTAATGAAAAATTAACACTTGTGAACATGTCACCTTTGTTTTTAAGTCGAAATGTAAATGAAGGATTTTCAGGTGGTGAAAAAAAACGTAATGAAATTTTACAAATGATTTTACTTGATTCTGAAGTTTCAATTTTAGATGAAACAGATTCAGGTTTAGATATTGATGCATTAAAAATAATTTCAACCGGGATCAATAATTTTATGAATGAGAATAAATCTATTATTTTGATTACCCATTATCAACGTTTATTAGATTATATTAACCCAACTTACGTTCATGTAATGCAAGATGGGAAAATTATTAAAACAGGTTCAGCAGATTTAGCAAAAGAACTAGAAAGTAAAGGTTACGAGTGGTTAAAAAGTTAAAACAGAATAAAACCGAGCTTTTTTATAAAAATATACCTAAAATAACTTAAAACCTCTTATAATAGTAATCGTTCCTGTATATTTTTTAATATTGGGTAATTTACTAAATTAGTTAGATTTTATGTACCCAGAAATTTTTTATTCAAATACGTTTACATTATTAGCGGATGTGGAAGTTGGAAAACATTTTTACTGGAATATTGCAGGTTTCCTAGTACATGGTCAAGTTTTATCAGTTATTTGGTTTGTAGTACTAATTTTATTAGTATTTTCATTCTTAGGAACTGCTAACGCTGATCGTATTCCACATGGTTGGCAAAACTTTATGGAATCAGCTGTAGACTTCGTTACAGACATTGCTAGAGATCAATTAGGTGAAAGTTTTTACAAAGAATGGATTCCATTTATTGGAACCTTATTCTTATTCATCTTTGGAAGTAACTGGGCTGGTGCTATTGTTCCATGGAAGTTAATTGAATTGCCAGAGGGAGAATTTGCTGCACCGACAAATGATATTAATACAACTGTTGCTTTAGCTTTATTAACATCATTTGCCTATTTCTATGCAGGCTTAAGTAAAAAAGGGTTCGGATATTTTAAACGATATATTGAACCATTACCACTTCTTCTACCAATTAATATTTTAGAAGATTTTACAAAACCTTTATCACTAAGTTTCCGTTTATTTGGAAATGTTTTAGCTGATGAATTAACAATTTCTGTATTGACTTCATTAGTTCCTTTGGTAATTCCATTACCGATTATGTTATTAGGAATTTTTGCCGGTTCAGTACAAGCTTTAATTTTTTCAACGTTAGCAGCTGCATATATTGCAGAAGCTTTAGAATAAGTTGTTCTATCAAATTATTGCAATCAGATTTTTTAAAAATTATATATATATTCACAATTTAAAATTTATTATGGATTCTATTATCGCTGCTGCTTCTGTTATCGCTGCTGGTTTAGCTATTGGTTTAGCTGCAATTGGTCCTGGTATTGGTCAAGGTAACGCTGCTGGTCAAGCTGTTGAAGGTATTGCTCGTCAACCAGAAGCAGAAAACAAAATTCGTGGTACGTTATTATTATCTTTAGCGTTCATGGAAGCATTAACAATTTATGGTCTAGTTGTAGCGTTAGCATTATTATTTGCTAACCCATTCGCAGGTTAATTGTTAACCCGGTAATTTAAACGAAATCACTTTGGCTCCCAGAGTGAATCGTTTTTTATCATGAAACTAAAAATTGTTGAAACTTATCTAAGTAGTCTTAGATATTATGTAAGAATACTAATTAAAATTTTATTCTAATATTTTAGAAAATCAATTTAATTTCGATAGTTTGGAGTGATAATTTTTTATTGCTCCACTATATTTAAATAAGCTCAACAAAATTATTTAAAATTTTTAATTCTATAGTAGGATATATAGATTTTATGATTAATCTTTCAATACTAATTTCAAGTTCAGAAATTAGTGGACCTGGTGGATTATTTGATATTAATGCAACTTTACCATTAGTTGCAATTCAATTTGTATTATTAACAATTGTTTTAAATATCATTTTATATAACCCATTGTTAACTATCATTGAAGAGCGCAAAGAATACATTTTAACAAATCTTAGCAAAGCTTCAGAGATATTAGCAGAAGCCAATAAACTAACTGAACAATACGAACAAGAATTAAGTAGTGTTCGTAAAGAAGCCCAATTAGAAATTACGAACTCACAAAAAATTCATAAAGAAATTTTAGAAACAGAATTAAATGTTTCTCAAAAGTATATTGATAATTTATTAGATACTATTACAAAAGATCTTCTTTCTAAGAAAGATACAGCACTTAATAGTTTAGACGAAATTGTTCAATCTTTATGTGTTGACATTGAAGCTAGATTATCAATCTAAATTTTTTGTTAGACGTAATTTTCCTTTTTAATAAGTGAACAGTTTATATAAAAATTCGAAAACATGGAAAATTTTGATCAAATTTTTACATTACTTGCCGAACATGAAGGTATTGGCTTAAACCTAGATATTCTGGAAACAGGTTTACTGAATATTTTAGCGTTACTTGCAATTGTATTTTTTGCAGGTCGTGATTTTTTAGGATCTTTATTAGAAGAGCGAAAAACAACGATTGTACAAAGTGTTCAAGATGCAGAAGATCGATTAAATGAAGCTCAAAAACGTTTAGAGGAAGCTCAAAAGCAATTAAATCAAGCAAATCTTGTTATCAGTGAAATCAGAAATGAGACTGTAACGACTAAAAAAGTATTGCTTGAATCAGATGCTTTTGAAGCAAAAAGAGATTTAAAAATCCGTTTTGAACGTGCATTAGCAGCTTTTCGATCAAAAGAACGCCAAATATTTATGGAAATTAAACAACAAATAATTTCACTTGTGCTAAAACGAACAGTTATCCGTGCGCAAGAAGCATTTGGACCAAAAGAACGTGCAACTGCATTAATTAATGATACTATTAATAAATTAGAAGGAGATTTATTATGAGTGGAAATCCATTAACAGCAAAGATTGCAGCTCCTTACGCGCGTGCTTTGTTTGATTTTTCGGTTGAACAAAATATTATGCATCAGATTACAGCTGATTTCCAAAATTTAGACATTTTTTTAAACGAAACGTCTGAATTAACAGATTATTTAAATAATCCTGTTGTAAATCAAAGTGCAAAACGTGAAGTTTTAGCTAAAACATTACAATCACAAATAAATGCCGAAACATTTAAATTTTTAATGGTTCTAGTAAAGCGTGAACGAATTAATTTATTAGATTCAGTTATTGCTAATTATTTAGAATTAGTTTATGAAACAGCTTCAATAAAGATGATTGAAGTTTCAACAGCATTTGCTTTTACTAATCTTCAAAAAAATATGTTGATTAAAAAGTTAAAAGAATTAACAAATGCGCGTGAGATTAGATTAGTAATTACTGTGGACTCTAGTTTAATTGGTGGTTTTTTAATCAAAACTGATTCAAAAATAATCGATTTTACTGTAAAAAACCAGTTACAAAATCTAGCAAAACACTTAGACGCTGTTTTAGAAATTTAATTGTAAAAAAATCTCTTATTAACTTTTATATTAAAATAATATAATGATAAATATTCGTCCAGACGAAATTAGTAGTATTATTCGTGAACAAATTGAGAAATACGATCAAGATGTTAAAGTAGATAACGTTGGTACTGTATTACAAGTTGGTGATGGTATTGCCAGAGTTTATGGTCTTGACCAAGCTATGAGTGGAGAACTTTTAGAGTTCGAAGACAAAACAATCGGTATTGCGTTAAATTTAGAAAATGATAACGTTGGTGTTGTATTAATGGGAACAGGTCGTCAAATCCTAGAAGGTAGTACAGTTAAAGCAACTGGTAGAATTGCTCAAGTTCCTGTGGGCGATGCTTTCTTAGGTCGAGTTGTAAACCCATTAGCTATCCCAATTGACGGTAAAGGTGAGATTACTCCTGATGATACTCGTTTAGTAGAATCAATGGCACCTGGTATTATTAGTCGTAAATCAGTTTGTGAGCCATTACAAACAGGTATTACATCTATTGATGCTATGATTCCAATTGGCCGTGGTCAACGAGAATTAATTATTGGAGATCGTCAAACTGGTAAAACTTCAATTGCTGTTGATACAATTATTAACCAAAAAACAGAAGATGTTGTTTGTGTATATGTTGGTATCGGTCAAAAGGCTTCAACAATTGCTCAAGTAGTAAACGTACTTGAAGAAAAGCAAGCGATGAGCTACACAATTGTTGTTGCTGCGAGTGCAAATGATCCAGCTACATTACAATATATTGCACCATATTCAGGTGCAGCATTAGCTGAATACTTTATGTACAAAGGTAAAGCTACATTAGTTGTTTATGATGATTTAACTAAACAAGCAATGGCATATCGTCAAATGTCGTTACTATTACGTCGTCCTCCAGGACGTGAAGCTTACCCAGGTGACGTATTCTATTTACATTCACGTTTATTAGAACGTGCTGCGAAGCTAAGCGATGAATTAGGTGGTGGAAGTATGACTGCACTTCCAATTATTGAAACTCAAGCTAGTGATGTTTCAGCGTATATTCCAACAAATGTAATCTCAATTACAGATGGACAAATCTTCTTATCGAACGATTTATTCAACTCGGGTATCCGTCCAGCAATTAACGTTGGTATTTCGGTATCACGTGTAGGATCTGCTGCGCAAACAAAAGCAATGAAAAAAGTTGCAGGTAAATTAAAGTTAGAACTAGCACAATTTGATGAGTTAGAAGCGTTCTCGCAATTTGCTTCAGATTTAGATGACGCGACTCAAAAACAATTAGCACGTGGTACACGTTTACGTGAAGTTTTAAAACAACCACAAAATTCTCCTTTATCAGTAGCTCAACAAGTTGCTTTAATCTATACCGGTATTAACGGTTATTTAGATGAATTACCTGTAGGCGATGTTAAAAGTTATTGTGGAACGTTAGTTTCATATATAGTTACATCAAATAAAGCTTACAATGATATCGTTGGTTCTACTAATCAATTTACAGAGGAAGCTGAAGCTTCGTTGAAAGAAATTATTAGTGAAACAAAAGAAATGTTTGCAAAAACTAAATAATAAATAGTTTTGGACTGTCATTACTTAGTTTTAAAATTTTAAAACTAAGTAATGACAGTCCATATGAATAATAATTGTGAACAAATTCTTTAGCTAATCTAGATGTTATTAGTTTAGCTATTGAAAAATATTTAATCGTTTAAACTATTTAATTACTATATTATTATTGATTTTGACAAATAATTTTAACACAATCCAGTATATCAAATTACCAAAAGAAAATGACATTTCAAAAAATAAAAATTTATAAGACTTCTATACAGAGAGATATACAAAAGTCTTTAATATACCAAGACATTTAAATTAAAATAATATTTATTAAATAATTAGTTCCAAGAAGATAGTAGACCATTATTTTCCTTGCGCCTTTAAAATTCCAATGACGACAATTAGTTCACAAACCCCACTAATAAGAAAAGAACCTGAGGAAATAGCTAAACCACATACCATTGAAACTGCAATCACTAGCTCATCCACAAGTACGTCACTTGTCGTTAAATTTGGTTTTACAGGAGGAGAAACACTAGCTGGGTTGCCCCTGATTAGTTGGCAAATCTTTAGCCGCAGCAGTTAATACTGGGGTAAACAAGGTTACGCCAAAAATACCTAAAACAGTTGCAAAACCTAAAACTAGAGATTTTTTCTTGGTTTTGTTTCTTCTCTAGTCGGCTTAAAAATTTTTTAACTGCCTGACGAGTATCTTTCCCGATTTGTTTAATTTTGTTAGTTTTTTTTGAGCTTTTGTCCGTAAATTTCTTAATTGATTTTTCATATCTCATATAGAATAAAATAAACAAATACTATAAGTTTACTTTATATAAAAGGTTATCTTAAGTAAAAGCTCGTAGAAATTAGAATTATCAAGAAAACTTAATGATTGGTCACAACCCACCAGAATCTATATTTTCAAACTCTGTTTCAGTAATTTGACAGTTTTCAAAATAAAAACTGGGCTTTGAGCTTTGCTTTTGATAAGTATTTTCCAAGAGTTTTATCGTTTCTATCTTGTTTTTTTTACAAGAATGAAATATACTTATATTTAGTAGAACGGAAAGAGAGATACTATAGATAACTCGG
>Ga0136565_1000608_pt1 | contig 11866 bp, 7 predicted proteins | sample AntDeeMetagenom1_FD_104783 | JGI IMG/M metagenome (GOLD analysis project Ga0136565, IMG submission 104783) | Saline lake microbial communities from Deep lake, Antarctica - Metagenome #1 | ecosystem: Environmental > Aquatic > Non-marine Saline and Alkaline > Saline | place: Antarctica: Deep lake...
GAACGATGTTTCATCGCCAGTTAATCGGTAGATTCCTTCAGACGGAATCACGTATTCTCCGTCCTCGCGTTGCAGATGGTATTTGCCGGTGAACGGCCCAATTTCAGCAGTTAAAACACGCTGATAGTCATGGAAAGTGATGTCGCCAACGGGTTTATTCGGAATCACCCCTCGGGCTAACTCCCGAGCGCCTTGCAGATCCCCGGCTTCAAGAAGTTCGTGTATCCGGTTTTTCAACATATCTACATCGTTACGGATAATCCAGTATAAAGATACTGACCGAGGAACACGGCAAAGAATACCGACGAGTGCCGTTAGTACGACCCGTGAACTGTGCGTTGCCCACCTAAGTCCACGGCCCGTTCATCACGAGCTATGGAGACAGCGTCTTCCGTGAACATCCGACCGGTGTGAGTATCCGCGCAGTCATCACACACGCGGAATGCTTTGTCATGCCCAGTTGCATTGTACTCAACATACAGAAACTGGTTCGGGGGCGCGACAGCGCCGCATAACCGGCAATAGTCCCAGTCCGGAACCCCAGCCACGGACAACGCAATCAAGTCAGAGTATTTCAGATTCGGCTCAGTGACCCCGAGTGACCGCGCACGAGCCGCAAAGAACGAATTGTAGTCAAACCCAGCGACTGACCTGAAATCAACCAGATGCGAATCCTCGCGGCTTAACGCCAACCCATACAAGGCATCACGGTCAGAGTCGTCCACCTCCGGATCCCACTCGGGAGGCAGATCGATGAGTTGGCCTTTCCCCGAACTCAGTTTCGTCGTTAACAGCTTCGATTCCTCAAGTGTCTGCTGTAACTCGGTGAGAACGGTGTGTCGGGACTCCGCAGTCCGAATAACGGCACCCAGTTCCTCGAACGCATCCAGATTCTGTTCCCGGATTGCGTGACGGAGTTCGTCTGGGTGTGGGATTGTGAATTCGATCACGTCATCCGGCATCGAATCACCGGAATAACGAATCGTCTCGTCACACCACTCCTGTTCCGCGCTCGTCAAGTCACGGGTGACGATATTCGCTTCAAAATAAATGGCATTCGCGCCGTGGATCTCGTATTCAGTTCCGTTCCCAATCTGTTCACCAGTCCCTATACGGATTGTGGATTGCCCCGTGATGTCCGTGAATAACTCGGGGTGGTTATACGTGAGAACGTCGGTTTTCAGGGAATCAGCGAATTCCGTCGCTGTACCCGACACAACACGAAGACTATCACCGAGATTATCCACACGACGAATACAATCGCCCATACCAGTGAGTAACACCGGTATGACTTCAATAACAGGAAGACAAACCCATTAAAATAATTAACTGAGCTTATAATTCTCTGAGTTTACTTCAAACACGATTCCATCAGTCTTCATCTTTTTGAATTCCTTTTCGACTTTCCCGGGAGCCATCCCCCGGTCAACAGCTTCATCCATGATTTCTTCAAGAGTAGCGCCGTCGCCTTCACTATCGCTATTCGCTTGTTTGATTGAAGCACGAAGGCTCTTTTTCCGCTCACGATGGCTTTTCGATTGCCCGGTTTCAACAATGTCAGCATCGAATTGCCCGCTTTCACTGTCAATTCCAACGTCAGACAGTGACTGCTGGATAATCGAAATCACATACTCTGCATCTTCCACAGTGATTTTATGACTAAGTCGGGAGCGGGCAACGGCTTCTGAAAACCGAACTAACGCTTCGAGCTTCCGAGCGGTCACTGGTACAGGCGCATCCTCATCCTCCCCTTTCAATCGCAGAGCAACATAGAATCCCTGAATCTTTTCCTTTGCAGCGTCCGTCATTACAGGCGAGAAGGTTTCTTTTGCATGTGCCACGTACTTCTGGAACAATTCCGGAGGAAGGGGAGGTTCTACTTCGTCTTCATCTAAGTCTTCAAGGTCTTCTTCATCACCACCAAATTCAGGATTTTCTACTTGGTTTTTGTGAGCATTCAACTGCCCCGCGCGATTCGAATCCAGAATGTGGCCTGATAGCCGAGTGTCTTCTTTTTTATTCGGTTGGTCCTGAATAATGAACAACAAGTCGAACCGGCTAATCAGCGCAGGCTGAAGATCAATCTGTTCACCCATCGGTTCGTAGTCATCGAACCGCCCGTACTTGGGGTTCGCAGCTGCAAGCATCGCGCACCGAGTGCGGAGTGTGGCGTTGATCCCGGCCTTATTCACGCTTACTTCCTGTTGTTCTAAGCCTTCGTGGAGGGCACTCCGGTCCGAATCGGACATTTTGTCCAGTTCGTCAACTCCCACTGTCCCTTGGTCCGCCATCACCATTGCCCCGCCTTCAAGCGTCCACTGTTTATCTCCGCCAAGACTCGATTCGACAGCTGCCGCCGTTAACCCGGCTGCCGATGACCCCTTCCCGCTTGTAACAACAGAACGGGGGGAAAGATTCTCGACGTACTTAATTAGCATCGACTTGCCAGTTCCGGGGTCACCCATGAGAAGAATGTGCATGTCCCCGCGAATCCGAGAACCATCTGCTAAGTGTTTCGTGACGCCACTGAATTGCTGGAGGGCAATCGGGAGTTTGACGTGATTATACCCGAAAATCGACGGGGCGACAGACTGCGTTAAAACCCCGTCATACGCATCTTCATGGTCGTCATCATCTTCATCATCTTCATTTACTTGATTAGGAAGCTTCCCGAAGAGATGCTGATAGATGCTTATATTGGACGATTCGTCCGGTTCGATGATGTCTTTGATCTTGTCGATGTCGGACCCTTTGATTTCGAGATCGCCGTACTTCTGATCCTCTTCCTCAATGTCAATTCCATCAAGGTAAATCCGGTTCCGGAGCGAATCATCACTTCCCTCTAACGGATCCTTGAGACTGATAACACCCGTTACTGTGACTTCGTCACCGGATCCGATAATCCCTGCAAGGTCATCTTCAACAATCACCGGAATGGATTCCGGTGTGGAATTGCCAGTGGTCTGAGACGGGCGCTCTTGGAGCTTCAGGCGCTGATCATCGATGTAGGTGGTGTTCCCCGGTTCGAACGAGTACGGCCCCTCACGCTCACAGCCAGTACACTCAACAGGCGTTTCGTACTCATCGCCTTCCTGCTGAACGTAGTTAACTGTCCCACATCGCTGACACCGAAATGCAGCGGACTTGGTTTTCGGTAAGACCTTCGTGGCTTGCCGAACCATGCCCGTGATTTCGACAATATCCCCGATGTTGTCTGTACGGATTTCGCTGACAGAATACTCCGCGTCTTCCGGATCTAAGTCACTGATGCGGACATTCGCACCGCTGAGATCAACATCATCAGTAGATTCTAACTGAAGTGCTTCCTCGAAACATTCGATGACATACGACGGGTTCTGGATGAGCGAGGAATACACACTCGAATCTTCTTCCCGAATGAGTTCTCCTGAAATCCAGAGAGATGACTGGGTGTCCGGATACCTCTTTTCAAGATCCTCAACTTCAACGTTCATCTGAGGGTGATTCAGAATCGCCCTAATTTTCTTGATTAGGTCTTGTTTATCATCTACGAATTTCTCATCATCCTCTTCATTTTCTTCGTCGGTTTGTTCCTCGTCGCTGGGGACATCAGTGTCGTTAAGTGACATATGTGTTGTGTTGTGGGTTGGTGGCAGAGCCACCCGGTTATCTCGTGTACTATCGGTTTCTCATGCGAACTGAAATACCCTCGGAGTAATCACACCGGGGCACCAGACAGTTCCTGTGATTAGGTAGATGAGATAGGGTTTCAGTGCCGTGAACTGTGGTTAACTGTCTGTGCGTCGGGGCGACCGCGCCATACGGACTTCGGCACCATCTCGGATTTTATCAGGACAGTGCGGGCAAACGCGCGGTTGATCGACATCGCCGGGCGTGAATACCTTCGCATACCGCTCAGTAACCTTCGAACCACAGTTCTGGCACTCAATCATGCATATAGATATACTGGATACTGTGGTAAATACTCGGGGGCAGACGATACGTTGACCAGTGAGACTGGCACTTATTCAGGAAACCCGAAGCGGCGAGCCAGTGCCGCTGTCAATGCATCGTCCAGAGATTCACCATACGCAGTTTTGCGATCTTGTCCTTGCAATCCTAAGCCTTCATCCGTGTGGTTACGAACGGTGTGCGGATATGGTGTTGAATCTGGCCGATAGGAGATATACACGGACCCCCACCGATCGCCTAATTCAGTGAGTTTCTCGTCAATGGACAGTTCCGAATTCAGGTCTGTGAAATCGATGTTGAACTGAACCCATTCGTGTTCGTCCATGTCCCAGACGCCGTCGACGCAATCTTCACGGAGGTCAACGACACGGACAATATTTCCGGGGAGGCGTTTCGTGTGGTACCGGTCACTTCCCGTGAGTACAGCAGTGTCTTCTGAAGCCATGTCTCAATGCAAGAAATGGATGGGGATAAACGCGGGGTAGATTCAACGATCAGTGAGCGACCATGCGCGACGAGTTATAGGAATTGGTCGATGCCGGTTTGGGATTTGTCGACGGAGACGACATCCCAGTCGATGCCGATGGGTTCGATAACGCGGCTAATCGGCTTCTCTAAGGTTTTCTCCAGCATCTTATCCCAGTCGATGTTGAATTCATCGGGGACTTGTTGTTCGTACTCGTAGCAGATCACGTCGGGATCGCGTTTGAAGTCTGCGTAGTGCTTCTGCTGGTACTCGTGTTCGAAGTCCGGGGTTTCGTGGTCTTTGAAGAAGACTGTGTCAACGCTGGTGAGGTAGACGCGCTTGGGCTTACTTCCTTGCCCGAAGTTGGTGCCGAGGAACTGGTTGGCGTAGATTGCGCCTCGGACTTGGGCGGTGGGGGTGTCGTAGTTGTCGAGGGCTTTCCCGATTCCGCCAGGCATTCCGATGTCTTCGAGGTTGACTTCGCCGTTGCGGAAGTCGGTGATGACTTCGGTGAGGTAGTCGATGATTTCGTCGTGGTCTTCGTCCATGACGATTTGGGTGATGACCTTCTTTTGGGTGCGTTTGGTGATCGCGCTTTGGTCACTTCTCTGATACTCAAATCCGGTCACATCGACTTTGTCTACGTCGTTGCCTTCTTTGTGGACGATGTGTCCGGCGTAGCGTTTCTTTTTGCCGCCTTGGTAGAAGACGCGATAGAGTTTCTCGAATTCGATTTGGAAGCGGTGGGTGTCGGCGTTGAGGTTGTCGGTGGCGAAGTCGTCGTAGCGGTTGTTGATGTGGGCTTCGTGTTCGTGGGCGATTTCGATGAGGGCTTCCTTATCAGATGTATCGGGAATCTGATACATAACTGAGTCCGTATCCCCATATGTGATCTCACTATCAAGTTCATTCTCCACGACATCAGCCGTAAACCGAATCACCTCACGGCCAGTCGCCGTCGTCGCCGCCCCAATCTCACTATCATACAACCGGAACTTCTCCCACGACAAAACACCGTAAAGGCTGTTCATAATAACCTTCACCGCGCCCTGCTGCCGATCAAACGTCTCATACAAATCCGTCCCCGGCTCATGCTCCGCACGAAGTTCCTTCTTCTGATCACGCTCATCCAGAAGATTGTCAATCATCTCCTGCATAACGCTCTCCGTGTTCTTCTCGAAATGGATCCCATTCGGCGCAACTAACGTCTCCCCATCGAAGTCCTCCGGATTATCCACCTTCGTTTCCGGAGACGCATTGATTGAGATCATCGACATGGGGTACAGCGACTTCAAGTCCTGCACAACCACATCTTCCCGAACACCACTAAACGGCTCGAATACAGCCCCGCCCTCGAAATCCGGGCTTTCAGACTTCTCCGCAGTCGGGAGAACATACCGAGGTCCAACCGTCTCCGGATCGCCGTACATCTTATGCAAGACGTACATGTCACACGCCTGCCCGGGAATCGGCGCATCATTCAAATCACACCCAATGAAATTCTGGACTTCTTGCCAAAACCCGATTATCTCCTGTTTCCGGTCAATCTCCACACACAGTTCAACGTCTCGGAGATTGTATTCTAACAGCGTTTCCGGGTCTTCCTCCCACAGATCACCGAGCTTCCCCGTGTACGGTTCCTTCCCGACATCAAGTTCCATTTCACCGACCGCATCCAGCCGATACGATTCCAATTCGGTGAATTGCGTTCGCTTGTACCCTTCCAGCAGATCGAACATGACGCGCCCGCCAACATCGACATTCCAGCCATTGTCTGCATACCCGAGGCGGGAGAGACGCCCGGGGTCAATGCCGATGCGTTCCATTCGGTCAATGAGGTACGGCGCGTCGAAATCTGTGAAATTCCACCCCGTCGCAACGTCTGCGTCAACACCGTCCAGATACCCGAGAAACGCCTTCAGCATCTGTTTTTCAGTGTCGAGCTTCGCAACTTCGAAGTCAACATCATCCCGGAGAGGTTCGTAATCCGCTAATTCTTCCGGACCAGTTTCACCGTTTTCAGCATCGTAGTACCACACGACGTATTTGTCCGTGTAGCTGTCGTGCGTGGTGATTGAGATGAGGGGTTCTTCTCCGTTTTCAGGGAAGCCGTGGCGGTCTTCCACTTCGATGTCGAGCATCAACACACGGTAGTCACTGTCTTCGATTTTGTCAGTGACTGCCTGTACCTCATCAACAGGGACCGAGATTTCACCAGAATTCTTGCGGCGGGCAGGGACTTTGATTCCGTTTTCAATGCCCTTGTCGATCATGAACCGGTCGGAGAAATTAATGTCCGATTCGAAATCGTTCTCGACATCCTGTCGAACGCCCCGGATTTCGCCCGGGACGTATGTGGTGACGCGGTGAACTTCTACACCGCGAATCGTTTTGAGTGGTTCATCGGAAATGCGTTTAACGCGGTTGTCGTCTCGCAGTGAGCCGACTTCGTCAGTGGCGACGTAGAAGTACGGTTCGAATCCGAACACACGAACGTGTTCCAATTCTTGTCCGGGGGCGCGACCGAAGATTTCAACAACTGGTTCGCGAGATCCGTCGGGGCGTTTCCGATTTGTGAAGTCGATGGAGGTGATGTTGAGTGTGGCGTAAGAGTCGGCGTCAGGGTGTCCGGGAAGGGAATGGGTTGAGATTGTGTTTGCGGTTTCAGTGGCAGAGTCACTGGGTTCTGGAGGGGTGGGAGTGGGCTGTTGCGCAGACATATTGGCTTGTTAGTGAGTGGTGCATGGTCGCATAAGTATCCCCGGATGGAATTCACGGACCCTCAGATGTAGGTTACTTCTGGGAATAGAATACTTCTGAATATAGGGTTTCAGGGAGTGTGGCGGCGAAAAACAAGCAATCCCCCGAACGCTTTTTAAAGGTACGATAAAATCGCCGGTGTAACGCGATGTTTTCCAGCCTCCCCATTCATGACTAAAGAACGTCAACGCACACCCCCTAAAGAAACCGAAGACGAACAAGAGATTGGACAAGAATACGACGGCGAGCAAAATCCTCGCACTACAACAACCGAACAAGAGGGCTGTCCCGAATGCAGCGGCGACGTCGTTATCGAAAGTGACCGAGAGAACCTGATCTGTGAAGACTGTGGCCTCATCATCGATGACCAGTCAATCGACCACGGCCCTGATTGGCGGAGTTTCAGCGAAGATGAACGCCAAGACAAGAGCCGTGTTGGTTCCCCAATCACAGAACTGATGCACGACAAAGGCTTGTCCACACAAATCGGTTGGCAGAATAAGGACGCCTACGGGCGGTCGTTGTCCACGAAGAAGATTCGGAAGATGCGTCGGCTCCGCACATGGAATCAGCGCGCATCCACTCGCGATTCCAAAGAACGAAATCTCCGGCAGGCACTCACTGAGGTTGAACGGATGTCGTCCGCGCTTGGACTTCCAGAATCTGTCCGAGAGATGACGGGGGCGATGTATCGGCGATGCATCGAAGATGATCTGCTTCGCGGGCGGAGTATTGAGGGCGTTGCAACAGCGTGCCTGTACGCTTCTGCCCGGAAATGCAATGTCCCACGGAGTTACGAGAAATTCGGCGAGGTGAGTCGCGTAGACACGCTGGAGATTAAGCGAACATACCGGTACATCATGCGGGAACTTGGGTTGGAAATCAAGCCGTCCGATCCGAAGGAATACCTTCCGCAATTCGCGTCGAAACTGGAAGTCCCGGACGAGGTTGAACGGAAGGCCCGTGAAATTCTGGATGAGACGTCAACGGCAGATGTTCGCGTTGGGAAGAACCCGGTTGGATTAGCAGCTGCGTCGTTGTATGCGGCATCTCTACTCTGTAATGCTGGGTACACACAGAAGGACGTGTACAAAGTCACGGACATCAGTGTCGTGACGATTCGGAATCGGTACCAGGAACTGTTAGAGGAATACGGTGCGGAGTTCACAACAGCTGAAGAAGCGCAGGAACTGTACGAGTCGGCAGACGGTGATGTTGACTTTTGCAATAGCTAATCATTTTCTGACTTTCGCTGTTCGGTATTCTGAGGTAGAATACTGCGAGTCTTAGACGGCGTGGATGTCAGACTTGATTATCATTGAGAAGCACCGTTCCCGCGAGCATCCCTATCATCTGGGGTTTCACTGCCATCCCCTCCTCGATCCGTTTCATTCGGTGCGCGATCCCGACCGTCTCCCGAGTCAGTTTGTCCACTACGGTCCGCAGGCGCACCACGGTCAGACTCATCTGGTGCGCGGTCCTGACCAGCCTCACCATCAACACCCCCACGATCACCAGTATCATCAGGGGGCTGACCACCGATATTCTGTGCAACTTGCGCTATTTCTTGGCCAGCTGCACCATCTTGAATCGCAGATAGGACACCGAACGAAGGGAGATTCCCATTACGATCGTTATTGAAGACACCTTGTGCAAATCCACTGAGGAAGCCGGGGGATCAGCATCACCATCACTACGTTCCTCAGTTTCTGTGTCACTGGATTCTTCATCGGCACCCTCGTTATCTGCGCCTTCATCATCTACGTCAGAGTAAGATCAGTGTTCGGTTCATGCACTCTCTGATAAAGAAGACGGAGGGGATTAACCCGGATTAAACGGGGTTAAACGGGGTTAAACGGGGTTAAACGAGAGGCAGAACAGCTACAACGCGCTCTGTAACCGTGAGAATTCGTTTTCAATCGATCCAGACTGGATTCCGAGATTGGACACGTACTGTTCTCCGGCACGCACATCAACAGTCACGGATTCTGGCTCCGGGTACGAAGTAGTGACATTCGGAGTGCAGAAGATTCCGCGTAGTTCCTCGACATTATGGATTGACACACCGCGATCTGCAAGTACTCCGAAAATGTCGCCGTGTTCTTTCAATTTCTTCGTTGCAGTCACTGGCCCAATCCCGTGAACACCATCGTTGTAGTCTGTCCCGGTGAGAATTGCAGCATCAACCAACTGATCGTATGATAACTCCGCATCGATAACAGTCTGTGACAGATCCATGATTTCCATATTGTTCTGCCCGGTGAAATTCCGGAGCGTGGTCGGGGAGCCGAACAAAATCGAATCATAATCATCGCTCAACACATGATCATACACGTCCGGAGATGCGGACCGCATATAGGCGGCCTGTGCTTCCCCTGCGGCTGGCGCAACAACAGTCGGGATGTTGAGGCGGTCGCACAGTGTTTTCGTTGTCTCAATCATCTCAGGGCTGAAATTCTGAGCCTGTGCATCGAGCTTCCGAGCTAACACATACTCGCCGTTCTCCCGGGCTTCCTCAGCGGCTTCTGCACGCTTCTGTTTGATTTCTCGGCGGGACGCCTGTTCGTCTGCCTTCAGGTCATGTGCATCGCCGTCGAACACTAACACCGGCGTCACATCTGATTGGAAAAACCCGGGGAGGCCACGGAGTAGACACAAGATATTCGGCAATTCACGGCCATCCGAATCCGTGTATTCCTCTGCGTCCGTGAACTGCGTGGTCGTATGGAGGTACTGGTGAATCCAGTTGAACGCATCAACCGCAACCGTGTCTCCAGACACTTGTTGGTCGGGGATTTCAGTCCGAGTCGCAATCTTCCCAATAGCGGAGCTTCCCATGCTCAACCGTAGGTCAACCCCGTACAAAAACAACGGGTACGATCCGGTGAAAACCAGAAAACGGCGTCAGTTGAAGTCGTCTGTACTGAGTTCACCGCCAGCAGTAACGACCGTGACTTCGATCTCGGCTTCCGTACCATCCGTCGTTTCAATCCGGATGTCGTTCACACCTTGCTCGAACATACTCTTCGCAATCTCGAAGTCGACATCTTCAATCAATGCCCCGTGTCGATTGATTGAGTCCTCGGAGATGTTATACTCAGTCACTTCACCATCACCGGCTTTAACGGAGATGTCTTGGACTTCCGGCTTCGTCACTTCAGTGAACTGCACAGAGAGATTCACCTCAGTCTCCATATTGTTCTCAACCGGCGTGTCAACCGAAATCGTGTTATTCCCGACCGTCAGTGACTCATTCAGGGTGATCGACCCGCTTTCTTCGAAGTCTTCGGGGTACGTTGCCGTGCTGCCATCCGGGAGGCTGATTTCAACGGATTCAGCTTGCGCGCGTTCGGTGTATGCAATTTCCCAGTTGAGTTCACCTTCGTCAGCGGTGAAGTTCAAGGAATTGTCTTCGGTGGTGAGAACCCCATCGGGAATGTTACAGGTCACATCACCATCCGAAACAATCTCGGATTCATCGCACATTTGTGCGCCGTTGATTATGGCTTCCGGGGACCGAGTCCCGCTTTGCACAGTGTATCGGAAGTCCGTGGTAACTGGAGCAACTGCTGTAGACACGTTCCGGTCAACAGTGCTTTGCGGATCGATGCTATCAATCCCGATCGATGTTCGGTCCCCCGGCGTCAACACCCCGGTGTATTCAGCAACAACCTCACCATCCCCGTTTTTGATAACGGGATCTTCGGTGGTGTCGTAATCGCCGTAATCGTATTCCCAGTCATACCCCGGGCCAGATCCGGTTGCATCGACTGTGTGATCGCCCGAGGGAACGGTGACATCTTGGAATTCAGCGGTTTCTCCCTCGCGGAGTAACCCGTTATACTGAACATCCCAGTTCCCGTCGCCGTTCAGGTCAATACGCGGATCTTCCGTGGCGAACGTTTCTTGCCATTCGTAAGCAACATCGACTTCCTGTCCGTTACGCGGGTTCACGGTGACTTCGTGCGTTCCCGGTTCGATGTTCTCGAAGACAACGGTGTCCGTTTCGCCATTGTTGAGGTACCTCGTGTACTCCGTTTGCCCATTGAGTTCCGCTTCCACACTCCCGGTGTCCTTGTCACCGCTCACTTTCGTAACGGCTGTCTCTTCGGAATTAATTTCTGCGTATCCACCTTCGTTGTTGTACATGTAGTAGTGGACAGCTTCACCTTTTTCTAAGGTGACTGTCATCGTCTCATGCCCAGATGCGTCTTCTTCTTCATAGTCGTAGACACTCATGGATTCATCAGCAAGCGTCCGGTCACCCGCATGGAGTTCGAATTCGGTGTCGCCAGCAAAACAACACCCACCCCACAACCCGCCGGAATTCGCAAGTGCGTACCAACTGATGTCAAGTTTATACTCTCCGTCTTCAGGAGCTTCCATGATTGTTCCACGGGATGCGTCTTCGGTTCCGTCACCTGCATCACCAGCGACTCGATCGCCTTCGAACACCCACGCTTCCTTGCTGTGTTCTCGTCCCGTGAATTCCATTTCAACGTCAGTTGCGGAATTCCCATCCACGTCAATAGTGGTGGTTTCCGGGGACGGTCCCTGTTCTGCGGAAAGCGCATCATTAGTCGGGCCGCCCTCGATTTCACAGTTCCAACCGGAGTCTTGACAGTATGCGTCGTATGAGATAGTGGCAGATTCCCCTTCATTCAGATAAATCGAATCTTCCCACACACC
>Ga0136565_1000623_pt1 | contig 11739 bp, 21 predicted proteins | sample AntDeeMetagenom1_FD_104783 | JGI IMG/M metagenome (GOLD analysis project Ga0136565, IMG submission 104783) | Saline lake microbial communities from Deep lake, Antarctica - Metagenome #1 | ecosystem: Environmental > Aquatic > Non-marine Saline and Alkaline > Saline | place: Antarctica: Deep lake...
TATTCAATTTTATAAAATGGACAGATGATGAGCCGTATAACATAGTTGATTTATTAGACAGTATAGAAGAAAATAAATAGGAGGTACAGAAGTTGGAAAAACAAGACTTAAAATGTGGCATGGTGGTAGAGACGAGTCGCAAACATTACCTTGTGGTTATCAACGATAAACTATTTGGAATTTATGCCAACGGTAAAACAATTGGAAGAGTTATCGATAATAAACGCTTCAAAAATCGCGGATACATGAATATTAAGCAGTACACTGAGGACTTGATTTTCATTGACGATTACACAGGTAATGGCAATCACATAGACCCAGAGTTAAACATTGTGAAAGTTTATTCCGACATGCTAGCAATAACAGATATCGACGGTGTTCAACCACCTTTGTGGATAAGAGGGGAGGAAACATGAGAAATTTTTATCAAATAGTTTATGAAGAAGTTTCTACAGACACACGTTTGATGTCAAAAGGAAGTGAAAAACGTGTAAAATGTACCGATGGTTACTTTGCAAACTCCAAAAACGAAGCATTGCTTAAATTAGAAAAAAATAGAGGCGTGCGACACAATAAAATTGTTAGATCAGGTACATATACAGTGCAATATTACATAATATTAATCCAAGCGATGGAGGAATTATAATGGAAATTAAAGAAGGAAGAAAGTTTAAATCTAAATACGGTCACATCAAAGTAGAAGTGTTATTTATATATGAAGAGGGTGAATATGGTGGGGTTATTTACAAGTTGTCAGAAAACGATTTCATTAACGGCTGTTCGACAGATGAATTTCGAAGAATATTTAAACCTATTACAACACACGAAGTGTTCAGAGTTTGGAAGTTTTTGGAGGATGATACGCTGACATACGAACAAAAAGAAAACAGCCTAATTCAAATATGGCCACAAGAAGCAGACGGTAAAACACTAGAAGAGATGCGTCATATGTTTATAAGCCTCTATGTCAAAAAGGATTGGTTTGTTGAGGAAGAGGTCGACGAATGGTGGTGGACGAAGGAGGGAACAAAATGAAAATAAATAATAAAAATTCTATTGACGAAGTGGCAGAAGAACTTAACGAATATGGCTTTGTACAAAATGTTTTTGGGGAAGACAAACCTATTGATATTGAAGGAAAATATATTGACTGCATTAAAATTTTCCCAGAAAATAAGGTAGCAGTATTGATTGAATTCGACGGTGTTTTAGTAAATTTTGTAAGTGCTTATAAATTTACAGGTTATCTTGAACTACTTTATTTACGCCTTGTTAACGTAGAAGAATATGTACAAGACTTAATCGAAATAGGGTTGGTAGAACATAGAAATCAAAGATAGTGAAAGAGAAGAAATTATTACCACCCTTACAAGACTAGACGATGAGGTAGAATATATACAAAATTTAATATATAGGTTAGAAATATTTGATTCTGACTTTAAGAAATACAATGAATGGTTAGATAAAATGAGAGTCACCATGGATAAGAAAAAGAGAGGGTTTGAAAACAATGATGAAAGCGGAAAGAGAATTAATTAATAAAGAGGCTTTTGAAATTATTGATAAGCTTATTGCGTACATTGAATTGCTTCCTACATACACTTCTATTAATAGTAAGGCGTATTTTGATGACGGAGAAAAAGAAATTGGTTATATGGCAATATATTCTGACAATTACAGAAAAAACGAAATCAGAAGAATAGAAGTTTATTCTGAGTATCTACAACATAACGACATGTTTGAAAATATTGAAGAAAACATAAAAGCCCACCACGGATTTGAATGGGAAATCATTTTTTATCCAAGCCATGGAAGAGGTGAGTAATTTGCTTATAATCAGCGATCCAAACAACGAAGTAGTAACGTTTGCAAACCCTAAAGGGAATCAAGAAAAATCGTTTTACATTGAATCTTCTTATAGTTCGCATATTTCAGACGTATCAAGCAGATTAATTAACGTTGGAGACGTAGAGTGCACCATATACTTTCTTGAATTAGAAGAAAAAGATAGTGAAAGAACTGGAATACAATTAAGTGATGTAGAATATTACCGTGGTATTATTATAATCGATGTAGACAATGAACAATATAGATATGTTGCAAAAAAATTACAACATACATTTGTTACAGACGAAAGTCTTGCAGAAGAATACTACACACTTGTAAATGAAGATTTTATTGAAATTGAAATTTTTGAAGGAGACGTTAATTAATGAAAATTGCCGTAGGCGGTATGATTTCTAGTGGTAAAAGCACGCTAGTAAATCAATTAGCGAAGCATTATGACTACCCATCAATGGATGAATTTAGAGAAGACGACGAAGTGTTTAACACGTTGCTTAAATGGCTGTATGAGGGAAAAGAAGATGTGGAGATGCTTTTGCAAATTTACTTCTTACATAAACATTATAAAACACAAATTAAATACGACGGTGACGTCGTGGTTGATAGACACATTATAGAGCACTGGTTGTTTGCTCAAGAAAACCTAAAAAACAAACCTCAAGTTTTGAACATGTACAATGGGCTGTTTCATCAATATATGAATAACGTAAAACATCCTGATCTATATATAATCCTAGATGTTGATTGGGCGAGTTTCATGGAAAGGATTAAAAAAAGGGGTAGAAAACAAGAGGTAGATAACCTAGATAGAAATAAAGATTATTTTAAAGGTTTGTTGAACACATACAAAACAAAGCTTGAAGCTCAATGCAGAATTTATAATATTCCTTATATGGTAGTTGATACATCTTACCTGAAGAGCAATCAAATATTTGATATTATACTAGAAAGAATTGCAAACTATTGGAGATGAGTAAATGAATAACTTAAAAAAAGCATATGCATATATAGAAGAAAAGAGACTGGACGGGAAAACTTGGCTGGAAGTAACAAACGACCTTAATAGAATGTACGGTGTGTGGTTTTCTGAAAGTAAATGGAGAAAACCCTACCAAGCATACAAACAAGGCAGAGAAGACAAACGAGACGCAACAGATACTGCATATGAACTGCAAAGAATTAGAGTTAAGAGGAAAGAATTGGCTATTGAACGTAGTGTTAACAACGAACAGATTAGAGATATTTCACTTCATAACACTTATGTAAATCAATTGTGTGAAAGCATTTCGTCTTTACCATCACTAAATATCGGTAAAAAAATAAAAAAGCGTAAATCAAAAGAAGAATTGGATGTATCAACAACCAATGGAAAAGAGGTTACGTCGCTTGTTTTTCTTGCAGACCTACATTATACAGGAGAAAAGGATAAGTTCTTAAATATCATTAATAACGTTGGTAATATATTGATTGATTATATCGAAGAAAACGACTTGAATGAAATCCAAATTGTAGAACTTGGAGACGTTATTGAGGGTGGCTCATTGAGAGTAAGTCAACTTATGGGTATTAAACGTGGCATGGTCAGACAGATTATAGAAGCCAGTGAAATGTACGCTCAAATGCTTGCTGAGGTAATTAACGAGACAGGGTGTAAGATTGTGTTCAGGACTGTAACATCATCAAACCATACGCAGCTAAGACCGCTGGGAACTAAAAGAAACGAACTTATGGACGAGGATCTTATGCGTGTATTTCTGAATCATTTAAAAACACGTTTTGCGGACAGCGAAGACGAAATTGAAATATCAGGTAGTGATGAATTACAATTCAGTATACAAGGATACAACGTTTATTGTGCACACGGGCATGTTGGCAATATGTCTCCAAGCAATATGTCTAAAGTAATTTATGAAAACGACTTCTATAGGAAGGTTAAAAGTGATTATTTTATATTTGGGCATTACCACCATTATCACGAAGAGAGCCTTAACACTACATCAAATAAAAACAAGAAGGGGTTTTTAATGCCTAGTTTGACGTCTCACATCTCCAGTTATGAAAAAAACCTAAGACTTGGTAGTGTGGGCGAGATTACGGTGCTTAGTTTCGAATCATCGAAAGGTCACACTAAGACGGAGCATCTAAAAGTAGAGGGGTAACGTCATGGATAAGGAAAAGGTGATTAAAGAGTATATCGGTTTGGTTAACTCTATTGTTTATCAATATCAAAATAGTATTAACTTAGAATTCGAAGACCTTAGACAAGAAGCAATTACACATCTGTGGAAACGCTTGGATAATTACGACAGTAGCAGGGCTAGAATAACTACGTTCATCACAGTAATAATTAAAAACCATTTCAGAAATATGATTACCTCATTGCTCAACAAAAGAGAGTTACCAATTAAGATAGATGAGGATACAACAATAGGTAACTTATGGTTTGAAGATTATTCTAAAAAAGAAAAAGAGGTGGTGGTATTCGGGTATGACATAATAAAAGACATGAAGTACCCAGAAAAATACATTGTAGAAGAAATATTAAGTGGGAGAACTCAACAAGGGTTGTCAGATGAATTAGGAACGTCGAGACGAAGGGTATCATGGATATGGAACAACTATATTAAGAAAGTAAAAAAAGGAGAGTTTAAATAATGGCTAGATTTGTAAAAGAATTCAGTGTAGGGTATCAAAAGTTTATTTATGAAGAATCGGGTGTTACACCAGAGGAAGAAGATGTGGTATTGGAAAGAATGGATAATATCGGTTTCAGAGAAGTCGAGAATATGGCTAGACTAGCAAGTCAAAGCGAGTTCTCTAATTCCTCCAAATATAAGGGAAAATCACAGGATAGTGGTGGAAGTCAACCGAAACAAAACCAAGAACCGAAGAGAACAAGCCCTAAGCAGTACAACAAACCCATTGACAAAAAACCCAACGAACACGGGGTTAAGATGTCTCAAAAACAAATTCAAGCACTTGAAAAAATGGGTGTGAGTATAGACAAAATTGAAAATTATGATCAACTTCAAAACGCATTTAAAAATCCAGATAACTTTAAGTAAGAAAGGTAGCGTGTAACGTGAAAATAATATCTCTAGGAAGTGGTAGCAAAGGAAACTGCATGTACCTAAATGTAAACGGTAGGAACTTTCTAATTGATGTGGGTATGTCTATGAAGAAAATTAATCTACATTTACTTATGTCCGTAGGCATTGACTTGGAAGATATAGACGGTATGTTCATCACACACTCCCATTCAGACCATACCAAATCAGTGAAACCACTAACAACCAAATATGGCATTAAGGCGTATATGACAAAAGATGTATACGAAGATATTGTTAATAATAGGAAAACGGTATTAGATAGTGACAAATTGGTTATAATTAAGTCTAGAGGCGTTACTGGTGGTAAGAAAATTGATGTTGAAGTAGTTAAGTTGAACCACGATGTACCAACTTATGCTTATATCTTTACCGACAAAAGCACAAAAGAAACCTACTTACACCTTTCGGATAACGGTGGAATTAAGCGTAAAGACTATATTGAAAAGTTCAAAGGTATGACGTATTATGCTATAGAAAGTAATTACGATCATTATATGGAATTATTTCACGAGACAAGGCCGTTATTAACCAAGCGTAGAACCATTGGGTATTACGGACACACAGAGAATAGCGAGGCCATAAGTTTCATGGTAAGGGTGGTAACCCCGTCAACACGAGGGGTTATCTTCACCCACTTATCTACACAGTGTAACACACCAGAGCTAGCAAAAGAAACACATCAAAAGATGTTACAAGTATTCGGAAACATAAGAAAAGTACGACACGTTAGAATGGCGTACGCACTTCAAGATGACATAGTAGGATTGGTATAGAGGGGTAGGTGTTATTATTTCGAAAGACGAGAACATTCCATATTCAAAAGATGTAGAACAGGTTGTATTGGGTTCTGTTCTTATGGAAGAAAAATTAATTAAAGACATTATTGACGAGGTTGAAGAGCGAGACTTTTATTTAAAACAACATGGAGATATTTACAAAGCAATGTCCTACCTTTATTATAACCAAAAGAACATTACGTATCACAATGTAATCGATAGAGTTGGGTACAAAAGCGGTAAAGATGAACTGACAAATTATATATTGAATCTTACCGATACAGTTGCAAGCACCGTTAATTTCAATAACGATATTAAAACACTTATTGATTTATCTCAAAAACGCAAGTTGTATGAACTTGGCAAGAGCTTTGTAGAAAAAGATATTAGTGGTGTAACGAGCGAAAGTCTGTTACAGAAGATAGAAGATACGGTTGATGGTATTAAGACTGCTAGCAACATAGAAACGGTCAACCTAAAGGAGTATGCCTCACAATGGTTGAAAGACTTTGAAAGCGAACATAAACCAGATACAATACTATTTGGGTTTAAAGAACTTGATAAAAAAATTATGTTCGAGAGTGGTAACCTAGGCATTGTAGGTGCTAGACCATCTGTAGGAAAAAGTGCATTAGCGTTAAACTATGCTAAGAACTTCTGCTTGCAAGGCAAAACCGTCTTATACGTTACGCTTGAAATGACACACAAAGAAACAATGGACAGACTTATTGCTAACCTATCAAAAGTAGAACACGACAAGATTAAACGCAAACTACCGTTAGAGGAATATGAGAAAACACGTATTGTGCAAGCAAAGAAAGATATTGAGAAGTTAGACTTTCACATATTCTATAAGGGAGATATGACACCTCAACATCTAATAAATCTATCTAAGAAGATTAAGAAAGATGGTGGGCTTGACGCAGTCATAGTTGATTATATTCAGCTTATGGACAGTGGAAAGAAGAACTTATCTGCTGTGCAAGATGTAACATATATCTCTAGAAAATTAAAGCAGTTAGCACAAGAGTTAGATATTCAAGTACTAGCACTGTCACAACTATCACGTGGCTCTGTTAAGGACGGGAAAAAAAGAGAGCCGCAACTACATGATCTTAGAGAGAGTGGTGCCATTGAACAAGATGCTAACTTCGTAATCATGCCTCATACAGATGCAGAAGAAGGCAAGTTTGAACAGCACAAGTTTATCTCACTTTATATCAGAAAGAATAGAAGCGGTACACTTGGTAAAGTAGATTATACTTATCACGGGGATTATATGGAGTTTGAAGAAAAGGCGTGGTCTGTTGAAGAAGGCAAGCACGTAGTAGTAGAACAACTTGATTTAGAAAATATGGGAGAAGAAGATAACACAGACGAAGATTTACCATTTTGAGAAGAGGGGTGTAACGATTAATAAAAACGAACTTATCATTGAAATAAAAACTGGTATAGCTTTAAGATATTATGTAGAAGATAATAGAGAGTTTATCGGTGATAAGAAATCTCTTGTGTATGATATATTCAATTGGATTGAGAAAGAAGATCCTGAGTTTGTAGAAAAACTTAGAGAGAGGTATGGTTATGATATCAAGTCTGACGGCTTGTGAGAGAGCACTTCCGCCTATGTGGTGTAACCACACCAGAAAATAATAAAACGACCTTACAGGTCAAAAAAAAGGGTGTATACGGTGGACGAGTTTAATGACTTCGCTGTTCGATTAATATCAACCTTCAATCCCGGTACCAAAGATAGACAACACTACATTGACAACGTCATAAGAATAATATTTGGTGCTGCAATAGAAGAGGGGGAAAATAAGAAGGTAGATGAATTTAGAAAGAAGGTTAATATTATGAGAATCAAGACCGACGGAGATAAACAAAAAGTTAAGAAAATGATAGAAGGGATGAATAAAAGATGAGGAAGATTAAGTATAATGTAGAAGACGGTGTTATCGGTTTTTCTAAAACCGTAAAGAGAAACGATAGAAATAACAACGTTAGTGCCGGTGTATCTGCTTCTGGCAGAGAAATGATTGCAACTGCAATCGTATTTGTACCTGATATGCGGATGCAATTGTCAGGGATAAAAGATTTAAAAAAAGTACCTGTAACTAGTCAATTTGAAAGCCTTCAGATTAGACCCAAGGTGCTTATGAAGGATAGTAAAGGTTACTTTTATAGAAGACACTCTAGCCGGGTATCGTTGTGTGATAAAAGCGTTAAAAAACTTAAAAAGAGACTGCGTAAATTGATAAAAGATGTATAGAATTGAGGACAAACCATCGTTGTATCTGCTGCGTGGTAAAAGGGAGATTTTATCTATGCTGTCTACATTAGAAAACTATGAACGCGAGAATGGTAGATTTGCTAATTTAAGAAACGTGTTAGATATCAAAAACGATATCAACGATATTATCCCTAAGATTGAAATGGAAATACAAAATGCTAAGCGATTTGAAGTATGGTTAGAAGATGATGTTCAAGAGGGATATGCCGTGTTTGGCAAGAGGGTATCTCCTACGGAGAAGGTAACAAGATATAGATATATCAAAGCGTTTAAGAGTTATAAACGTGCTAATGAGTATAAAGAAGAATTAAAATTGGGTAAAGAATTTACAGAGTACGTGATAGACAAAATAATATTGGAGTGATATTATCGCTAAAAAGAAAAGAATGAGAAGTAAGAAAAAATATATCGTAGACGGGATTAAATTTGATAGCAAAACAGAAGGTGTACATTATCAAATACTGAGAGACCACAAAGATATAAAAATAATAGATAGACAGAAAACGTTCTTACTCATTGATAGGTTTGCTTTTAAATCTCTACCAACTTATCGCTTAGGCATAATTAGAAAAATGGTATATACACCTGATTTCATAATTTCAGTGAAAGGTAGAGATAAGTTGATTGCTATGGAAACAAAAGGTCATGCTAGGAAAGATTACATGATGAGAAAAAAATTGTTTATCCACCTCCACGGTGATGAGTATGATTTTTATGAGTGTAAGGATAAAAGCGACGGTGCCCAACTAAAGAAGGATTTAGAAGTGTTGACTAAAACGAATAAGGAGTAAAATAATGGAAAAATGGAATGGAAAAGATAAAAACAGCATAATAAACAGCATAGGTGCCATTTTTACAAACGCAAAAGCTCTTAATAATGCACGCACCACCATCATCGTTTTCATTGTGGCTTTAGCCCCTTTGTTCTATTTTGCTTACTCAGACAGCATAAGCCTCGAAAAATTGCTTACATTCCAATTTGGTGGACTGTCAGCGGTTGTGGGATTAAGTGCATACATTACTAACAAAGAAACTAAGAAAAGAGCGTTTGAAAACGCTTATGACCTAGATGCAGAATTAGAAAAGTTTGAGCAATCTTATCAGGCAAATGGTGATAAAATACAAGCAAAAGATAAGACGATGATTTTGTCTACTCAATTCATAGCAGACTATAATAGGAACCAGCAGAAAGCGCTTAACAAAATATTGACTGAAGACAAAATTGCCAAACTCGAGCCGATTGCTATAAAACATAGAATAAACGGTAAAGAAAAAAAGGCCAATAAAATAGAAAAGAAAATAGCTAAACTTCATGAAAGTTTTTTGTTTGATAAAAAGTTCGTCCCCTACGATCCACAATTAATCATAAATGCGAATACAAATAAGCAATGGAATAAACATAAGAAAAAAGGGAATGCAGAAATCAACAATGATCCGACAAAGGTAAACCCCGCTTTTCAACTTTCCTCAACAGTCGCTAGAGGGTTAACAGGTGGTCTTGCAGGAACTTTGCTTGTCACGTTCACAGACCCTTTTTCTACCATATTTTGGTTTTACATTACATATTTTGCTATCATGGCTTTTACTGTGATAACAGGATACGCATTGACTGTTTTTAAAACGCTTGGTTCTTATAAAAACGGATTAAGAAAGAAAATAACCATTCAACAATTATTGCTAGATCATATCGAGAAAGAATCGCTCAACACAGCAAAAATGGGTGATAATACAGCACCACCAATTATATCAAATAAAAAAGAGGGCTAAATTGCCCTCTTATTTTTGTTTAAAATTAATCCATAACACGCCAGCCTGAAGCGCTATTCCAGAACCCACAAATGCAATTAACCATGTGGCCGTTTCTCGATAGCCCTCGAACGTTTCAACTAATGTCGAAAGTCGGAAACTGGCTTCTTTAACTATATAATGCGATCCATACAACAGCAAACCAAAAACCGCAATCATAATAAGGCCGTAGAATATAATTGCCACCGAACCCAGAGGTTCTTTTTGCAAATGACTGTGAATGAGGTTTTTGATGAATGCAAGTGCCACAATGGACATACCCGCTATCAACGCAAACCCCATCATTCCTACAGTTGTTTCAGGCGGTGTCTCTTCAGTAACGCTATACGTGACAATGACGTAATAAACTGGAGCCAAGAAAATGAGGACTAAACTACATAGATTTATTAGCCTTTTCATAAAGCACCACCAGTTTGTCTTCTAGTTTCTTTTTTTCTTCTATGAATGCACCACGAACATCACCCTTAACCGAAGTGATTTCCAGTTTAGCGTTTATATCATTGATTCTACCTTCATAATCGTCAATAATCTGTTCAAACTTTGCATCCGCTTTATCAAAATAAGGAGCTAATTCCGGTAAGTTAACTATACCGTCAACTAGTTTCTTTTTTTCTTCTACCTCTTCATCAGTTAAACTTTCAGAATTTTGGCTCACCAAGTGAATAACATAGCCAAATGACATCTTGATTACTTTCCTAATTCCGCCCTTTTTAAACCACCGTCTGACTGACGCCAAAACAATTAATCCAACCGTAGAAAATATGGTTAACATAAGTTCGGTCGGTTGCTGAGCTAAATCCTTTATATTCTCAAACAAAAATTCCATTCTCTTCTTCCTTTCTTTTATCTTTCTTTATTTTACCCTTATTAATGTAATAATACCCATCAGAAATATCTTCAGGCAACCTGTCATACCCGTCAAGCATATAATCGCCATAGATGATGTTGTCAATATACCCCTCATCATTAACTGATAGCAAGTATCTATGCTTGTTCATTTCTATAATTTCTGTATTTTCATCCTTCATGACGTTTTCTAATACGTCACGTAGTGTATTGCCTTTGATAAATGGGTACTTTTGTTTTGCTTTTTCTATTGTGCTTTTATCTTTCTTTTTATCTTTCTCATGTGTTTTAAGAGATTGAAATAGATGATATACGGTGTATCCGTTATATTGATATTGACTTGGGTTTAGTGTGGTCAACCCTTTACCATTGTGATATACGTAAACATCTTTATCTTTTAGACGCATATTAACCACCCTTTCCGTGTTTTGTTTCGATTTCGTAGAACACTTCTTCGTTATCTAATTTTTCTAAATAATTTCTATCGACTCCCAAGTCACATCGCCTGTATCACTAACTACAGGAACAACTTTCCAAACTTTATCGTTGCTTGATATAGCAACCTCGCTATCTTTATAATAAGTAATATCAGTGTTGCCAAATACGTTATCTGAAAGGTAGTTATATGAATACCAAACAAAGTCGCCATCGGCTAAATCAGGATGCGTGAATGAATTATCTGTAATTGTGGCGTCTGCGATATCTAACTTCGTCTCAACGCCTGAGGACACATCATATTTAATAACTTCAACTAACGCTGTTATTGTTTTACTTGCCGTGACACCTGAGGAATAAAATGCTGTATCTTGTAAAATATCATCTATGTAAACTACGCCTTGAGAATGTCCTTTTAAGTTGCCAATAACTGCTATTTCAGTTTCTATCGGTGTTGCTAACTCGTAAAGACCAAGTTGACTATTATCTTTTATGTTTTTATATGCTTCATAGAATACATCCAATTCTTCTTTTGTATCAATTATCATATTATATCCCCCTTTCACTTATAGCAAATATTCTACTCGCGTAATCATACCAATGGATTGTTTCTTTATATGCTGTCACA
>Ga0136565_1000641_pt1 | contig 11563 bp, 9 predicted proteins | sample AntDeeMetagenom1_FD_104783 | JGI IMG/M metagenome (GOLD analysis project Ga0136565, IMG submission 104783) | Saline lake microbial communities from Deep lake, Antarctica - Metagenome #1 | ecosystem: Environmental > Aquatic > Non-marine Saline and Alkaline > Saline | place: Antarctica: Deep lake...
CCGCCACCGCCACCACCCATTTGATTCGCCATGTTCGCCATGACATCGAGGAACTGCGTCTTCAGGATGATCATGACGATGAGGAGGGTGATGTACGTCATGATGATAATCACGATCTGCATTCGACTCCGACTCACTCGTTCACGGGCCATGTCGTCCGCCTGTTCACTGGCTTCCGCAGCAGTTGTGAGAACCGCTGCGATCTGACTGCTGGTTTCCTGCGCTTTCGAAATGAGTTTGATTGTCCGTGCTAATCGCGGGCGTTGGTACTTGTTGTTGAATTCGATGAGCGCACCTTCCATCGAAGTCCCCATCTTCACTTTCGTGTGAATAATCTCGAATTCATTTGCAAGACTCCCGGTGGAGGTTTCCGCCACTGTTTTGAACGATTCCAGTAGCGTCTGTCCGGTATCATTCGCGGACGAGAGCTTCCGGAGGCTTTCAGAGAGGTCTTTGGTGATTTTACGTCGCTTCCGTTCTTTCAACTCGAAGGCGATGGTGTACGGCAACGCGGTGATGTACATCGGCATAAAGACATACAGGAATGTCCCCCAGACAACGGACTCTTTCCATGCAGCCCATGACGCCGGGGCCATGCCAATCACAGCGGCGTACACCATCATAATAATCACCAATGGAACGGTGATCAGTAACGTGAATTCCGGGTGTTTTCTCAGGAACGTCAGCGGAGACATCAGGATCTGCGCGGCTTTGAACGACCCTTCCATATCCCGGATTTGGTCCATGATACTGTACGGCGTCTGGAAGTCTTCAATCACACCGCGATCCCATGCGGTGCTGATCTTGTCGACTTTCGCTTGCCCTTCATCTGGCCTGAGTATCCCGTCTCCGGGGTCGTCGTGTTTCACCGTGCCGATCATGACAATAAACCCGACACTGATAATCGGGATCAGTCCGTACACAATCCCGAACAGGTACAAATCCATCGAATTCCCCACCATCGACATAATGACTATGAGAATGATGAGGAGCAACGGGAACATCGAGAGGGTCATGTACATCTCCCCGAACAATTCCAGCGTTTCAAGTGACTGTTCCTGTTTCTGCGTGGATTCTCGCATGAACTTCCGGCGTTGCTCGTCTAAGAACCCTTGTAGGTCACCGCCACTGTTCAGGACACTCAGCATGTCCGTGAGGAACTGCCCGAATTCATCATCCGGGGTGGACACCGACCGATTCCGAATCGCGGTTCGGTAGTCAATTCCGAAGTACCGTGTTTCTTGCAGGATAATCGCGAATTCCTGACTGACTTCACCGTAGGTTTCGTCAGCTCGCGCTAACGCTTCGAAAATCTGGATCTGATTCATTCCACCGATTGAGAGGGCGTGCATAAACGCGACCGCGTCAGGCATCAGAATCCCGATTTCACGCGCCCGTCCGTTCGATTGCAAGTACAGATTCCCGATTGGGGCGAAGAACCCGGCTGTAAACCCAGCGATTGCTGAAAACACCCCTGAAAACAGGATTAATGCCGGGGTTTTGATGGCGTTGATGAAACTCGCAACAATAGGATCGAATGTTAATCCAGTCATTGCTCCTTGCCCGAGGCCAAGGACAGAGAACGCAACCCACGTTCCCGTGACCATTGTAATCCAGAGCAGGAACCCTGTAACAACACCGTACCCAATTGCGCGAGAGAGGAACATCTCGACGGTAATGGGGCGGCACGCCTCGGCGAGTTTCTTGTTCGTAATGAGGCGAAGATCGTTATCTTCCTCGTCCAGATACCGCTTGTAGACAGGGAAGAAGAAGTCAGCGAAGCGATCTGCGTTGGCTGCGACCATAGTTAGTCATCACCCATGTCAACCCAGTCACCATCATCTCCCTCACCATCTCCCTCACCATCTCCCTCCTCATCGCCATCGTCATCGTCATCGCCATCGTCATCGTCATCGCCATCGTCATCGAAGGCATCGCCAACGAATAACTCGTCACTGTCGTCTTCGAACACCCACGAGGAATCATTCTTATCTTCCATGCCTGCGAATTTTCGGCGCTTCTCTTCTTGTTCAACTGCCGCAGCTGAATCAGCACCTGCTGTGTTCTCTGCCGGGGAGCCGTGTACAACATCATCGTCTTCGCCGTCACTAACGGTATCGTCATCGAATTCTAACGGGTCTTCCTTCCCGCCCGCATTGAACACGGACCCTTCGGAGTCGGAATCTGTGGAATCGGAACTTGTCCCGTCGGTGGAATCATCACCGTCGAAAATGTCGTCTTGGGGGGAGGAGTCAGACTCAGAGCCAGTTGTGTCACCGAGAAGATCGTCACTGGAATCCGAATCGTCATCCCCGAATAAGTCCAGCACTTCCTCATCATCAACCTCAGAGTCACTACCGGAGTCACTGCCTTTCAGGAAGTCAGGGACATCCCCATCATCGTCCCCAGTGTCATCCGAGAGGAACCCACCAGAATCGTCATTCTCATCAGTGTCATCCGGTTCAATAGTGAGGTCTTCATCGGAATTCGAGCCAGATAACACGTCCTTCAGCGACTTCGTGCTGGACATGTCAATACCGTCCATGTCACTGAAGATTTTCTCCTTCGCTTCCTCCATCACTTCATCAACTTCATCTCGAAGTTCCCCGTCCGCAGTCGGGCGCGGAACCATTTCCTCGTCATCCTGATCGATGTCGATAGACACCGATTCCATCGTGCGGAGATTCTGAAGATTCTCTTCGAGCGTTTCATCCGCAACCATACGCAGCACCGACTCCGGATCCGTAATGAACGCCTGAATCGTCGCGGCCACTTGTGCGTACTCGTTCAGGTCTTCGCGAAGGAGGTACGCCAACACGGTACGACGCTTCAATAGCTCGTTCTGGAGTTTCCGATCGTTCCACCCGCGATCGAACTGAATACTCTCCAGAATCTCCGACCCTTCCGTTTCGATGAATTCGTCTGTTTCTGCCTGCCACTGATAGACGTTCTGAACGTTAATCTCGTTAGTTTCGGCTTCGTATCCGTTCACTTCAGTGAGAACCTTGTTCCGGCGAACCTTGTTCCCCTGCACTCGCGTTGCAGACTGAATAGACACCAAGTCCAGCGCCGTAAACATCGTCTTCGAGACGTTAATCGGGTCCGTGGTGAATCGCTTCAGGACCTCACCCACAGAGTCCGCGTGGAAAGTCGTGTACGTCGTGTGGCCAGTGGACATGACCTGGAATGCTGTCCGGCCCTCCTCACCACGAATCTCCCCCATGACAATGTAGTCAGGGCGCTGTCGCAATGCAGCTTCCAGCAGGTCGAATTCGTCCACATCCCCCGTGTCGTCTTCACTGAACGACGGACGGGTGACGGACGCAATCCAGTTCCGCTGCGGAAGCTCAACCTCTCGGGTGTCTTCAATGGACACAATCTTCGCGCCGGACGGGATGAACAGTGACACAGCGTTCAGTGACGTGGTCTTCCCGGATGCAGTCCCGCCAGCGAAAATCAGGGACTTGTGATTCTCAATACAGAGCCACAAGAACGCCATCTGATCGAGTGAGAACGTGTTCCAACAGACGAGGTCGACCGGGGTGAATGGCACGTCCTTAAACTGCCGAATCGTGTAGTTCGTCCCGTGATCGGATACTTCCTCGCCGAGTGTGAGTTGCGCACGACTACCGTCCGGGAGCGTACAGTCAACCTGCGGTTGTCGTTTCGAGATGCCTTTCCCAGACCTCTGTGCGAGCTTCACAACGAAGTCGTCCAGTTCATCTCTCCCATGGAAGATATTGCTGATAATCTGTTCGTAGTCACCGTGATAGGTGAACACGGGTTGGTTATACCCGTCAACAGAGATGTCCTCCACGTTGATGTCATTCTTGATGGGGTCGATGCGTTGATACCCAACGAAGTCACGCTTCAGGTAGTACAGTAACTTCTGGATTTGGTATTCAGTGACTTTGTCGCTGTCTTCTTCGATGATTGCGGGTTCCGGGCGGGCTTCCACACCGGGAATTGGATCCATCGTTTCCGGCTGTAAATACACCCAGTCCCGGTCATCCTTCGGCAATGCTGGTTGATCGTCACCCAGCATTTCTTCTTTCACCGAATCGAAGATGTCTTGGTAATCTTCGATGTCATCTCGGAATCGGACTTCGCGGATGTCATCTCCGAGAACCGGGAGGCCGACACTGCGAGCCATTTTCACGAACATACTGTCATTCGGCAATGCCGTGCCGCGAATCCCGAATCTGTCCAGTAGTTCCTCGGTGTTCTCTTCGATGACTTCCGCTCGATCAACGAGTGTGTCCTTCCCTGCTAACGCCTCATTCCCGGAGTATTTAATCGATTTCCGGAGTTTTCGTTCGAGGAATTCAGTGACGTCTTTCTCAATGTCGGTGATGTACGGCTCAATTGCGTAGTATTTGTACTCGTTTTCTTTCGTGGAGTGGAAGATGATGATGAAGCTGAACGGCTTATTCACCCAGTACCGTTCTTCCTCTACGAAGTGCTGTTTCTTATCGTGCGAGACTGCCTTTTCGAGATCGTACCGATTGACAACTGTCGTCGCGCCACTGTACGTCGTGAAAAAGTCGTCTTCATCGAAATCACCGTTGTCTTGAATATCGATGGTGTTCGTGTCGATAAGATCGTCAACTTGCTCAATTTGGTGTTGTGTTTGACGGATCCACGTATCCATTTCCGCCGGATCGAACCCGAGGTTTTCTTCAGTGACGTGTTCACTGGACGGAGGAACATACTCGGTTGAACCGAGTCGTGCGTGTTCCTGTTCGGTTTCCGGTTGATTCGTCTGTACCTCATCCGCCAGTGCGACAGCGGACTCCGATGCGGTTGCAACATCGTCAGTGACTGCCTGTGGTGTGATTTCCGAATGGGTACTATCCGAGTCAGTCAATGGGGTGGACTCCTGCGAATCAGACGATGTTTCTACCTCATCGTCAAGGGACATATCCGTCTGAGAGTTAGTAGGAGACTCGTCCGCAGTCATTATGAAACGGTTTCCAACCACCCGTAAAAAGGGCTTTGCTGGTCCGAATCAAAACTCGAAACGAACCCACACAAAAAACAGGCCAAGCCAACCCTCTCAGGGATTCTCCTGCCGATTAACTCAGTTTTGCATACCCAATCTGCGCCGTTTTCTCCGAGGCGACTTCGAACCCGGTTTCCAATTCTAACTCGCGCTCCAATTCCTCAACATCACGACCGATCCGAGTATACGTCTCATAGCGACTGCCACTCGGCGTGTCTGCATCGGCCAGAACCGTCATCTTCCATTCTGGGACCAGCATCATGTCTTCAGCGATCGATGCCTCCCCGAGATCGGATTCGATGGCGATGAACTGCTGGTAGATGTCGGAGAACGTCATGCCGGATTCCCGGAGGCGTTCTGCGACTTCCCAAAACGGGTTATGGTCATGGTCAACTTGCTCGAATTTCTGTTCAGCAGCTGCCTTCTGTCGCAGAGACATTCCGTTAGGGAGGGCATCGATCTGTGCAGCCTTCTCCTTACGGGACTGGGATTCTGTCACAACAATAGAAACCCGCCTCACCAATAAATACATTCGGAACAATAGTCACGAGATGCCGCGTCACTGCTCGAATCGAGACAGCGTTCGTTGACGTTGCTGAGATTCCTCGGGGTGAGAGCCTCCGAATCGGCGCTGCGGGTACGGAATCGTGATGCCTTCCTGATCGAATCCTTGTTTGATTTCTTTGATGACTCCGGCTTTCGAATTGGCGCGGCGCTGCGCATTCGGGTTATCAATCCAGAATCGAAGTTCAATCCCAATCCCATTATCTCCGAAGGTGTTTGGAATCGCTTCTGGATTCGGCACGGACACCACTTCATCAACACGCCCCATGGATTCTTCAGCGACCATCACGGCAGTGTCGAGATCGTCGTCATACCCAACGGAAACATCCATCGTGATGCGGAGTCGCCCCTTCCGACTCTTATTCTTCAATGTGTGGTTCGCAACCATATCGTTCCGTAACACAACAACCTCCCCATCGAGATTTTCCAGGTGTGTGTGAACCATCGTGATGTCCAGCACGATCCCTTCCTCGTTTTCGACTTCAACCCAATCTCCGATTTCGAACGGGCGACTGAACATCAACACGAACCCAGCGAGTAACGCGGCGATTGTTTGCCGCGTTGCCATACCGACGATGATCCCGAGGAATCCTGCCCCAACGAGCAGCCCACCAATATCGATGTTCCAGATTGACAGCGTGATTAACCCGAGAACGGCGAACATCGCAACTTGTGTCGTGCGGAATGCGATCCGGGCTTGGTGATCATCCCACCGGTCTTGTTCTGCAATGCGTTCGAGGAGTTGCGCGATAATCAGTGATCCGCCGTAGGCGCACAGAATCACGATCAGGGTGCCAGTAACGCGCCCAACTTCCGGTGCAGTCTGGTACAGTAAAAGCAGGAATGAGAACGCGGCATCGCTCCCATCCCAAATGAAGAGAAGTGCGACTGCGCCACTGATAACGAACAAGGATTGAACGGTGATTGTGATCCATTTCACCGTGTTAAGTGACTTCGGCATGTATGACTCAATACCGAGATTGTGTTTTTGCGCGTAGTCAGGCTGTGAAATGCTGTTTTTGAGGCGAGTGACTGCTGATTGTGTCACTGTCGGTAACACAGAGTACCCACCGATACTGACAGTCGCTAAAACAAGTGCAGTGTATAGCCACCGCCCGGGGACGGTTGCAACTACATCACCCCAGAGAGCTTCAATTAAAGCAGGAAGAACGCCAGTGAATGCCACGTTAACTCAGATTCGTGAACGCCAAGATAAAAACCGCCCGGTGGTGCCGGGGTGACACCCTGAAGACAGTCTACGCGATGTCTCGACTGGTGTCCACTGCGACACTATCACTGACTTCGAGTTTAATTGTTTCAGCTAAGGCTTCCCCGCCTCTGTATTTCGGGACGCTGAGGCGAATCGTGATGTCTCCACCTGAAATCTCTCTGGAGATATTGACAACAACATCTGCCAGCGATAACGTGAGATCGCGGAGAGTTGGCGGTTTCTCGCCTTGCGTACAGTTCAGAATGGTGATCGTGTCAGTTCCAGTCACTGAATCAACCATCTCCCGGTATTTCTCGGCGTACTTTTGATACGGGTATTCGCGTTCAATTGGATTCATCTGGTCAACGATAACTGTGGAAACAGCACCAGCGATCTGATCAACACCCTGATTGATTTTGTTGAACGAATTATCTCCACCAACGAACTTCACGCGGAATTCATCATCAACACCGACTCCATGTTTCTCATAGGAGTCCGTCACAGCCGGTTCAGAGCGTAATGTGCTGAACAGCACTGTCGGGTTATGATCACTGATTTCTTCAAGCAGAACTTCTGTCTGCGTGTCTGGCGGAGATACTAAGGCAATGACAGACTCCTTAATGAACCCCCCGTCAATAATCCGGTCAAGTTCAGTGATTCCAGTTGGAATACGTTCAAAATCGTCGTCGTCGCTCATACGCAGATTTCCTTAACCGCAGTAAAAAACCATTCCGGGCGATTCTTCGGTCAATTACCTCACTACTTCTCTCAGTCTACTGACTTCGAACTTTGAGGAAGGAGACTCCGCATTACCGGTTCAGTTGAAGAACACCGCACCGTCACCGAGAATCGCTGAATCAGCGACTGATTGTTACCAGCCTTCAAACTCAACCGCGACACCGACCTGCGCTGCAAAATGCTCGATCCGGCTCTGTTTTTTCGAACCATACATCTTCGCCTGCACGTAGCACTCGTCCGTAACCGTTCGCCAGTACCCATGAGACTCCCCAAATGGCTGACTTGGTTCTGAGTGGAGCCATGCATTCAGGTACTTGTCGGACGGACGGTACGGGAGCGTCAGTTCGTCCAGCAACCCGTACTCTTCCACAAGGCGGCGAAGCGCGCGAGCAAACGCATCAGCCTGCGACTCTGCCCCTTCACGGAATCGAATCGTGATTGTTTCCGTCGTTTCTGCGTCTTCAGCACGGACCATGTCGGACTGCACTGGTGCAGACATCAGGTTCGCTTCATATTCCGACTCTATCTCGCCTTTTTGGATGAGTTCGCGGAAATCATCTTTCCGGTTTCGGACGGTAACTGTCGATACCTGTGCAACATCAGCGAGTTCGCGTTGCGTGAGGCTATCCGGAGCGCCGGTGAGTGTGTCCACGAGATAAATCGCAGCTGCTGCAACTCCCTTCGGGTCTTTCCCTGAGTGGAACCCGGTTTCTTCCATCTGCATCGTGATGTCTTCGGCCTTCTGCATCGTCTGATCGCAAATGTCGGCATCACTCGCGATTCGTGGAAGGTAATCGAGCGGTGTTGGTGTTTTCACGGGAAGACTCAGTTTTTCCTGAATGTAACTGTAGGCCCGGCACACACGCTTTCGCCGGACTCTGGAGACATTCGAAACATCATCGATGCTTCGCGGAACGCCACCCATGCGAAGTCCAGCGAGAAGGGATGCTCCCGCAATCCCTTCGATGCTGCGTCCTCGGATCAGGTCTTCGTTTGTTGCTCGGCGATATACGGTTGATGCGATTTCTTGAACATCATCAGGGATGCCAAGTGCAGAGGTCATCCGGCTGATTTCACCTAACCCGTTTCGAAGCCCGCGTTCGCGGCTGGACTTCGTTTGCGAGCGTTTGTTCCAGGTGCGTAGCCGACTGATCTTCTGCCGCTTCTTGGCGCTGAATGGCGTTCCGTTTGAATCTGTTTTTGACCAACCGATGTTTGTTGATAACCCGTAATCATGGACGTTGACCGAAAGTGAGGAGCCAACTCGGGTGGGATTGTTCTCGGGGTCTTCACTGAAATTCCGCCATTCGGGGCCGTGGTCGATGTTCGTTTCGTCAATGACAAGGCCGCAGTCTATGCAGTGTTTCTCACCGCTTTGTTCTCGAAGACCACCACCGCATTCCATGCACTGGGATAGAGAACACGCGTCAGAATCGGTGGGTGAATTGGAATCAGGTGTGGTTTCGGTATCGGTAGAAGTCGGTGAGTCAGTTTCTTGTGAGTCAGTGCGGCTGGTGTCGGTGTCGCCGGAATGCAGGTAGACGGAATCCATGGAGTTTCTGATTGGTTTAGAGGTGTGTTATCACCGGAGGGCCACTGCCTGTTTCGTGGGTGGCCGTCGTTCGCATTCCAATAGTACACCGTGTCTAACTTAATGGTTTGGTTCCTGGTAAATGTTCAAGTAAATAACAAGACTGGGAGTAGACGAATCCCGAAAACGCACACACTCCGCAAACCAACACCTAATGAATAATTCTACCAACTACCCATAACAGAACAAACAGAAACCAGAACCGAACCGGGAACCACCACAGACCGCCGCCGATCTAATCCGACGTGATTCTCGGGGCGAGCATGAACGTCACTTCACCCTCACCCTCAGCGAACCCGTAATGCAGCTTCGTCGGGAATTCCTCGCCCACTTCCACATGCACTTCCGCATCCGACGCAATCGGCTTCTTCATGTCTTTCAGGTAATCCAGACTGAACAGCGAATCAGCCGGACCCGCATCCAGATCCACCAGTTCTTCACTCGTCAGTTCCAGATCCACATCGTCCGTGTCACCCTCCGCCTCGATGTAGAACGACTCAGTCTGTTCATTAATGCGGAGCCGAACATGATCGCTCACCATGTCCGCCGCCTTCACACCACGACTCAGATCCTCGCCCATCAGCCACACATGCCCCGGCAGATCCAGATCCGGAATGTCGGGTTCCTCGCGAATGGAGTCCGGGTCGATGAGCGCAAGCGTGTACGACAGCCCATTAAAATTGATGAGGAGCTTCCGCGTTTCCTCATCAAGTTCCAGATGCACGATGTCACCGGAATTCGCCATGGACACGATGTCCTCAAACCGAGATAGGTTCAGACCGATAACGCCACCGTCAGCAGAGTACGACTCGAAGGCACCGGGAGAAAGCGTCAGATCAACCATGCCGACGTTCGCCGGGTCAACGGCACGAACACCGAGCTGATCATCGTCCAGTCGGAACTTGCATTCGTCAACTAACACACTAATCGAATCGAGCGCATCCTGTAGCGTGGAAGCACCAATTGCTGCTTTAAACATCTCAACTAATACTTGTTCACGCGGCCTTAAGAACCCCGGGAAGGAAAACGGATGGAAAACAGATTCGGGCGGATGAGAACGCGGATTAGCTTGGTAGGGAGAACGAATCAATCACTTCACTTTGCCCACCATCATCAGAAGTCCACACAACCCGTAGTGAATCGCCGTTGTAGTTATCTGCGGAATCAAACGTGATTGAATCTCCCGGACTGAACGAATCGCCTTGTGCAGTGAATTCGTCGTTATACGTCACATCTCCACGAACCATCAATTTCTCCGAATCAACTGATTGTCCGCCTTCATGCGTAATCCGGACTTCTTCGATTTCACCGTCCGAATTCGTATCAATCGCATCGAACCCGACACTGAATTGCGGCCCTGCGGTGCCAGTCACGTCCCCGCCTAATCCGAGAACGAAACTCCCGATTGTAGCTGCAAGAATCACAGTGATTGACGTCATCAAAATCACGCCGATGACCGGGGACACTCCTCGACTACTTTTCTGAGACTCCGTGTCTGTGTAGTGATTCATAATGGAAAGAGGAGTGTTGGAACCGGATTACGCGGTGTACTCGTAGGAGGTAAGTTCCTGCGAGGAGTCCGAGTCCGGCGCATTCCAGATGACCTGGACTTCTTGACCGTCACTAACGCCAGTGACTGTCGTTTCAGAGCCAGCGGAGACAGTTCCGCTGAACTGTTCGCCAGACGGAACAGACGAACCATCGACAGTGACATCGAGGTTACTTGCCTCAACGGAGTCGCCACCGTTGTGAGCAACCACAACCTCGCCACCGTTCGGGCCGTCAGCCGTGTCCCAGGAAGCCTGCGGTGCCGTCTCTCCGGTGACGGAGTCCCCGAGTCCGAGAACGAACGTGCCGATGACAGCCGCGAGAATCACGGTAATCGCAACCATGAGTATGATTCCGATTACGGGCGATACAGCGCGATCGTCTTCAGTGAAAGTTTTGAGATTCATTGTTTGTTACCGAGTGTAGCTTGTGAGTTCTTGCGACGAGTCAGAGTCCGGAGCGTTCCAGACGACAGTGATCGAATCCACGGGCGAACCAACAGTGCCAGTACTGGGGAGCGGCGTGCTGGAATCAATGGTTCCAGAGTTACCAGCACTGATTTCGCCAGAACCGAACACGTCCGTAGCGTCAACGGAATTGCCACCGTTCACGATGATTTCGACGTTAGCAGCATCGACTGAGTCCCCACCGTTGTGGGCAAGAACGATTCCGCTACTTCCGTCAGCGTTAGATGTGTCCCAAGATGCTTGCGGTGCCGTTTCACCTGTCACAGAGTCCCCGAGTCCGAGGACAAACGTACCGATGACAGCCGCGAGGATCACTGTGATCGCAACCATGAGTATGATTCCGATGACAGGAGAAACTGCGCGGTCGCCTTCGGTGAACTTCTTGATGTTCATTGTGTGTTGTGTTTCGTGGAGGGGAAATCAAGGCAGACTAACCGAACAAA
>Ga0136565_1000728_pt1 | contig 10804 bp, 8 predicted proteins | sample AntDeeMetagenom1_FD_104783 | JGI IMG/M metagenome (GOLD analysis project Ga0136565, IMG submission 104783) | Saline lake microbial communities from Deep lake, Antarctica - Metagenome #1 | ecosystem: Environmental > Aquatic > Non-marine Saline and Alkaline > Saline | place: Antarctica: Deep lake...
ACGTTGACCAGAATGGAGACGGCGACGTAACGAAGCGCCTCCGCGTCCAGGACGCTTCCCTAACTCTCGAAGGCAACGTCGATATGATTTACGAGCTTGGAACACGGCTCGGCGTCGACTTCAGCCCGAAGGCTCTCGAACCGTCTCTGTCTTACAGCGACATCGTTCGGAACAATTCAGACGATGCTGCGTCTGACGTTAAGAGAATGTATGGCTCGTCCTCATCCACGACTCCGGATGACCCCAATATGGACGATGCTGCTGTTAAGGCAAAACTTGAGTTCGATAATGGGGCTTCTGGGAGCGATAAGAACGCACTCACGTTCACTATGGCGGGTACATTCCTTGACACCTACAGCAGAAACAACATAGGTGACCCGACAGCAGACATCGAAGGCGACATCGACCGACTCGTTACACGGTGCACCGCAGTAGTAGAGCACAGTAACGATTCAGCACTATAAACGACTAACAACACTTTAAAGCAATGGTTACGAAGACGGTAAATCTACAGGAGCGCGTTGAAGAAGTTGAGAACGAAAGACTGCCCGAAATCTCCGAGCGTCAGGAGGAGATTGTTTCAGAGGCTCAGGACTATGAGGAAGGTGGGGATTCTATTCCTGCCAGCCTTGAAGATGAGTTCGATGAGCTTGAATCTGAAAGGGTAGAGATTTCCGGGGAAGCAAAGACACTCAAGAGAGCAATCCAGGATTGGGAAGGAGCAGAATTCCAGCTACAGGAGCTTACCTTCGGTCAGGTACAGCAAATTAGCGACGACGTCATGGAACAGTCGTTCGAGGTCGACGTTCAGAGTCAGAACATGACTGGTGCTCCCAAACAGGGATTCTATCAGATTGAAGTCCTCCGACGGTCTATTGCGTCCACTCCGCCAGAGGCACCTGATGACCCAGCAGAGTATCCGACGGCTATTGGCGAGTATCTCTTCGAGCGAGTTAACGCTCTTAACACCGTGGGCGACACGGACATGGGAAACTCATCACTGCGGGAGAGAATGAAGAGCAACTCCGGAAGATAAGTGCGGAGCTTATCTACAGAGGGTTAGACCCCGACGAAGTTGCCTTTCGCAACGTTTATGCGTACTTAGAAAACATGGAAACTATGGTAGAACGAGACAAGGAAGTTATGATGGCAGCCATTGCAGAGGTCTTAAACGAGGCATTCTAAATGGCTAACTTGGACCCTAAGGTTTACATCTATGGCCCGTTGAAGAGCACTGATACGAGTTGGGGAGAAGGGTTCCCTGTGTACGCGGGCCAAGAATCTCGTTCCGAGGGGTCTGCAGAACTCAACGTTCAACCAATTCCTTTCTTCGGCTCAGATGAAGCATTTTTAACGGGATTCTTTGCCGGAGAAGACATTAGTTTTACGGGCATAGCGACGAGCAATCGCGTCCTCCAAGATAGGCAAGGGAAAGAGTACAACGTAAATGGAAGTCCCATCATCAATACCAAACAGGATGCCCTTGCAGATTACATTATAGAATTAGAAAGCCTTTGCGTTCCTAACCCGGGAATCGGTTATGTCTTGACTGATTCCATGAGGGGAAGAACAGAATATGACGCAATAAATCCGCTTACAGAAGACGTTGCTTTTGATGAAGATGAAGATGTGCTTGGGAGTGGTTTTATTGTAGAAAGCGTTGATTGGGAATATGAAGAAGCTGCTCCCCGCCAGATTTCCTATACGATAGAAGGATTCAAGTCCGAGGGCGTCACGGAAGACCCTTCTAACAGAGACGCTTACATACAAAATGAGTGGGCGAATGTTGGACGTAGTGATTTCTTCCCGATTGATGAAATCAAACTCTCTGATAAAAACGACCCCGAACAAAAGAATCTGGCAAAATACAACAGATTTATTTTAGGAAATGTAATAAGTAAGAGAGTAGAACGCTCTATTGGAATGGAGAGGTACAATATTGCATACGGTGGCTCTGGGAATACCTTGAGTATACCTACTGAGGGAATCCAAGCTAAAATCGCAGTCGAAGGAGCAGTTACAGCAAACGATTTCTTCGATAATCAGTCGGATTTATTCAAGGACGTCTCGGATTCAGAGCTGGAAGGAAATCAATCCAACGAGCCTCTAAAGGAATTTTCAACCGACGTTGTCAATTATTGGCTCGGTAATAACCTGGATATGATTTACGGAGAGTCTATGACGGACAGAAGGTTCTATGGACAACTCTCCAATTTCTCAACTACCTTTGAAGCCGGGTCTCCCTCGCGTATGCTTTACTCTTTGGAATTCGTGGTCGGGGCAACGGACGGTCAATCGTAAACCTACACCCCATTTTTTACATTCCAAACGTATTAATAAGGTCAATTACAATTTTCTATTAACCGCAGATGGTCCAGGAAATAGGTCTTACAGCGAAGATTAAGCCAGAGACGGACACCCGTACTGCGAAGAAGGAAGCGGGTAAACTCAAGGGAATCTTTGAGGATGAACTGGAAGACCTGAACATCGCAGCAGGCATTGGAATGTCTGCTCTGGACAAAGATATGGATAGTCTCCAGGACCGTCTTAATGAAATGCTCGGGGACCAGAGCATTAACATCAAGGACGTTGACATGGGAGGAGGAGCCTCCGGTCTGGGTCTAATGGGCATGATTGGAGCCCAGATGTTGGGAGAGGAAGGAGGCTCTGGAGAATCTTCATCCAAGGAAGAGGAGGATAACGAGCGAGGAGCAGCCGAAGAAGCCCTAAAGGACATGGCTGGAGACGGCTTTGTGGGCGACATGGCTGAAGGATTCCTCGGACCTAAAGCCGGTATGATGGAGTCCTTTATGGATTTCATCCCGGATTCTCTCGCAGGGAAAGGTGGGAAAATGCTCGGACGTCTGGGAGCAGGTCCCGCACCAGAAGAGATTACTGAAGAAGGAGTCAACGAAGGCACTAGGAAAGCTGCAGAAGGAGAACAAGAAGGCAGTGGCGGGTTAGCCGGAGCGCTGGGTAAAGGTGCTCGCGTTCTGTTCCTCGGTGGCCTTGCACTGGACGCTCTTATGTCCATCAAGGATACAATGGGGACTCTCGCTAATTCCAGTCCTCTGCTTGACGGAGTTCTCAATATGTTCAGCGTTGCGATGGGACTATTCTTCCGTCCATTCGGAAACTTCCTTGGTAAGATGTTATACCCTGCGATGGAGTCGCTTCTCCAGTTAGGTGTAGACTTCAACAAGGTATACAGTAGCCAAGGACTATATTCTGCCCTCACATACGCTGCAAGAGAAGGCGGTCAGTTAGTAGGAAAACTGATTAAAGGAGTTGCCTACGATATGGTCCCGTGGCTAATCGGCGGGGTAGGCAAAGGTCTAATGGCTCTCGGGGCAATGCTTATAGAATTCACCAAAGGGTTCTTCGAAGGCCTCGTGAATATGAACTGGGGCAACCTTTCCATACTTGAAAAGATATTCGGAATCCTCAGTACATTCATCGGCGGTCTTTCAGGAGCAAGCGTCGGTGCTGCTATTGGATTTGCTATCGCTGGACCAATAGGTTCTGCTATCGGTGGTGTACTCGGAGGTTCACTTGGAGCGACATTCTTCGGTCGAGCAGGCCAGCAGGCAGGAGAAATATTAGACTATCTTGGAGACCTCGGGACCGGATTTAGACAGGTAACAGACCCGCTCAAGTCCATGGGAGAGGCGACTGGCATGGTCGCGGGCGCTCTAATGGGAATGTATAAGGGGGCCATGCTTGGAGCGGCTGCAGGTTCCGCAATCCCCGGTATGGGTACAGTTGTGGGTGCCTTAGCCGGTGCTCTCGGAGGCGCTGTCCTTGGCGCTGGCATCGGTAAAATAATCGGAGAGGGAATTGATACAATCCTTGGAGGTATAGCAGATGGAGTGAAGGGTGTCTTTGGATATCTCAAAGGGCTTTGGCCCGGTTGGGTAGGACCGGTTATTCCATCCTTCGTTGATTCGGTTGGAGGATGGCTTCAACAGTCACCGGGTCTAATCCCACCCTTCCCGAGTTGGGATACCATTATGGACGCTGCTAAAGGAGGGCTTTCTATTGGAGGTGAAAAGATAGAAGGCCTTATCGACCTGTTCAAGACTGCTATGGCAATCTTCTTCAGGCCATTTAGTCCTCTCGCAGACATCTTCAAGCTGATGTATGTTTTCCTCTACGGGGTCTGGAAATACTTTACCAAGGGGAAGTTCTTAGAAGACTTCTTCAAGGATCTCGCAGACGTCCCAGGAGATATTGCTACAGCTCTCAGTGATTCACTCGGAGGTCTTGGACTCGGAGATATTAAACTCTCGCTCCCAGACTTCTCGCTCGGAAATCTACTCGGAGGCTTTGACTTAGGCCAATGGATAGATGACAACCTCAGTCTTGCCGGAGTAGTCAACGCTTTTGAATCTGCTCTTCCGAGCAAGCTAAACCTCAAATCCATCATCAGTGGAAAAATCAGCAAGATTAAGAACCTTGGTTCCATAATCAAAGGGAAATTAGGCAAGGTATCTAAGTTCGGGAAGTCACTCGCAAATAAGATTCCCAAGGTCAGTGTATCTCCCATAGTCACAAAGATTAAGGACGCCATCCCGAACAAGATTAATCCCTTCTCCAAACTGACTCCGAAGATGCCGAAACTCCCCTCCCTGCCGGGAGGCGGTGGTTTGTTTGGAAAGCTCGCAGAAAGCTCGAAAGGAGCCTTCGGAGCCAAAGGGATGGCGAAGGGAGCGCTCAAAGGAGGCATGACACTCAAAGGAGGAATCGGGGGTCTCCTAAAAGGTGCTCTGAAAGGAGCAATGAAGGGCGGAGGTCTCGGAGTATTCCTTGGTATGCCCGGTGGCGGAGCTGCCTTTGGAGGTGCCGCAGGTGGTGCTAAGGGAGCAGCGAAAGGCGCCAAAGGAGGTTACAAAGCAGCTGAAGACCTCATAGAGAAATTAGGAGGTCTAAGAGATACGGTCGTAGACCTATCTCAAAAACTAAAGAGATTCGGCAGTAAGATTGCTGACATGGTTCCTGGGATGCCAAGCCTCGGAGGAAAGGGTGGGGCGCTCGGTGGCATTGCCAAGAAGATTCCTGGCTTAGGCAAAGCAAAGGGTCTGGCTAAAGGATTAGGCAAGAAGGTCCCTGGTCTTGGCACTCTGCTTTACGGCGCTGAGGGAGCGCTGGCGGCGAAGGATGTTATGCAGGGCAAGACTAAGAACGACGCCGAATCCGGTAAGAAGCTCGGTTCCGTAGCAGGAGGTGCGGCTGGAGGAACAGCTGGAGCTACTATCGGGGGCGCTCTCGGTAGCTTGATTGCTCCCGTTATTGGAACAACCATTGGTGCTGTAGCAGGTGGCCTCATCGGGGATTGGCTCGGCCGTAAACTTGGCGGGTTCCTCGGAGAAACCTTCGGTCCAGCCCTTGGAAACATTGGAAAGGATATTGGAAAGTTCGGTAAAGACCTCGGTAAAGGAACCAAGGATGTAATCAGCGGCATTGAAGACTGGGTAGACGGCATCGCAGAATCCGCCGCTGATTGGAGAGGAGCGGTAGATGAGTTCATCGACTATATCGAAAACAAGGGTCAAGACGTTAAGGAAGTCCTTGGAGATATTGCCGGTTGGTTCCGTTCAAAGGGCCAGGATGTACGTCAGATGCTCCAAAACATCTCTGACTGGTTCGCTGCCAAAGGAAGAGCGGTACGCCAAACCCTTCAGAACGTATCTGACTGGGTTCATGCGAAGGGTCGAGTTGTAAGAGATACACTCCAAACAGTCTCTGACTGGGTAAACGCTAAAGGACGGGCCGTGAAGAATGTCTTGATAGACATTAAGACGTGGTTCGATACTCAAGGACGGGCCGTGAAGAATGTCTTGATAGACATTAAGACGTGGTTTACAAACAAGGGAGGAGCTGTCAGAGATATCCTTAGCGATATATCCACGTGGTTTACAAACAAGGGAGGAGCTGTCAGAGATACTCTTAGTAGTATAAGTTCCTGGATTAGTTCTGCAGGAAGCTCTGTCCAAGGAACGCTAAATGACGTATCCGGTTGGATTAGTTCTTCGGGACAAGCCGCCAAAGACGCTATCGATTGGGTTGCGAGTCAGCTGGATATAGACCTTCCTGACCCAAGTGGCGCGCTTAATGGAATCATCAGTGATTTCCAGAACTTCGACCTTCCGAACATAAGCCTCAGTAAGATGAAGAATTGGCTCGGGCTGGCTACCGGGGGTATCGTGAGTAACCCAACTCCGGCAGTCGTTGGAGAAGGAGGAGAGACAGAGGCTGTGATGCCTCTCTCCAATATGGCATCCATGCTTAACACCGCTGCTGGAGAGAACGTATACAGTTCCAGTGATGCCGAAGGAATGGCTCTAAAGCACCTTCCGAACCCAAAGATGCTTGAGGAAGGAGGAGTCGTAACTGGTCCTACTCTCTCCATGGTCGGTGAGGGTAAGGAGTCCGAGGCTGTGATGCCTCTAAGTAAGCTCGAAGACTTCGTTAGCTCGTCTGCCCCCGACGTCACAGTCAATGTGGATAGCGAAGGAATCGGGACGACGATTGGAGAAGTAGTTGCTCGCAAGCTACAATCTGTCATCACTAACGCTACTCGCGGAAATGATAACGGTGGCGGAGAGACAGATACGCAGAGATTAGAGACGTTACTCGAAGATATGATAAGCGAAATGCAGCGTGATAGAGGAGACGTTAACCTCAACGTTGATGGTAAGACTCTCAGTAGGGAGAATAGAAAGGCCATGGATAAATATGACACGAGCAGAGAGGTGAGTAAGTAATGGCAGACGTTCGCGTAGAAAAGGCAAATGGAGATATAGAAACTCTTACTCACATTAAGAGTGAGATTATGCAAGACCTGAACAAACAGGACATTGCTACAATAACCGTTCCCCGAGACGATGTTAACAGCGTTGACCCGCAGGAAGGGGAAGATGAAATCTACATCATCAAGAATAATACCGATAGATTCGGAGGGTTAGTCAGAGACGTCAAGAGGGGAGGGAGCATCGTAGAAATCGTAGCTGACTCTTTCGAGAGATATGCAAGAGACGCTGAACCCACAGGTGCCGCAGAAGCATTTTCAAGAGCAGACTCAACGATTGTAGAGGATGCCATTTCCAGAGTTGACCAACTCACAGTAGGAAATATAGAAACTCTACAGAATGTAAATTATTCCTTCAATCACTCGAGTCCAGGAAATATGATTCGAGTAGTCAGAAATATAACTGGAGGAGAGGTTCGCTATAACCCGGATAAAACCGTAGATTACATTAACGAGCAAGGGTCAACCAAAACTACAGTGCTATCTCCGGCGAACCAGAACCTTACCCAAGTAGATATAGAGAGAACTGGAGGAGAAGAGAAAGCCACTCATCTACGTATGCTTGGTTCTGGAAAAGGACCGCAACAAATATCCATTGACGTTGTCTCTGAATCCTACGAAGAAGGAGACAGAAAAATTTGGAAAACCATTACGAATAAAGCGATTAGTAGCCCTGTCACCTTAGAATCCCAAGGTAAAACATATCTCCGGGAGATGGATGAACAGAAAATAACAATAAATGCTACGGTTCGTAATGTAGATATAGCCGTAGGAGACAAGTTTCATATAATCTACGATGCAGAAAATATAGATATTAATATTCGTTGTGTAGAAGTAAGAGAAGTAACAGATAGAAAAGGAGAAAGATACGAAGTCAAGTTTAGCAACCGAGAAGTAACGGATAATTCCAGGTCTCAACAAGTAAATGACAGCATACAACAGATAAGTCGAGGAGAACCTCCGCAGTCTGGAACTGCTACGTTCGACGACCCCAATGCTGCTCCCCAAACGATAGGAAACGTAATTTACATCAACGGAGCAGATTCAGACCCAAAAGGAATATACCATTATGATATAGATGAAAATGGTTACATCCGAGGTACGAATGCGAGCCTATCGGACCTTTCAGAAAAGAATCTTGATGACCTTGACGGGAGAACCTTAAGTGCATTAACGGATGCTCCTCTCTCGGACCTCACAGCCTACGATATAGACAACAATGATTTGGAAGATGGAACGGTTGTAATATACGACGCTGCCAGCGAAGAAATCCCTCAGGATGTACAGGGAGGTCCAGCTGGAGAACTGTCCAGTCATCCTCTTACAAGGGGAACAGACTTCGAGGAGTTAGAAGTAGATATTGGATATGTCCAACCAAACACTGCTAATTCTGCTCCGTATACAGAATCTATAACAACAGGATTTGAACCCCAGTACGTCGAGTTCATGGCAAACGTACATCAAGGCTCGTTTGGAGCTGCCTATGATAGCGGTGCTAACACGGGGAGTGGAGCTAATGCTATGGGGCTCGGGTTTGGGATGGCAACTGGCTCTGCGAACTCGGAGCAGCTTGTCAGCTCACTGTCTATGAACTCTGATGACTCAAACGCCCATCGGTCCTTTGTATACGATGGATATGTCATCTATATTCCCTACCTCTCCTTCCACGGAGAAAATGTTGATGGGAGAGTCAGCGCGACGATTCAGTCCTTCGACTCTGATGGATTCACGCTCGAGTGGGAGAATAATTATGACGACCCTCCAATCCTTTACAGGGCGTTTCGCTAAGTCCTAACGCCGTATGTCCAAACAATTATATAGTGACCATTACTAAGAGGAAGCAGAGGTAGTAATATGGGTACACATCTTCACGACACTGGTGAGGAAGCAATGCTTCGTGATTTCTTCACGGAGGACCTCGCTAAGCCTGCATCGTTAACTATTGGGCTTTTTAGCGATTCCACTGCATCACTCACAGACAGCGAAGACGTAGCTGACTTGGCGAACGAACCAACCGGGACTTCCTATTCTCGGCAGACGGTTTCGTTCGGCACGACAGACTTCACAGTAGAGGATAACGCAAATAACAACTGGCAGGCGGTCATTTCAGACGTTACATTCGACACGTCTGATAGTACCGAGGCAGTAGACGCTTATTTCGTCATTATCAACTTCCAAGCAAACGACAAGGGAGACATGTCTGCTTCGGACCACCTGCTCTTCACGGGCAATCTCGACCAGGAGTACAACCTTAGTGGTATTGACAGCTTCACTCTGTCAGGCGCCGGTCTGTCCCTGAACTAAAGGGACAACGAATTCAAAGGAGCAATAATGGGAGTATTTGAAAACGCAGAAGCAATGGAAGCGACCGGGAAGATTGACCAAGACGACCGAGAAACCCACGAGGGCGATGACGAGGAAGAAGCTCCATCTCTATCGGAGCAGCGTATTCCCTCGAACACCACTTGTCCGTATTGTGGAGCAGAGCCTACGGGTGATTCCAAGGTAAAGCATCAGCTTTCTGCTGTAGGTTATCTCCACGACGACATTCATCTGGAATGCTCGGAGTGTGATGAAAAGTGGGCCTGCGGCGTTCCTATCGGACAGGTAGATGACGGATATAACGAAGACCTCTACTGCGATTCCTGTACAGACCGATATATGCAGATTCACCGTCTGCAGGTAGACTTCAAAGGGATGGCAGAACGTCTACGTCAAATTGAGGAGGAGTCTGGCGTGGCCTCCATTAACCATATGGAGCGCGACGAACTTGCAGAGAAGATTAATCCCCTTCTTACAATTCACCTCAAGTGCCCGAATTGTTACTACTTTAAGAAGATTAGTCGCACATTCGACGACCGCGGTGTTGCTCTTATGGGCTTCCCTGAAATCACGGGAAGTCGAGAAGGAGCATCCGAGTACGGCTGGAAGGTCGACGAATAGGCGTCCTTAATTTTCTCCAAACGTTTATTTTTTACTAGCGATAAGCATAGGTAGATGCACGCCTTCAAGGTAATATCTTATGTAAGGTCATCCTCCTCTGAAGAGCATAGTCTTTCTGCTCGGATGAATAACCATATTCTTTCACGGTTTCTCACCGTTAGTGATAGGAACGAGGATTTTCGATACGGTAGGTCTGAAGGCGTCACATACAATCCAAACGTCGTAGAAGGAATGTTTTTATTCAATGAATTTGAAAACAAAGACGAAATTCTACATCTGTTAATCAATGAGGTTTTACAAGACATAGACAATTATAAAATAGGTTATCATCTTTGTCAAAATAATGAATGTACTCTTGAATCTCCATGTAAAGAGTGGACGAAAGAAAAGGAAAGTGGAGATATGCCCCACACAATAGAATTATGAAGTCTCACATGATTAGATTCCGATGTTCAAACGTCCCAGAGGAAGCAGAGGATGCACTAAATAACAAGATTAAAACGTGGGCGGGAGGACATTCAGAGGTCTTAGAAGAACGTTCTACATCCTTCAAGAAAATGGGAGAAACGTCTTTAGACCCAGTAGAATATTTTGTTATGACTAAGCGCTTCGATTCAGAAGACAATGAAGTCTCTCTAATAGCGGGCCTTGAAAATGCTCTCCGAGACTATGTAGACTGGTATATTATACGTTACCATGTCTGCAATCACGGGGAAAACAACAAAGATTCATGTTCGTGGGACATCGTTAAAGAGTATGGAAATCCTCCAGAGGTAGTATAAATGGCACTTAGGATATATTCAGACGTCACGCTGCATGGTCATAAGTTAAACGCTACCGTCTACGAAAATGTTGGCGGGGGTACTGGCAGCGAAGGGACTGATGACTATGGTAACAGTTACGATAACAAGAGAACCTCGAAAGTCCCAGATGGAGAGAAGACCTGGATTATGCCAGGAATCTCTGGAGACGCAGAGAGCGATTACTGGGTCGAACTGAGGCAACAATATCAAGGCTCTGGTCCCGAACCCGAAGTAGATAAATTCATGCTGG
>Ga0136565_1000845_pt1 | contig 9967 bp, 11 predicted proteins | sample AntDeeMetagenom1_FD_104783 | JGI IMG/M metagenome (GOLD analysis project Ga0136565, IMG submission 104783) | Saline lake microbial communities from Deep lake, Antarctica - Metagenome #1 | ecosystem: Environmental > Aquatic > Non-marine Saline and Alkaline > Saline | place: Antarctica: Deep lake...
AAGATAAGGTAGGTTATCATATAGTTGACTTTGGTATTAACCTTAGACAGGTTTTTAAACCAAATAGAGGTAAACTCAAAAAATATAAGTTAGAGAATATGTAGTAAGAAATATATATTAAAAAGGGAGGCTTGAGTTTAAATGATAAAGGAAACTATAGAACAAAAGGAAAAAAGACAAGTAAAACTAGAGTTAGAAGGGGTTCAAATAGGAGTTAAAAACTATCAGAAACAAAAGAAAAAAGCTGAAGAAACTAAAACGTTAACTAGTCTACCTTCAGGTTATCTATTAATGAATAAAGCAATTGAACCTTTAATTGAAGTCATAGAAGAATTTAAAAAAACTAGACAATATGGTAAATGGGCTAACCAGACTAAGAAATTCTTACTAACTATGGATACCTTAGAGATAGCTTATATTATCGCTAAAACTATTATCAATTCAATAAATGAAGTTAACTCCATTCAGACACCAGCTCTTAAAGTTTATAAAAATCTCCACAATCACTTGAACTATATTCGTTTTAAAACTAAATCCCCTAAATATGTTAAGGCAATTGAAAGAGGTTTAGAAAAAAGAGATGGTGGTCAAGCTTCTTATTCTGTAATTATGAAGAGGATGGCCAGAAAAAAAGGAAACCCAGTAACCTTGCCTGATAAAAAAACACAATTTTCTATAGGAATTAAAATCTTAGAAATGTTTATTGAGCACACGGGTTTAGTTGAGAAGGTATTAAAAAAAGATACTAAAAGCAGTTACATTCTTAGAGCTACCAAGGAAACTTTAGAATGGTTAGAAACACAGGATGAGAATGTAGAACTATTGAATCCAGTGAACCTACCGATGATTATCCCGCCTGTAGACTGGACGAATCTTTATGATGGAGGTTATCTTACTAATGAAGGGACATCCAATAAGGGTAATAATTACAGAGTCCAGCTAGTGAAGACCAGAAATAAAAAAGCCAGAAAAGCCTTAGAAGACCATGAGATGCCTGAGGTATATCAAGCAGTTAATACCCTCCAAAAAACTCCTTGGCGTATTAATAAGGCTATGTTAGACATTATCGAAGAAGCTAGAAAATTTCAAGATGGTTTAGGGGGTCTTCCTAGACCTGAAGATGAAGAGTTACCCGTGAAACCCTGGGAAGAACAGGGTCTACTTTATGAAGACTACAAAGAAAATCATGAAGATGAGATTAAAAATTATAACATTGAAACTGAAGCTACCTTCCAAAGAATTGCTACTAATCGAGGGAAAAGAGTAGGATTAATGTTACAGCTAAATACAGCTAAAAAGTTTAGAGATGAAGAAGCAATCTATTACGTATATACTTTAGACTGGAGAGGGCGTATATACCCTCTACAGAGCTACTTAAACCCTCAAGGGAATGATACCTCTAAAGCTCTCTTAGAGTTCGCTGAGGGGAAACCTCTGGGTTCTGATGGGGCATACTGGTTAGCAATACAGCTAGCTAATAAGTTTGGAGTGGATAAAATCAGTTTTGATGAAAGAGTTAAATGGGTTCATGAACATGAAAACTACATCATTGAAGCCGCTATGAACCCATTAGACGGTAGAAAATTTTGGACTGAAGCTGAAGACCCGCTGCAATTTTTAGCGGCTTGCCTTGAATGGGCAGAATATATTTCCACTAGCGAAGGAGAAACTTATGTATCTCATCTACCTATAGCCATGGATGGTACTTGTAATGGCCTTCAGAACTTCTCCGCGATGCTCTTAGATGAAAGAGGAGGAAAGGCTACTAATATTGTACCTTCAAAAGAACCACAAGATATCTATATGGAAGTAGTTGAAGTAGTTAGAGACATAGTTGAAAAAGAAGCTCTAGGTAGTGATTCTAGTGTAAACCAAAAGAGCCAAGATAATGCCTCTTTGTGGGTAGGAAAGATAGATAGAAAGTTAACTAAAAGACCGGTTATGACTGTACCATATGGAGTAACTATGAGAGGAATAACTGACCAAATATTAGAAGAAGTACAAGAAAGAGATAATGCTTTAAATACAGGAGTTGGTTCTTACTTAGATACTGAACCCCATAAACTTTTTGGGGCGTGTTACTATCTAGCAACTAAACTAAAGGAAGCTATAGATTCAGTAGTTATAGCTTCTAAGAAAGCTATGAATTACTTACAAGAAGTAGCACGGAGTGTCGCTAAGCATGAAAAAGAAATCTATTGGACTACACCTTCTGGGTTCTTAGTTTATCAAAGATACTTAGACCAAAAGGGTATAATTATTAACTCCTATTGGGGTAAAGATAGACTAAGAATTCGTCTAGGGCTAAAGGTAAATACTCAAAAACTAGATAAGAGAAAACAAGCTACAGGGATTAGTCCTAACTTTGTACACTCTTTAGATGCTTCTCATTTAATGAAAACTATAAATACTTGTAATGAAGAGGAAGATATATTTAGTTTTGCTATGATACATGATAGCTATGGAACTCATGCTTCTGATACCAGCAAATTGAGAGAAACCTTAAGAAAAGAATTTAAGAAGCAATATTCAGAGAATGTATTACAGGATTTTGATGCAGAAATTCAGGCTCAAACTAAATATTTAAAATTAGAAGATTATCCAGAAGTTCCAGAACAGGGAAACTTAGATATAGCAAGAGTTGTTAACTCTAAATACTTCTTCGCTTAGGCTAGCACAGCTAGTGAGGCTAGCTTAGGTTAGTTTATTAAACTTTAGCTATGCATTAAAATCATACCTGCCTACTATAGAGAAGGGTGGAAAAAGAGGGACAACCTGAGATACCTGAAGAAACTTTGAAAATAGATACTTCAGGGGGAAAAGACAGAGAACTAAAAGAGCATAAGAAATAGTACTGAATGATTATACAATTAAAAAGAAATAGATACTAAGAGATAAACCTAAAGATAAACCTAAAGACAACTTAAAGACCTTAGTAAATAAGACCTTTAAGAAACTTTAGGATAGTAACTAAAAGTTTTATTACTAGGTTATTAAACTAGGACGAGTACTTTTAGTGGAACTTTAGATACTAAAGACCTTTAGACTCTAAGGTTCTATATAAATTAGAAACTTTAGCTATTATTAAATAGCATATAAAAAAAACTATACCCGCCTACTATAGAGAAGACCCTTTATTAATTATATTTTAAAGCTCAAGTTGAGCATAACTAGGATATTACAATATGCTAGTACAACTAGCTATGGTTATGCTCCTCTCTCCAACTTATTAATAAACTGGAGAGAGAAAAAAATTTCTCATTGTCTAGTTTCATTTTAAAGCTAACTATTTATAATAGTAAGGATATTTACAATAGCAAGGAGGTGGTATTATTTATGACTTTAGATTATTACATTGTAACTAAACGTGGAGTTGTTCTGAAGGACACCAAAGAGAATCGAAAGCAAGCTCATGAAATTATTAAAGATTATTAGAGCAAAAAGGCTAGCACAGCTAGTGAGGAGGAATAAATAATGATGCATGATGCAGTAATTTTATGGTATTCCCTATGTGAAGCTGTTGACCAATTACAACAAGAAGGAATAACTTTTCAGGCTCACCCGGATTACTTAATGGATAAATGGCATAACACCAATTTGCAGGAAAGAGTAAAATCAGAGGTAAATGAAGACGGAATAACAATTAAAATAGAAAAAGAAACTATTAAGAATAGTGAGGCTAGTACAGCTAATGAGAAGAGAAAGAAAAAAAATGACAACAAAAAATAAAGCTAGTAGGACTAGCAAAGGAGAGATAAATAATGGCTAAAAAAACTTATGAGAAGATTACAACCCCAATAGGGAGAGCACAATACCCATATTTGAATGTACCAGACACTAAATTTAAGGAAGACGGAGAATATAAAGTTGATTTAATGTTAGACAAAGTTGAAGATGCTCAATTTTTAGGAGATATTAAAGCTAGAGCAGAAAAAGCCGTAGAAAAAGCTAAGGTTCAACTTAAGAAGAAAAATAAACAGAATAAAATTAAAAACCTTAATTCTTATGTTCCTTATGAAGAAATATTTGATGATGAAGGTGAAACAACAGGGGCAGTGAAAGTTAAATTTAAGACTAAAGCTCAATATAGTAGAGATGATGGTACAGTGATTAAAATGTCTCCAGACCTTTTTGATAGTCAGGGAAAAGAAATAGATAGAGATGTAGTAGATATTTATGCAGGTTCTAAATTAAGATGTAACTTTACCCCTACTAGTTTCTATAGTCCAGCGAGTAACATGGCTGGAGTTTCTTTAAGATTGAATGCAGTCCAAGTTATTGAATTATCTGAAGGCAGAGGGGAACAAGCTTCATCTTATGGTTTTGGTAGTGTAGATGATGGTTTTTCTGTTGAAGAGACTGATTTTGGTTCCTCTAGTTCTTTAAATGATAATAGTAAGAATAGTGATGAAGGAGACTATAATTTCGAAGAAGGAGATTTTTAATGACCTATGGAAATTTTACTAAAAAAGAGAGCTCTAAGAAAGCTAGGGCTCTTAAATATGGTTATCGTTCTGGTTTAGAAGAAGATGTAGCAGTGCATCTTAAGGAAACTATAGGCTATGAGATACCTTTTGAAACTTTAACAATTAACTTCGAACAACCAGCTAAGATGAGAAGATATACTCCAGATTTTCTGTTGCCTAATGGAATCATTATAGAAACTAAAGGTAGATTAACAGTGGATGCTAGAAAGAAACATTTATGGATTCAGGACCAGCTCCCAGAATTAGACTTAAGATTTGTTTTTAGTAATCCTAAGGTTAAGATTTATAAAGGTTCTAAAACTAGTTATGGAGACTGGTGTCAGCAATATGGTTTTAAGTTTGCTAAGAAACTAATACCTAAAGTTTGGATAGAAGAGGAACCAGTAAGGGATTCTGATAGTGATATTTTAAAGATTGATGGAGTAGAAGAGAAATAAAATTAAAGAGGCTAGCACAGCTAGCGAGGAGAGTGTTATTAATGTTAGAACAACTAAAAAATAAACTTGGATTTAATACTTCAGAAGGCTTAGAGGATTTCAAAGAAACTATAGAAAAGGATTATATTGATGCTCAAGTTTCAGCTTTATCCTCATCTTTATCTGACCAAATAGAGATTCATGAAAAAGATATTAATAAAATAGACAACTTAATGTCTGAATTAGAAGAGACACAGAAGGTTATGGTAGACCGTAAAGAGAATTATCAGAGGTTACTAGGTGTATTATACTAATGACCATTCAGGATAAGATTTTAAGGCATTTAAAAGGCACAGGGACTATCACAGCTCAGGAAGCTATGGTTGAGTATGGAACCCTAAGGCTCTCAGCTTATATTTATAATCTAAGAAAAGAGGGACACTCAATTAAGACTAAAAAGAAGCAATTGTATAATGGAAAGAATATAGCTAAATATGTTTTTATAAAAGATGAGACCAATGAGGCTAACACAGCTAGTGAGGAGGAATTATAAGACCAACGAGGGAAGGGAGGAGGAGCTGAGCTAAATGGATGAAAATGGTGATTTTATAAGACATGAGCCTTGTGAAACATGTGGAAGTTCAGATGCTAAAGCAATATATTCTAATGGTTCCGCCTTCTGCTTCTCATGTCAAACTTGGTTCCCTTCAGAACATGATGGGACAAATAAGAGAGTGAGGAGGGAATTTACTAAAGTGGAACACGAGACATCTTTAATAGAAATTCAATCAATCCAAAAACTAACAAATAGAGGTATTTCTCAGGAAACGGTAGAAAAATATAATTATGGAATTGGTATATATAAAGCTAGTCCTACTAGCAAAGGAGAACCAGTACAAATAGCATCTTATTATAACCAGAACAGACAAATTATAGCTCAACATATTAGAACTAAAGATAAAGAATTTAGATGGAGAGGTAATTCTAGAGGTGCTCTACAGCTCTTCGGCCAACATCTCTGGAGAAAGAATGGTAAACGCTTAGTTATTACTGAAGGTGAAATTGATTGTATGTCTATAGCTCAAGTATTTAATAATAAATGGGCTACTGTATCCGTTCCCAATGGAGCACAGAGTGCCTTAAAATATGTTAAACAAAACTTAGAGTTTATTGAAGGATATAAAGAAGTAGTTATTGCTTTCGATAATGATAAAGCTGGGAAAGAAGCTGCTCAAGAAGTAGCTGAAATTATAACAGCAGGTAAAGCTAAGATAGCTAACTTTCATCCTTTTGAGGATGCTAATGATATGCTTCAAAAAGGGGAAAGCTCTAAGATAGCACAAGTTATCTTTGAAGCTAAAGAATATAGACCTGATGGTATTGTAGCTGGTGTTGATGTATCTTATGAAGAGTTATTCGAAGAAGAGAACACATTCTCCTACGATATACCCTTTCAAAAATTAAATGATAAATTAAGAGGTTTAAGAAAAGGAGAAATTACAACTATCACTTCTGGTACAGGTATGGGTAAAACTACATTAGCTAGGGAACTAGGATACCTTTTGTTTAAAAACCATAACCAGAAGATAGCAACTATAGCTTTAGAAGAGAATTTTAAAAAGACTATAAAATCTTGGATAGCAATGGATAATAATGTAGCTCTTCCAGATTTCTTATTGGACCCAGAATTAATATCTGAAGAGAATAAAAAAGATAGTTTAGAAAATGTTATACACTCAGGAGATTTATTCTTTTATGACCACTTTGGTTCTTTAGAGGCTACTAATCTTTTAGCTAAAATTAAATTCTTTGGTGCAGGTGCTGAAGTAGATTTCATTATTTTTGACCATATTAGTATAGCAGTCTCTGGTATTGAAGGAGGAAATGAACGGAGAATTATTGATAACCTTATGACTAATTTAAGGTCTATTGTAGAAGCTACAGGAGTGGGTATAATTTTAATTTCACACTTAAGGAACCCTCAAGGACATCAAAAGTCTCATGAAGAGGGAGGCAGGGTTACCGCTAATCAACTTAGAGGTTCTGGAGCAATCAAGCATGTTTCTGATAGTGTTATTGGAGTAGAGAGAGACCAACAGGGTGATAATCCTGATGTTTCAACTTTTAGAGTATTAAAAAATAGGTTTGCAGGTACCACAGGCTGGGCTGGAGAAGCTAAATACTCTCATGAAACTGGAAGACTTCTACCACACACCAGTAATAGTGATTTTAGTGATAACTTTACAGTAATAGATGAGACTAGTGAGACTAGTGAGACTAGTGAGAAGGAGGAGAAAGATAATGAGAATTCGAATGAGCTTAAAGGAGAACCCGAAAAAGAAGGAGATAACTATGCAATCCCCTATTAGAATTGGTTTAATAGGGAAACAAAGGTCTGGAAAATCTACAGTTGCTAAGTATTTAGGAGAAGCTTATGATTTTTTCAACCAACCTTTAGCTGGTCCTATCTATGATATCGCAGAGAAATATTTTAACATGGAAACAAAGAATAGAAAACTTTTAATAGATATAGGAGAAGCAATGAGAAGAATAGATAAAGATGTCTGGCTAAAATATATGTGGAGACATATTAATTTTATCGATAAATTAGTAGTTCCTGATGTTAGGATGGTGAATGAGTTTGTATTTTTGAAGGATAAGAATTTCATACTTATTAAAATTAAATCTAAAAGAGAAAAGAGAAAGAGTAGAGATGGTTATAACTTAGAAGCTGAAGCATCCAATACAGAGAAAGATGTTAATTTTATACCCTGTGATTTTAAAATATATAATAATGGAAGCAAAAAATATCTAAGAGCACAAATTAAAAGACTTATGGAAAATAAGATATTACCATAATATAAAGCTAGTTCTACTAGCAAAGAGGAGACTAGCACAGCTAGTGAGGAGAGGAGCTTCTTTAAATGAATAATGATACCAGGTTACTGATTTTTGATATTGAGACAGATGGTTTAGATTTAGATGAGATTACTACCATTTATACTTTAAGTATTTGGGACTCCAAAAATAACTCTTATCATTCTTATGATTTAGAGGATGTAGAAGAAGGTGTTAAATATCTTCACGAAGCTAGAATCATAGGGGGACATAATATTATAGGATATGATATAGATGTTATTAAAAAGTTTTATCCTTGGTTTACATATGATAAAGCTATAGATACTTTAGTCTGGACCAGGTTAATCTACACTAATTTGATGAATGATGATACACCTTTAGTTCAATCAAAAAAACTCCCAAAAGAACTCCGAGGTCGACATTCTTTAAAAGCTTGGGGGTATCGTTTAGGCTTATTAAAAGGAGATTTCGGAGAGAATACTGATTGGTCTGAATTTTCTCAAGAAATGTCTGATTATTGTCTACAAGATGTAAAAGTAACCAAGGTTCTTTATGACCACTTAGCTTCTAAGAAAATAAATAAAGAAGCTGTAGGCTTGGAGCATAGAGTCGCTGAAATAATTCATAGACAAGAGCTAAATGGTTTCCCTTTTGATAAAAAACAAGCAGAGAAACTTTTCGAGAAACTAATAGATTTAAGAGAAGAAATGTACCCTAAACTTCTGGAGACCTTTGGTAGTTGGTGGAAGAAAAAAGGTGATGTTAAGACTTCTAAAGTTAACCGCAAGGACTTAGGTTATATAAAAGGAGGAGTCTATCAGAAGATAGAATTAGTAGAGTTTAACCCTAATAGTAGAGCTCATATTGCTAAAAGGTTAAAAGATATATATGACTGGGAACCCAAAGAGTTTACTCCCACTGGTCTACCTAGAATCAATGAAGATATTTTAAAGGACCTTCCTTATCCTGAAGCTGAAATGTTAGTTAAATATATGACTATCTCTAAAAGAATCTCTCAGTTATCTGATGGTAAATCAGCTTGGTTAAAACATGTAGAGAAAGATGGGAGAATTAGAGGTAGAGTAATAACTAATGGTGCTGTAACAGGAAGAATGACTCATATGTCTCCTAATATATCACAAGTACCAGCAAACAACGCTCCTTATGGAGAAGAGTGCAGGAGCTTATTTCAAGCTAGAGAAGGTTGGAAATTATTAGGGGTGGATGCCTCCGGGTTAGAACTTAGATGCTTAGCTCACTACATGGCAAAATATGACAATGGTAAATATGGGAAAATAATTTTAGAAGGAGATATTCATTCAGAGAATCAGAAAGCAGCCGGTTTAGATACTAGAAATAATGCTAAAACTTTTATCTATGCTTTTCTTTATGGAGCGGGGGATGCTAAGATAGGAGCAATAGTAAATGGTTCAAAGAGAGAAGGTAGGAAATTAAAAGATAAATTCCTAAGAAAGACCCCAGCCTTAGCTTCTTTGAAGAATGATGTTGAGAAGGTTGTCAATGTGCAAGGAGGACTCTTCGGGTTAGATGGAAGACCTCTGCATGTACGGAGTACCTATGCCTCTTTAAATACCCTTCTTCAGTCTGCTGGAGCTATAGTAATGAAGAAAGCTTTAGTTTTATTCGTGGATTTAATGGAGTTCAATGGTTATCCTGAAGGAGAGAACTGGGAATTAGTAGCAAATATTCACGACGAATTTCAAGTAGAATTTAATCAAGAAGAGATTCCTGAAGAAGAAATAAAAAGAATATCAGTCAAGTCAATAGTAGATGCAGGAGAATATTATAACTTTAGGTGTCCTTTAGATGGGGTAGCTCAAGTAGGAAATAATTGGTCTCAAACACATTAAAATTGAGGAGGAGAACAAGTGAGGATTTTTAACGAAATAAATTTAACAGACAGAGATGATGTGTTCATAGACTATTATGTTCATAAACCAAGGAATAGCGATAATGAAGGCGTGCTCACACTAAAAACACAATCAGAAGACAAACAAATTGACATATATATGACAGAGCATCAACTAGAGGAACTTAAATTCAATATATTAGGGTTGGAAAAACTGCTTAATGGAAAATAGAGGGAGGAGATTTAATGCTTAGAGAAATAGTTGTAGCGTTGGTGGCTTTCAGTGGAGGATTTTTGTTAGCAGGGATATTTGCAATTGATAGTTATCGAAAAGG
>Ga0136565_1000863_pt1 | contig 9872 bp, 7 predicted proteins | sample AntDeeMetagenom1_FD_104783 | JGI IMG/M metagenome (GOLD analysis project Ga0136565, IMG submission 104783) | Saline lake microbial communities from Deep lake, Antarctica - Metagenome #1 | ecosystem: Environmental > Aquatic > Non-marine Saline and Alkaline > Saline | place: Antarctica: Deep lake...
AAATGGTCCACGTTCGATGACACTGATCGAGTGACCGATCGGGCGTCACCGAACTACCAAGGCTCACATCAGATCCCATCTGTACGGCGGACCGCAGGGGTAGGATCCTCATTTCCTTCGGACTCCGAATCGTCCGTGACGACACAGCGTATCCAAACGCCCTGTCGCCACATCTTCGTATATATTTGTAATCGCCGATCACTACTTAAGGCCTACGAACCACAGGCCCGAAGGTAGTCAGTACCACACACTGATAGGACAGTATTGCTATCGAGAACATAGTGGCTGCAAGACGAGACAGAGCCGGTGAAGCGCGCCGATGCGGTCACCGCATCGTTCGCACTCGTCGGACTCAACGAGGCGATTCATCGCGAACCACTGTCTTCGTGGTCAGTTCCCGCTTCTACAGACCGATCTCTCTCACCCTAGGTGCTTAGGAGAGAGACATAAATTCAGCTCACAATTGTAGAGAATTAGTGAACCACATACACACGTGTCCACTTTGTCAGAAGAAGTGCAAGGATCAAGACCACGTTCGATACCATCTCCATAGAAAGCACGACAAATTCGAGATAATCGACAAATATCTCGACTCGATTGCACAGAGAGATCCAATTCATTCGCACCAGCAGCGCCCGTTCCAACGCTATAGTAGCCACTGAAACGATTCACACACTGATCGGACAGCTGTCGGTCGGTCAGGCGTACAATGACTTCCAGTGGCTGCTATAGAAACATCGTCATAGCGCTGGTGGGTAGCACTCGAGGACTGTCCACTGTCGGCGCGAACCTCTCGGTTCTCGAGAGCCCGCCGAATGTCCGCATCAGTCGCTTGATAGGCCGGATGGGCGTCCGGCAGTCGATATCGTACAGTCGGTTCGCCGGAACGAACCAGCTACACATCGGTCTCACCTCCGTGACGGCCGGGCGACATTTCCGGGTCCGGAATCGAAACGTCGACGCCAGCTGCAGAGCCACGGCTTAGTCGCGCGTACGTATCGCAGTCACCACAGCGGTGGGCTCGGTTGTGGTTGTCACCGAAAACCCGAGAGAAGTGGTCGGTGACGTGGGTTCCGCAGTGCTTGCACATCGAGTTGTCGACCGACGGCCAGGGGGCGACCGTCACGCAGACCACCCCGTTTCGGCTACTAATTTCGCAGGACGGCGACGACCCGGAACCAGTGACTGGTTCGGTTCAGGTTCAGACGGGGGTAGCGCGGAAACAGAAAAGCTGCGCTTCGAGTGGTTCAGGCCCCGGTTATCAGCCGAATCGGTTTCGGCCACACTTCGGGTTTTTTGCGGATGGGCCCTGACGGATTCGAACCATCGACCACTCGGTTATGAGCCGAGCGCTCTAACCAGACTGAGCTAAGGGCCCTTCAATCGGGAAAAACCATGCGCGGTAATTAACGTTTGCTGTCCGATTCGCTCGAGCAAAACTGACCTGTTCCTACGCAGTCAGCGCCTCGAGTTCGTCGTCACTCAGTTCGGCTTCGAGTTCCGTCTCGCTGTGTGACTCGAGGATGTCCTCGCGCTCCTCGGCGTCGAGGTCGGTCACGGATTCGAAGTGGTGACACATAGCAATCCGACGCACGCGCTCGTACTCAATAAAGGCTGTTACAGGATATCTGACTGGTCATCTCGCCGTCTCAGGACGAACGGCCACGGATGGTCGCGTTTCACCGTCCGCAGGTTACAGGCAGTCCGTGTCTCGAGGAGGGAACCGCCGCTCGAGTACCGAAGCCGTGATCAAGAGTCGTGTCTGGAGACCGGAAACGCAGCTCACCTACTCGTCTTGGTAATCCGCGAGCGTCTGATCGGTCGTCTCCGCGCGGTGCCGAGTCGCCAGTCCCGCGAGGTGGGGCGATTCGGGGACGATCAGCTCCTCACAGGCGGTTTCGCAGGCGCTCTGGCTCCCAGGGAGACAGAAGACAGGCGTGTCGACGGCGATTCCCGCCGTCGCGCGCGAGGCCATCGCTCGCGTTCCGACTTCGTCCCACGAGAGCGAGCGAAACAGTTCGCCAAAGCCCGGCAACTCGCGTTCGAATAGCGATGCGGTCGCCTCCGGGGAGACGTCGTCGACGGTGACACCGGTGCCGCCGGTGGTACACACCACGTCGATGTCGCGGCGTGCAACGAGGCCGCGAACGGCGGTTCGGATCGCCGAATAGTCGTCCCGGACCAGGAGCCGTTCTTGGACCTCGTGGCCATCGGCTTCGAAACAGTCCTGAATGGTGTCTCCGCCCGGATCGTCGGGATCCGCCGTTCCCGCGCGCGAACTCGAGACGGTGACGACCCCAACGTAGAGCGGATCGATGATATCGTGTCCGTGGTGGTCGGTACTCCGTCGGTCGTCGCTGTCGCTGGTCATGTGTCTACGTCACTGGCGAAGGACGATAATCTCTCCCCCGAAAGCCGGTGGTCGAACTCGCGGGTGACAGTTCAATTGTGGGGCACAGACCAGCCAGTTGTGACGAATCGAGAAGCGCCGAAGCCAGGACTCGAACCTGGGACAACCTCGTATCTGCGGCGGACAGGAAAGACCTGAATCGCCGTAACAGCGAGGTGCTCTACCATCTGAGCTACTTCGGCTCATCATCTGGTAGTCGGGTGCATTTGATAGGGCTTTCGTTTTCCCTGCTCCGGGTTCGATACTCTTTCACGCACCGCTCGAGTACGCGTTCCCAATGAGCGAGGAGGATGCCGACAGCGCGGACAACGGTTCCAGCGGTCAGTGCGGAAATCGCGCTGACGACAGTGACGAACCCGACAATCGAGAGCCGGATCACGATCTCGAGCGAGTCGTCGACGAGATCCGAGCCCGGGTCACTCCCAACGACGGCGAACGCGCGCGGCTCCGAGCGGTCGCCGATCGGCTCATGAATCGGGCTGAGACCGCGGCGACCGACCTGTGTGCCGACGCCGACGTCTTACAGGTCGGCTCCACTGCGAGAAACACCTGGACCAGCGGTGACCGCGACATCGATATCTTCGTCCGATTCCCATCGGAGCTCGAGCGCGAAACGCTCGAGCAATACGGCCTCGAGGTCGGCCACGCGACGCTGCCCGATGGTCACGAGGAGTACGCCGAACATCCCTACGTTAAGGGGACGGTCGAGGGGTTCGACATCGATGTCGTCCCCTGTTTCCGACTCGAATCGGCGACCGAGATCCGTTCGGCGGTCGATCGGACGCCGTTTCATACTCGGTACCTCCAGCGACGACTGGACGACGAACTCGCCGCGTCTGTCCGCGTCACCAAACAGTTTCTCAAGGGGATCGGTGTCTACGGCAGCGACCTCCGAACCCGGGGGTTCAGCGGCTATCTCACGGAGCTCCTCGTCTGCGAGTACGGCGGATTTCGGCCGCTGCTCGAGGCCGCGGCCGACTGGCGGCCACCGGTCGAGCTCGACCCAGAAGAACATGGTCATACGCGCGAGACGGTTTCGTCGTCTCGAGAGAAGGCAGTCGGCGACACTGGCCTTCCGTTCGACGATCCGCTGATCGTCATCGATCCGACGGATCCCGAACGCAACGTCGCCGCGGTCTGCTCGGCCGAGAACGTCGCTCGCTTTCAGCACTACGCCCGGGAATTCCTCGCGTCCCCGCGGATCGACCACTTCGAACCCGACGATCCGGAGCCGCTGTCCGAGTCGGAACTGCGCGAACACCTCGAGCGCCGGGTCACTACGCCTGTCGCTGTCCGGTTCGACGCCCCCAATCTCGTCGAGGATCAGCTCTATCCGCAGCTTCGCAAGTCGCTGGCGGGCATCACGAAGGGGCTGAACGATCGCGGCTTCGACGTCTTTCGGTCGATGACGATCGCCGACGAAAACGCGGTCGTCTTCGCCGAACTCGCGGTCGATGAGCGACCGGCCGTCGAGCGCCACGAGGGGCCACCGGTTCACGTCCGCGACCACGCGGCCGGCTTCTACGAGTCCTACGCGGACGACTCCGACACCTACGGTCCGTTCATCGAGGGCGAGCGCTATGTCACCGAGCGTGAACGGGAGTTTACCACCGCCCGCGCGTTCCTCGAGAGCGACCGCCTCTTCGACGTCGGACTGGGTGCACACGTCGAGACGGCACTCGAAGACGAGTACGAAGTACTGATCGGACCGGAGATCACGGCGTTGCTCGCCGAATTTGGCACGGAACTGCGAACGTACTTCGAACCGCGGCCCTGATACGGACTGCTGTAAGTCAGTTCCGGCGCGACTGCGATCCAGTCTGCGGTCGCACCGGTACATCGTTACAGCAGACCGTATGAGGGGCACAGCGTCTCGCCACTGCCGCGATCCATTTCGTCAGATATCGTTCAGGTCAACGTCGAGATCGTGGGCCTCAAGCACGTCCTCGAGAGCCGATTCGGCATTGTCGCCGGGTTCGTCGTCGGGCTCGATCGGTTCGCGACCGTCGAAGGTCTCGTGGACGAGTGCCACGCTGTCGGCGAGTACGTCCAGTCCGTAGCCGCCCTCGAGGACGAACGCCAGCGCGGCGTCGGTGTCGGCGGCGAGGGACCGCACGCGGTCGCTCATCAGCGCGTAGGCTTCCGTCGAGAGTCGGATCCGCGAGATGGGGTCGTGGCGATGGGCGTCGAAACCCGCGCTGATGAGGATGAGATCGGGATCGAACGCGGTGAACGCGGCGGTGATCGGCCCGTCGACGGCGGCTAAATACTCCCGGTCGTCGGTGCCGGCCGGCATCGGAACGTTCATCGTCGTCCCGTCGCCGTCACCCTCGCCGGTCTCGTCGACGTCGCCGGTGCCAGGGTAGAGCCCCTGCTCGTGGATCGAGGCGAAGAACACATCGCCTCTGTCGTAGAAGATGTCCTGCGTCCCGTTACCGTGGTGGACATCCCAGTCGAGGATCGCCACCCGTTCGACGTCGTACGCGTCGTGATCGAGGGCATACTGGGCGGCAACGGCGGCGTTGTTGACGAAGCAAAACCCCATCGCGTCGTCGTAGACCGCGTGGTGGCCCGGCGGTCGCCCAATCGAGAAGGGCGTGTCACGTCCTGTATTGCCCTCGAGCGCCGCCTCTGCGGCCCAGCAGGCAAGGCCCGCGCTCTGGCAGGCCGCGTCCCAGGTTTCCTCGACGGCGGCGGTGTCGGGATCCCAGCTCCCGCCGCCGTCGGCACAGAACTCCCGAACGGACTCGAGGTACTCGCGGTCGTGGACGGCCGCCATCGCGTCGAGTTCGCACGGGTCGCTCTCGACGTACGTGACGCCGTGTTTCTTCTTCAGCCGTTCCCGGATCGCCCGTAACCGGTCTGGCGACTCCGGGTGGCGCGAACCGGGATCGTGTGCGAGACAGAGCTCGCTGTAGCCGAACTGCATCGGCTCACTCGAACAGCGAGAAGTACGTCTCGATGTCGTCGTCGGTGATCGTCCGCCGGTCGGCGTGGTGTGCGAGAGTCGCAGCCGCCCGGGCGACGTTGTCCGCGTAGTCCTCAAGGATATCGGCGAGGGCGACGCGGGCGTCCATCGAGACGCGATAGCGATCGTCGATTTCCAGCCTGGCGATGCGATCGACCGGCGCGACCGGAAGCTCGAGGTCGTCTTTGTCGACGACCGCTTCGGCGCCGAAATCTTGGGCCATCAGCGTCTTCCGGCCGTCAGCCGTCGCCTCCTCGGCGGCGTCGATTGCGAGTTCGCTCCCGTGTTCTTGAATCCGCGTTGCGAGTTGCTTCGACGCGTCAGCACTCACCCGAAGATTGCCTGCGTTCCGCCGGATGATCGTATCCACCGGGGCGAACGGGAGTTCGACGTTCATATAATGATAGGCGAAGCTAACTCCCTTAACGCTTTTCCTAGGCGGCCGATGAGGTTGCTCGCCGCGTCAGAACACGTCGTTTGCGTCGAGGCGACCGTCGCGGACGACTCCTCGGGCGGTTACCTCCTCGCCGAGACCGACGTCAGCGTCGGTCGCGATGCTCATGGTCGTTTCGCCGTCGTCGAGCACGATCGGGTCACCCGCCTGCACGACGACGCCGGTGAACTCGCGTTCCTCGCCGTCGGACGGTTCCTCCGAGTCGGTCCCGGCGTCGGTACTGGCGCTATCGTCAGTGGCGTCACTCGAGGCGCTCGAGGAGGAGCTCACACGGGCGTCGCTCTCGCCCGGGTCTCCGTCGTCACCGGCAAAGGCAGAGAGGCCGGCGTTCTCGTCGCTCGAGTCGCTCGTATCGCCCCCGGACTCGCCGGTGCCGGACGAATCGGACTCGAGGACCGTGATCGTCGACTGCCAGCCCGCGGAGGCCTCGAGATCGTCCTGCCAGCCGTCCTAAATCTCGACGTCGCCGAGTGCGACCTCGTCGCCTGGGCCGATGTCGATGTCGGCTTTGTCGCCCCAGAGGGCGACGCGGATGTCGTCGGTCGCGTCCTGGACGCGGATGTTCCGGACCTGTCCCTCCGAGCCGTCGTCGCGGTCGAACGTTCGCTTGGGGTCTGCCGAGCGAACGACGCCGGCGATATCGACCATTTGATCGATCTCGAGATCCTCGATCGGCGTGCTCTCGGGGACGTACTCGACGTCCTCGTCGACTTCCTCGACGGCACCGCGGTTGCCGACGTGGAGTTCTAGCTGTCCGTCGCGGTCCTTGACGTAGCCGTCGATTACTTCGACGGTCGTCCCGGCCTCGAGTTCAGTTGCGAGATCGGCCTGCTCGTCCCACAGGGTCACGCGGATGCGACCGGTCGAGTCGCCGAGGACGAGGTTCGAAACCTTCCCCTCCGAGCCGTCGTCGCGGTCGAACGTCCGCACGCTGTCGGTGTCCAGAAGCAAGCCGACGAGGTTGACGTTCGAGAGACCGAGCGAGAGGTCCTCGACGGTGTACGTATCGGAGACCTGCACGTCGATCTCGGTATCATCGTCGGGTTGGACGTCGTCCACGCTGATTTCGACGCCGGAAAAGCCCTCCTTGGGTCGGCCCTTGATCCGCAGGACCTGTCCCTCCTCGAGTTCCTCGATGGCGGCCTGAGCGTGATCGTCCCAGAACGCCGCTCGCACGGACCCGGTCTCGTCCGCCACCTCCACGTTGACGACCTGGCCGTCCTCGTCCTCGCCGTCGCGCTCGAACGTGCGCACCTCGCCGATCGAGAGCACCTTGGCGAGAAACTTCGCTTCCTCCATCCCGGGTTCGATATCGGCGATTCCGCCGACCTCGCTCTCGCCGACTTCGTGAGCGACGAGCATCGCCGCCGTCTCCTCGTCAGCGAGTCCCCCCATCTGCTCGACTTTCGCCTCGACGGCCTCGCGAAACTCCTCGAGAGAAACGTCGGCCTCGAGGTCCTCATATACGCCCTCGATGTCGCTCATTCTATGCTCGTGCATGGGTAGGTCGCGCATAAACGTTGCCAATTCGTCGATACTGGTCGTCCCGGTTCGCGCTCGCGTCCCCTCCAACCGCGGGGCCGGCGGCGTCGAATGCCCGAGGTTCGACCGATGGGAACGGGGCAAGTCGGACCACGTTTCGACGAATCAGCGCGGCGACGCGTTTCTGCGTCGGTCCGGGCCTCGAGACGATCACGTCGGTCCTCGATTCGGTGACGGCTCTCGAACATGCTTCATGCTGGCCGCGCCTTGTGGCTTAAACTACAGGATGCACACGGCTCGGTGGCGGTCAATTGGTGGATACGGTTCGCCAACCGGGGCGAACGGTGCGACCCGCTGGGTCCCCGAAGTCCGCGTTTGACGCGAGAAACCGCGAGCAGAGGGACCTCACAGCGATGGTTCCGCGTGTCGAATGTCGACGTCCTCGATCTCGCCTGGGTCCGAGAGGACGATAGTTTGAGACCGGTAACCGTCTCGAGGAGCCGTAATTGACGCCACAACGGCCACGAAAGTCCGGGGCGGCAACGGGAGCCTTTCGAAAGGGCTTTAATGTCCACGCAGTTACGAAGAGATGAGTCCTGGTAGGGTAGTGGACTATCCTCTTGGCTTGCGGAGCCAGGGACCGGAGTTCAAATCTCCGTCAGGACGTTTCTGCCGACACTAATCCGCGAGCGGCGCGTGGCGCGTTAGCGCCACGAAAAGCGAACGGCGAAGCCGTGAGCAGCGAGCGGCTAGTGTCGGCGAAACTCCCCGGAGATTTGAGCAGGGAAGTCGCAGCGCGACCGAAGGGAGCGACCGTCTTCCCGTGTTCAAATCTCCGTCAGGACGCTCACTCCTAACGAGTGCTTCGCATTGCTCAGCACTCGCTTCGTCGTTCGGTCCTGACGTGCCCAACGCTCACTTCGTTCGCGTTGGACTCCGTCAGGACGGTTCTCTTCACTACGATATCGCGAGTGGAACGTGGCACGGTAGCGCCACGGAACAGCAAGCGTCTGCTATCGAAGAACGCGGGCTATCAGTTCGTCGCGACGAACGGTCCGGCGACGTTCTCGCCGAAGCTCTGTGAGAGATAGTAGCCACTGCAAGTCACTGCACACCTGATCGCACGATAGCTGTGCGATCAGTGTGTAACTAGTTGCAGTTGGTACTATAGCCGCGGTCACGAACTGAGAGCACCCACATATCGGCGGTGACGAGGGGATCCTGCCTTTTTCGTGAGCACAACGGTCCCCTCCACCCGCACGCGCATGAGCACAAATGACGCTGATGGGTTCTGGAGTCGTCCCGGCAACGCTTTGAGTGCACTCGTTGGCGCCCCCAGGCGACGATCGGTGACTGTTGCAGAAATGAAACGGAATGACATAGTATGTTCCCCATATGAATCTATTTAATTGTAAAATATATAGGATGGCTACCGCACCGTAGAAATGTGTGCACAGAAACACGAGACGGCGATTCTTGACGGTATGTGCAACGACTATCGCAGCCAGTGGCGTACTCGCGGGGTCAGGGAGCGCAGCTTCGACGACCGACGCGGGAGGTGAGGTCCCGCCGCAACCACCAGAGGCTGTGGCAGGCTGGTCCGCCGCTCGAGGCGGATACGGAAACACGGCCGCGGTCGGCTCCGACCACGGGTTCGGCGACGGGTTCGATTTCGACACCCTCGAAGTCGACTGGACGGCCGACGCCGGGGGATTGCCGGTCGTCGACGACGGTATCGTCTATCTCCCGGTGGAGGGGGCGGTGCACGCGCTCGATGCCGCCGACGGGTCGCTCGAGTGGCAAAGCGAGGATGTCGGTGCCAGCGAACCGCCGACGGTCGCGTACGGGACCATCTTCGTGAGCGGCGAGCGGGGCGTCACCGCGCTCGATGCCGCAAACGGGGACGTTCGATGGCAAACCTCGGTCTCCGACGCCGCCACCGATTCCGACGCTGACGAACCCGCCGTCTCGCCGCCGACGGTCGCGTTCGAGCGGGTCTACGTCTCCGCCGACAGCGGGCTGTCCGCGATCGACTGTGAGACCGGCGAGATCGACTGGCGTTGCGACTCGGTCACCGTGACCATCGGCGATCCCTGGGAAGAACAGAACGAAGTCGACCGAACGATCGAGGGGGGAGTGGCGGCCACCGATGAGTGCGTCTTCGTGCTCGCCGAAGCGGGAACGATCGTCGGTCTCGATCCGCTGACGGGCGAACAGGGGCTGACGCTCGATACATATTATTATTACCTGAATGACCTCGTGGCGACCGACGGGCGGGTATTCGTTCGAACCGAGTCCGAGGAGGTCGTCGCCTACGATTCGACGACCGGCGAGCGCGAGGAGGGATGGAGCGGCGGGATCCGCCGACTCGCCGTCCGCGGGGAGACGCTGGTCTTCGTCACGGGATACGAACTCGTCGCGGTCGACCTCGAGAGTGGCGACGAGCGGTGGTCCGTGGGGAAGTACTCGCACAGTATCGGCGATCCCGTGATCGCTTGCAACGCAGTCCTCGTCAACTTCGGGTTACAGGGCGGCAAGTACGAAAACTCGCTCGTCGC
>Ga0136565_1000977_pt1 | contig 9063 bp, 8 predicted proteins | sample AntDeeMetagenom1_FD_104783 | JGI IMG/M metagenome (GOLD analysis project Ga0136565, IMG submission 104783) | Saline lake microbial communities from Deep lake, Antarctica - Metagenome #1 | ecosystem: Environmental > Aquatic > Non-marine Saline and Alkaline > Saline | place: Antarctica: Deep lake...
CGTCTCGAGCGGCTCAGAGGCCAACGAGAGCGCGATCAAGATGGCCCGCCAGTACCACTACGAGCGGGGGAACGAGGGCAAGTACAAGGTTATTTCGCGCCGTCGCAGCTACCACGGCAACACCGCCGGCGCGATGGCAGTATCGGGATTTCCGGCCCGGAAGACGAAGATGGAGCCGCTGTTCGCGAACTTCCCGAAAGCGCCGAGCGCGACGCCGTACCGCTGTGAGCGCTGCGACGGGGACGGCGGGCACGCCTGCGGCGTTGAATGTGCAAACGACCTTGAGCGGCTCATCCAGGACGAGGGGCCGGAGACGGTCTCGGCGTTCATCACGGAGCCGGTCACCGGTGCCGCCAACGCCGGCGCGTATCCACACGACGGCTACTTCGAGCGGATCCGCGAGATCTGCGACGAGTACGACGTGTTGTTCATCGTCGACGAGGTCATGGCCGGGTTCGGACGGACCGGCGAGAACTTCGCGATCGAACACTGGGACGTCACGCCCGACATCATCACCGGTGCGAAGGGAATGAGCGGCGGCTACTCGCCCATCGGCGGCACGATGCCACACCGTCGCGTCGCGGAGGTCTTCGAAACTATCGAGGACGGGTTCCAGCACGGCCACACCTTCTGTTTCAACCCGGCGTCGGCCGCGATCGGCACGGCCGTCCTCGAGTACATGGACGATCACGACCTCGTGGCCAACGCCCGCGAGGTCGGCGCGCACCTCCAGGAACGGTGCGAGGAGTTTGACGAGTACGACTTCGTCGGCGACGTCCGCGGCAAGGGACTGATGATCGGCGTGGAGTTCGTCGGCGATCGCGAGACGAAGGAACCGCTCGCGGAGACCGGCACGGAGTTCCAGTCGCTCCTCTTCGAGGCGGGATTGGACAACGGGATCGTCACCTACCCCGGCGGCGGCCACGTCGACGGACAGTACGGCGATCACGTGCTGATCACGCCGCCGCTGACGATCGACGACGAACTCGCCGACGAGGTCGTCGACCGGATGCACGCGACCTTCGCGGACGTGGAATCGGCGCTCGGACGGTGACCGCAGCCCCGGAACCGGACCGGTCCGCTATCAGTTGATCCGTCGATCCTCGTCGCTCCAGTATCGATCGCGCAACGCTTCCCTGTCGATTTTTCCGTACGGCGTCGTTGGAAGGGCGTCGAATACGTTGACTGACTTGGGCCGCTTGTAGCCCGCCAGCCGCTCGCCGGCGAACCCGAGGAGGTCATCGACATCGATCTCCTGTCCCTCGGCCGGGACGACGACCGCGTGGACGGCCTCACCCCACTCTTCGTCTGGGACGCCGATGACGGCGACGTCGCCGACGGCCCGGTGCTCGCCGAGCGCGCGCTCGACCTCGCTGGTGTAGACGTTCATCCCACCGGTGACGACGACGTCGTTGCGCCGGTCGAGCAGATAGAGGTAGCCTTCGTCGTCGATCCGGCCGACGTCACCGGTCTGAACCCAGCCGTCGACGAGCGTCTCGTCGGTCGCCTCCGGCAGTCCGAAGTAGCCGTCGAAGGTGTACGGTGCCCGCACGAGCAGTTCACCCGGCTCGTCGGGCCCGCGTTCCTCGCCGGTGTCGGGATCGACGACCTTCACCTCCGAGAGCAGACAGGGCTGCCCGGCGGACCGCAACAGTCGGTCGTCGCCGTCCTCGAGCACGCGGGCGTGATCGCGCCGGTCGAGCGTAGTGATGAGGTTGGGGACCTCGGTCTGTCCGTAAAACTGGGTCAGAACCGGTCCGAGTCGGTCGAGCGCTTCCCGCAACCGGTCGGGACGGATCGGTGCAGCCCCGTAGATCACGTTCTCGAGCGAGGACACGTCGTGGACCGCGAGCGGCCCGTCCAGCAGCCTGTAGAGCATCGTCGGGACGAGAAAGGTCCACGTCACGCCGTGGGTCTCGACGGCCGTACAGAAGTCGGTCTCGTCGAACCCGCGCCGGAGGACGACCGTCCCGCCCGCGAGCAACGCCGAGAGCAAGAACGTTCCCGCGGAGTGCGAGATCGGCGTCGCGACGAGTCCGGTGTCGGTACTCGAGAAGCCGAGATCGGCGTGGTGTGCGAGCAGATTCGTCGCGAGACACGATTGCGTGTAGCAGACGCCTTTCGGGTCGCCCGTCGTCCCGCCGGTGTAGAAGTGGCCGGCGATCGCGTCCGGTTCGACCGAGACGGCCGGGCTATCCGCGGCCGCTCCGTCCTCGAGCCGCGCCGCGGAACGCCAGCCTGCCGGCGGCTCCGCCGATTCGACGGCGACACACTCCGGTCGCGTCGGAAGGCCGTCGACGAGGTCCGCAACGTCGTCGAGACGAGCCGCGTCACAGACGACGACGGCCGGTTCGGCGTCCGAGAGGATGTACTCGATCGCCGTCGTGGAGAGCTCTGGATTGATTGGGAGCCGCGTCGCACCCGCCTTGTACGTCGCGATGTCGACGATCGGTGCCTCGAGCCGGTTGGGGAGTATCGTCGCCACGCGCTCTTCGGGTTCGAGTCCGAACTCGAGCAAGGCGTTAGCGAGCGCGTTCGAGCGCCGATCCAGTTCGCCGTACGTGAGCGATCCGATTTCATCCCGCAGTGCGATCCGCTCGGGACGCCGGGAGAACGCTGCGGTGAGAAGTGATGGTAGTGTTTGTCCGTTCGTCCGAGTACCTGAGTTCACAATTGGTCTCTGTCAAGGTGTATTCCGCCACACCTACTCAAACTAGCGGTCGTGGCCGTATTTTCGCGACTTCTTCGAGTTTCTCGAGGGACACACGGAGTCCATCGATAGGGTCCGTGAGCCGGTTCCGTGAGGTCAATAGTACCACGGTGTCTGTGAGCCGGTTCCGTGAGATCAGTAGTCCCACGGTGTCCGCTGGTGTGCGTGCCGAACAGCCACTCGAGTTCCCGAGCGGTGTTGTTTCGATCGAAGTGACGACGACGATGTCGCTCGAGTCCTCACGGCGGATACTTGTGATCCGCATCACGACGTGACAGTGACGATATGGACGAACGCGACGACAATCGACGAACGATCGCCGCGTGCGAGCAGTGCGGGTCGCTCTATGCGGCACTCGAGCTGTCCGACGACAAGATTCGCCCGATCGGACGCAGAGACGGGTGTCGGTGTGGCGGAACGGATTTCACCGCTGTCGACGATTCGCTCTCGGATCTCTTGCTCGAGGAGAGCGACGAATAAGGACCGCAACGGTACAAACCGGCAGGAAACGGCGGTTACCAACGGTGCTTTCGAGACGGTCGCAGCCGACTTCTCGGACGCCCACCTCCCGAAGCAACCACTCCTCAGGCGGTCGTCTCGAGCGCCGTCCGAAGCTCGTCGACGGCGTACTCGAGTTGCTCGCGCGAGATCGAAAGCGGCGGCTGGAATCGCATGACGTTCTTGTAGTAGCCGCCGACGCCGATCACGACGTTTGACTCCTCGCGGAGGTGCTCGCTTACGGCCGATGCGAGATCGCTATCCGGTCGCGGGGCGACGTTCTGTGGCCCTGTCGTTCCCGGTTCGACGAGCTCGATACCGCGCATCAGTCCGAGGCCTCGCGCCTGCCCGACGACGTCGTACTCGTCCTCGAGGGCCGCGAGCTCGGACTCGAGCCACTGTCCCTGCTCGCGAGCGTTGTCGACGATGCCGTCCTGCAGTTCGTCGATCGTCGCCAGCGCGGCGGCGCAGGCGACGGGGTTGCCGCCGAACGTCGAGAGGTGGTCGCCGGACTCGAAGGCGTCTGCGATTTCTTCGGAGGCAGTGAACGCACCGAGGGGCAGTCCGTTCGCGATCCCCTTCGCCTGCGTCAGGATGTCGGGCTCGACGTCGAAGTGGCTACTCGCGAACAGCTCTCCGGTTCGACCGTAGCCGGTCTGGACCTCGTCGGCGATGAGTAGCGCGCCGTGGTCGTGGGCGATCTCCTGGACTCGCTCGAGCCACCCCGCCGGTGGAACGATGATTCCGGCCTCGCCCATGACGGGCTCGACGACGACCGCCGCGAGGTCACCGCTGGTGTGCGAGCCGATGATCCGCTCGAGTTCCTCGGCACAGCTGGCGTCGCACTGGTCGCCGTCACAGCGCGGACAGCGGTAGCCATACGGCGGCGCGGTGTGGGCGACGTCGTTGAGCGTCGGGGCCATCCCCTGCTTGTAGGCCTTGTTCCCCGTCAGCGCCAGACTACCGAGAGTGCGGCCGTGAAAGCCCATCTCGAGGGCGATGACCTCCTTCGAGCCGGTGTACTTCCGCGCGAGTTTGACGGCCCCCTCGACGGCTTCCGTCCCGGAGTTACAGAAGAAACTCTTCTGAAGGTCGCCCGGCGTCACGTCGGCGATCCGCTCGGCGAGGTCGGCGACCGGCTCGTTCGGGTGGACGTACGAGCAGCCGTGGACGAACTCCTCGAGTTGCTCCGTTGCAGCGTCGACAACGGCGTCGTTGCCGTGGCCGACGTTCGTCACCGAGATTCCGGAGAAGACGTCGAGGTACTCGTTGCCCTCGAAGTCCTCGAGCGTACACCCCGAGGCCCGTTTCACCGGCACATCGAGCGATTTCCAGATCGGCATCAGATGCTCGTCGTACGCCGACACGACGGCCGAATTCGACTGTGCTCCGTCCGGGGATTCTGATTGCTGTTCGGACATAGTTGCTATATCTATACCATGTCCTATTAAACCATACTTCTTCGGATAGATAGCAGTCTGGGCCGAGTTATTCAAATGGGGAGCGATGATAGGTTGATCGAGTCGCATGGATCCTCGCGATCGACGAACTGTCGAACTGAATCCAACTTTGGGCCGAGTACAGGCTTCGTATTCGAATGTTGTTTATTGGCGGGTTCCCTTCGGCGAGATATGGACGAGCGAAATATCCGCATTCTGCAGGCCGTTGCAGATCTGGGGACCGGCAGTCCGGACGAAATCTCCGAGTACACCGATATTCCGAAGTCGACCGTCCACTATCGACTGACGAAGCTCAAAGAAGACGGGATCGTCACAGACGACCTGTTCGATGTCGATCTCGAGAAACTGGGCCTCGAGATTACGGTTATCTCGGAAGTCATCGCGGAATACGAGGAGCAGTATCACGACGAAGTCGGGAAGAAACTCGCCGCCGTCGAGGGGGTCAATCAGGTGTACTTCACGATGGGGGACACGGACTTCGTCGTTATCGCACACCTCTCGGATCGCAAGATGGTTCAGCGGCTCATCAGCGACTACGAGATGATCGATGAGATCGTCCGAACGAGTTCGCAGTTCGTCGTCGAAACCGTCAAAGACGAGCCCCATCCACTGAACGACTTCGAGTTAGAGACGTTGGTAGCGGCCACAACGGACTCCGACTGATCGCTCGAGGGGCTACTCGAGTTTCTCCGTCTCCAGGTCCGCCACGTCGACCTCCGAGTCGGTCGACGAGACGCTGTACAGGACGACGCCCAGGAGCGCCCAGAAGAGAACGATCAGCCACTCGTAGGGCCACAGGAGCGCCGACGGGCCGCCGGGCAAGTAGAGACCGATGAAGCCGAGTGTCAAGACGAGTGCGGCGGCGCCGAACGCGTAGCCGAACGGGAGTTTGAGCGGTCGATCCAGGCCAGGTTCGTTGCGCCGAAGCACGAAGAAAGAAATGACTACGAAGAACCACGCGACGACGAGTCCGAGCCCGCTCGCGTTGACGATCCAGACCAGCATCTGCTCGCCGAACAGCGGAGCGAAGACAGAGAGCCCGCCGATGAGGACGACGGCCGTCGACGGCGTGTTGTATTCGGGGTGAACCGTGCTGATTTGCTTCGGAATCATCCCGGAGTCAGCGAGTGCGAAGACCGCGCGACTGGCACCGAGCAAGAACGAGTTCCAGCTCGTAAGGACGCCCGCAATTCCTGCCAGGGCCATAATGCGGCCGATAAATTGGCTGTCGAAGATCGTTTCCATCGCTGCGGCGGCGGGCAGCGGGCTCTCGACGAGTGCGGAGCCGGGCATCGCCTGTCCGGACGCCCAGATGACGCCGATGTAAAACAGGGCGGCCAGCGTGACGGAGGCCGGGATGAGAAGGCCGATGAGACGGGGAGGCACGTCCGCTTCCTCGGCGGATTGCGGAATGACGTCGAATCCGACGAACATGAACGGTGTCATGATCGCGACCGTGGCTACTCCCGTTGCACCGACATCGGACAGCGGCGGATTCGGCTGCGACTGGCCGTTCAGAACGGCACCGACGGCGAGCATAATTCCGGCCAGCGCGATAACGAGCGTCAGTATCGTCTGGAACTGCGCCGCGGGTTTCACGCCGCGATAGTTAAGCGCCGTCATCACGATCGCACCGATACCACCGACCAGGATCCAGGACGCGTACACCGGTTCTCCGGCCACCGACCAGAGCTCGAGGACGTTAAATCCTGGAACGATATACGCCAGCGCGGAGGGCAGTGCGATAACTTCGAACACGACGACGCCGACGTACCCGAGAACGAGCGACCACGTACACACGAACGATCCGACCGGGCCGAGCGCTCGAAGGCTGTACACGTGCTCTCCGCCGACGAACGGCAACGCGGAGGCGAGTTCGCCGTAAATCAGGCCGACGATACAGACCATGATCGCCCCGACGACGAACCCGAGAACCGAGCCGGCCACGCCGGCTTCGTCGATCCAGAACCCCGTCTGGATGATCCATCCCCAGCCGATCATTGCACCGAACGCGAGCACGAAGAGGTCCTTCTTCGTCAGGACCCGTTCAAATTTTCTGGTATCTTCTCCCATACCACATGCTGCTAGATAGTGGATGTTAAATTTAACCAAGTCCCAATCTTCAGGACAGTGTACATTTTATCCTAATTTTACTGAACCATGTCCAACCTCCGTCGTGGTCGCTGATTCGGAACGACACAGCTGCGTAACTGCGATGACGCCGAGCGAGAACCGCTCCGAACGACCGAATCCACAACCGCCCAGTAGCAGGTGCTTTATGCATGGTACAGGGGTCCAAACGACCGCCTACTAGAGGTAGCGACCAGCTACCTCGGGAGTACGCTGCTCATATATAGAACGGGGAACCCGGTACCCCAGTTCGATGACCAATACTGACAAACGACAGTCGTCGCTGCGGGACAGTCACAGGATCGATAACTCGGCAATCAAACTCGGTGACGGGGTATAAGCATGTCCGGACTATGGGGGTCTCGAGGCTCGATCCCGGGCGGGCAACGCGGACTTCTCGCTCTCGGCCTCGGACTGGTCGTGATTGCCAGTCTCGTCGCAACAGGTGCAGCGGCCGCGGGCGCCGCCACCCAGGATTCGAACGGGAACGTCTCGGAGGAAGCGTACGTCGAGCCCGCGCCGGAGCCGGGCGATCCCTACTTCGAGGCGGCGGCGACCGACGGAAGCTGGGTCAGTTACGAGAACCCGCGCGACGAGTACCGCAGTCCGTATCTCGGAGACGGCTCCGGGAAGGTCTGCGTTACGCTGGTCAACGAAAACGGTGACCCGGTGGTCGGCGAGTCGGTACCGAACACGTCCGTGACGATTCCGACGAACGACGTGACGAGCTGGCATTCCGACGCCGATCCGATGACCGTCGACTTCCCCATGACGGACAACTACGAGCGGCCGCTCGACGCCGATCAGTTCGGAACTAGCCCGGACGTCGCGCAGGGCGACGGCTACATGGACTCTCACTGCATCGAAATGCACGGCCTCCCGGAGGACGCGACCGTCGAATACGGCGAAGCGCAGATCACCGGCGAACACGCCGACAGGATCGACGTGGCCGGCTACATCCAGCAGGTCCCCGAAGGGGACGGCTGGGACGCGGACATCGATCCGGTCGCGGCCGCGGAACCGTACGCGGACGCCGGCGGCGGCTGGACCTACGAAACCGATGCCTCACACGGACAGGTCGTCGTCGTCCTGCAACTCGACGCACCGGCCGACGAACGGCTCGAGCCCGGCGGGTCGAACAGCACCGATCCGCCGAAAAACGACTCGAATAACTCCCAACAGGGAGCCAACACGCAGTCCGACGGGGACGGAGGAGGCGACGAGATGCCCGGATTCGGCGCGCTCGCGGCCGTCGTCGCGCTGTCGGTCGCCGCCCTCGCTCGACATCGAGGGTGAGGGTGTATCGGCAACACATCCGAATCAATTGGGTTGGCTCCCGACACGTTCACCGCGAAGAGAGACTGCGGACAGCCCTCCCTCTCAATGACAGAAAGGATGGCTCAAAGAAAGACAGGGAACGGCTACGGGTGTAGCCGGGAACCATGGAGTTCCTCGCACGTCGTGACGGGGTGATCAAACCGAGCGGAATGATCCGCTGACAGACTGTCGTACCCCCCGTCTATCAGATTGTTCGCCGCAATTAGTATAATACTGCTGGCCAACGACACCGGGAAGCGACGAAAACGAACCGATAGACCGGCTCAGTCGCGGTATTTGTGTTGGTATACCATGCCAGGGAAACGCTCCTATCGACGAGCTGTCACCGATGGAATGAGTCGATACACGACTGCGTCGGACGGGAAGCGAACCAATGGGGCTTTGACGATCGGCGCGAGATACACGACAAATGACGAACACAAGCGAGTCGGACGAAGACGCCCCGCGCGTCCCGGTCGTCTGTCCTGACTGCGAAACGACCTCCCGCGTCCCCCTGTCGGAGCTCGCCGACGCCATCGACCGACACAACGAGCAGCTCCACGACGGTGACGATGTCGCCGCAGTCGATCCCGACATCGCCGATCAGATCGCGAATCTGGCCGCGACCGACCTCGGACTCCTCGAGGACGACTGACCACGGATTCCTCCGACTCGAGTGGGGTCGAACGGGCGAGAGAAGCCGTCACTCGACCTCCTCGAGTGTCTCGAATCGGCCTCGCGTCTCACGCCGGCTGTCGCCGAGGAATCATCGATCAGAGAGACGATATAAAACCCCAATACGAACGCGCAAAATTCCGCCGAGATCCGGCATGTGTGGTTATATTTCGCCAGTTCTTACCGTTAGTTCAGTGAGAAGGTTTATACTGTCATACTCGACTCTGTCTACCATATGGAACCCGAGAACGCACCTGGAAATCGTGACGACAG
>Ga0136565_1001000_pt1 | contig 8931 bp, 6 predicted proteins | sample AntDeeMetagenom1_FD_104783 | JGI IMG/M metagenome (GOLD analysis project Ga0136565, IMG submission 104783) | Saline lake microbial communities from Deep lake, Antarctica - Metagenome #1 | ecosystem: Environmental > Aquatic > Non-marine Saline and Alkaline > Saline | place: Antarctica: Deep lake...
AGAACTGGAGAAAGTCAAGGAAAACCGGAGCGGCAAAAAACAACGAAAAGAGGTAAAGGAGGTCCGGCAACAGGCGGAAGACGCTGTAGAAGACTCTGGTGTCAGTCGGAGAACTTTCTTGAAAGCGGCGGCGGGAGGAACAGCTGCCGCAGGAATGGCTGCACTCCTGCCTAATGCTGCCGGGTTCGACATCACCTCCGATAAAGGCTTGAAATACTTTAACCAGAGTTCCTCTGACTCAAGCTTCGAGGTTGATCCCAGTGGGACACTTACCGCCACCAAGATAAGTGGGAACAATAGCCTACTCAAATGGGGTACAAGTCAAGATGCACAGAAGCAAAATCTTGAGAACGTTGGATCGCTCAGTACGGACGAAGCGGATATCGAATCTGCATTAATTAGCGCACTTCGGGGCGACATCACAAACGGCCAAGAGTTGACCAATCTCCTTGGCGACGGCCTGGAGATCGATGTCCAGGGAAACTTAATCGCCCCTGACCGCCGCCCACTAACGCGGTACCCGATGGTCAGGGGCAGTGGGACTACACTGGTTGATCTTGCAGGAGACAACAACGCTATGTTATCATCCTCTGGGGTCTCGTGGACGAACAACACGACGGGAAAGGGAGAGTATGTCCTGACACTGTCGGGAGGAGATGCCCACGCCCCCAACATCAGCGAGTATTCTACCGATGAGTTTACTGCTGCCATGTGGGTCAAACCCTCCTCATTCTCGGGAGACGCGCAGGCATATGGCTTTTTCAAAACTAGCACTGATGATCGATCATGGAGAGTCTATTACAATTCCCGACATGGGGTTTGGTCGGCTGATGGGTCCAGTGATGGACAGAGTAGCAATATACAGACCTACTCGGCCACCCCTCCCCAGAAAGGTCAGTGGGTCTGTCTCGTCACACGCTATGATGGGAAAGAACTCAACCTTTTCAAAGACAAACTGTTAGAAGGGGCGGCAGACGGAGACATTTACCAGAACAACGTTGACCTCTATATTGGCAACGGGCAAGACTTCTCGCAGGCGCTTTCTGCGGATGTGGACGAATTCCACTTCTGGCCTCGAGCGCTCTCAGACAGCGAGATTCGCCAGCACGTCGAAGACACAGAACACCGCTCTAACCCCAACCCCGATGTGCAACTTCCGCACAAACTCGGTGGTTGGATCTGGTATGGAGGTCCGTGTGCAATCCAGCAGGACGGTAAGACGTATACGGCGTATGTTCGGCCCGGCGGAGATCTATTGGTCATGTCCTACGACCACTCCACGGGAGCAATCGTTGAGACGACTCTTCAGCAAAACGTCGTGTTTGACGACCATATCAACCCCGCGTTGCTCATCCGCGACGACGGCCATATCGTCGCGTTCTACGCTCGAGGCGGGCAGACCAACTCGGGATATGCAGAGTGGTTCATCAGCGATAATCCACTCGACATTTCCTCGTTCGGTCAAAAACATACCCTCGACCAGCAGGCCGTCCAAGACGTCAGTTATCCCAAACCGTTCCAGATGTCGGATGGCGAGATACGTTGGTACTACCGTTCACACGAACCCTCTACATCAGGAAAAAACCGCGAAAACTTCGTGGTTTCGAGCGACGGTGCAGAGTCATTCGGCAGCGAGAACGTCCTTCTTGAATGGCAGGACGGCGCTCAGTGGGTTTACTCTGCGATGGCTCAGGACGGCGATACCATTCACATCGGCACCAATGACAAGGATGGTGGGCAGGACGGCACCCCTCACTCGATCTACTATCTACGCTATGACCACTCGACTGGGACCTACCATACTGCCGATGGCACGCAGATCGGGACGGACGCAGACCGCCCATTCACTCAGAGTGACCTCGAACTCGTCTACGACGACAGCGTCAGCGGGAACGACCCTGCATGGATTTACGACGCAGGCGTGGGACCAAATGGACGGCCTGTCATTACCTTCGTGACCTATCCGAACTATCCCAACGGTACTGGGGCAAACTACCACTGGGCGCGGTGGACTGGTTCACAGTGGACGATCACCACGGTCGTGTCGGGTGCTGGCAGCCAATACTCGGACGCTCAACCACTCTATACTGGTGGGATAGTGCCTGCGGACAACGACCCGTCGACCGTCTATCTTTCACAGGAGATCAACGGGGCCTACGAGATCCAGCAGGCGACGACGAATGATGGAGGGAGCACTTGGTCGTTCACAGACATCACGAGTGGTTCCGACGCGCTGAACATCCGACCAAAGCCTGTCAAAAACTATAATGCTGAAATTCCCGTCCTCTGGATGCACGGATATTACAACAACCCTGCACGCCAGTGGCAGACACTCATCCAATCCGAAGTGACTGGGAGACCGTTCTGATAACTATTAAGACAGGCTTATTGATTATTGGAAGAACACGTTCGACTATGGATTCTCAACTCTCAAAGGCCCAGGCATTTTTCGTAATCAGAGTATCTGAGGGTCAATTATGTCTTTGTATCACTCGTTGAAACACACAGGCAAACCGCTTGGTTTCATTTTCGGAACGAAGACGAGGGCAGAGATCTCCTCCAATGCTCATATCGACATTGAGAGGATTTTCATGCTGGGCGCAAGGGGAAATCTAATATCTTTGATATTAGGTGGGCCGTCTCTGCACATCAAGTCTGGTACGTCATTCGCAGCACATGAATTACCTCGCGTCGGCGGTGGGATAGCACTCAACATCTGAGGCGATTTCACTATGGACAGCCATATATCGTCGGTCACGCTCGAATTATGTGCCGCGATAGCATCTTGGTCTATCGTGGATATCTGAAATCTATATATTTCTATCAGTGAGATAGTCATGCCTAACAGAGCATTCCAGGTCCGCCGGCAAGAGTGATACTGAGGGGGTAGGGAGGATAAACCACCATAATCGAAAACAACTAATAGCTAAAATCACAAATCATCCTTACAATGATAGGCTGGCAATCAATCCAGTTCGCTTTGCAGTATCCGAAAGTAGCAGCAACGCAACTTTGGGGGAAATATCAGGCTCGTCAAAAACCTCCTTATGATGAGAAAGGAATTAATATCCATAAGGAAGATTGGGATATTTTGCTTATCTTGGACGCCTGCCGATATGATGTTTTTGCTGATCAAGCCACCATCGCAGGGAACCTCTCAAAGAAACGGTCTCGAGGATCAACAAGTACCGAGTGGATTCGGGGAAACTTTATGAACAGCGAATTTGATGATTTGGTTATTGTTACTGCAAATCCATACTATAAGGAATTGGCTGAAGAAATCGGTTTACAAGTCCATCATTTTGAATGGGTCAGGTCACAAGAGCCAAACACAGCATTGATACCGCCTGAACAGGTTACAGATCGTGTATTGGAGATTGTACACCAATACCCTAATAAACGGATTTTAGCACATTATATGCAACCACATGCCCCTTACATTAGTTCGGATGGAAACACTGACATTTTGACTACACAACTTGCTCGCGCAGTGAAAGATGACCCGAGCATAAAAGAACGGATTAACTCCGCATATCGAGAGAATTTTGACATTGTTCAAAACGCTATTAAGCCGGTCATTGAAGGGAATTATGGAAAAACAGTTATTTCAGCCGACCATGGGGAGATGCTCGTCGAGCCGTTGATCGGAGGCCTTGATGCAACCTCGTTTTATGGTCATCCATATGGCTGCTCTCATGAAAGTGTTAGGTTCGTTCCTTGGCATGTTGTCGCTGGGACTGAGAAACACAGACGGGTGATTAAAAGTAGCCGCACGCGCTCAGTGGTAACAGAGGACGTCAATGAACAACTGCGTGCACTCGGTTATGTGTCCTAAGCGAATCTGACAGTATATACAAAGCACTGTTTAGTTTAGCATCACCGCTGACGTCTGTCCGTTGAGTGACTGGTGCGGTCGCTGTGTGTTATAGTAGTGTGAAAACTGTTCAAGCCATTCTCTCACGCTCGCCCGACTGGCGACCCACGAGTTATGGAAGCGGTCAATTCTCATCTTCAAGATGTGAAACCACTTTTCGATCAGGTTTCGCTCAACTTAGTCGAGTTGACCGCTCAATCCTAATCGAGAGAGGGCAATCAGATAGCCAGCACCATCGGCGAGAAACTCAGCCTCAGCGAGATCGTATTTCTCGGTGAGGCCATGCAGAAACGCAGCGGCTGGATCAGTGCCTCGTCGTCCGAACACTGCGACATCAAGAAGTAATCGTGAGTCTAGGTCTATTGCAGCGTACATCCAAGACTAGACGCCATTGATCTTGACAGCGGTTTCATCAATAGCGACCCGCGACGGCTGCGCCGTCAGCGGGTCTGGAACGGTGTCAGCCAGCCGATGTACCCAGTGCCAGATTGCTTGATGAGAGCGTTTTACACCGATCAGGCGAAGAATCGCTTGTATCTCTCGAAGTGAACAACCGGTCGCGTGGAGGGGGACGGCGAACACCCTGACGGGCGTCGCCGTCCGCCCACGCTCCCAAGCTTCATCTAATTCCATCGCGTAGCACTTTATAAGTAGGTCTGCGAGCATAGTTCCAAACTCACTCTACGACCTGCTCTCTCCTCAAGCTGCGCTACTAGACGGTGCCATTGGAGAATTTATGTCGGTTGTCATGAAGACCGTGATGAAGCAGAGGAGCGGTAGCCAATAAGAAGCCAGATTCGAAGTCTGATTTACAGAGTACGATCAAATCATGAGTGCTAGAACATCAAACCGTCATTTTGCTCTGAGCACAGGAATCCCTCTGTATTAGGATGAAAACTCCATGAGGATCCTGCTGATCCTCACGACCGCGCGCCTCCGAGAACGGGAAGGTGATAGGGTGACAGTCATTTACCGCTATAGAACTATCAATAATTTCTGACACCAGAGTTGCGGACTCATTTGCTTCTTGTATGTACGTGTGCCTGTAGCTATGTAGTGCATATCAGTCCGACTTACGGAACTTATAGAAGACGCGGTTACCCGATTCCTCTTTAAATTCAACTTTGAAACCCGCACTGCAGACCGATTCAATCAGTTCTTTCTGTGTGACGCCGAAATCACAAATCGACGCACGATTACCATCCGTCGGTAGGTGGACTTCACAATAGACGAGCCGGCAGTCGTCGTGCCGAAGACAGGACCACATCCCGTTAATGACAAGCGGCTCAGACCCCTCAACGTCAATCTTCACTACATTTGGCATTGGAAGTTCTCCATCGGCGACACGCTTGTCAAGTGATACTGTCTGCACCTCATGGCCTGTGTCTCCGTCGGTTATCGACGCCTCGCCATATCCGGGCGCGTCCATGTCTGGCCATTCGAAGTTGATTGATCCATCCGCATCTGATACCGCGACAGGCCAGATATCAATGTCGAGGTCATTTAGGTCCGCGTTTGTCTCCAATTGCTCGATATTCGGTGGATATGGCTCGAACGCGACGACTTTACCGGAAAACATTCGCTTCCCGATAAAACACGTATACAGACCCGTATTCGCACCGATGTCGTACACTACATCCGTTTCTCTGAGTTCCGCCAGAATATCCTTGATTTCGCTGACCTCTGCCTCGTACCGTGAAAGCGTTGAGGGCCCCTGTGGCGCGTCGTTGAAGACGAACTTCGCAAAAGTGCCGTCCGCAGAAAGTTTCCGATAGCCTCTGACGTGACTCATCGCCTCGCCGGCTGTATGCCGAATCCCAGCACGAAGCAGCGCGAAAAGTCCATCAGACCTGTATCGCTGGACTGCGTTGTTGAGTAGGCTAATCATTCACAGAAGCCGTTGTTTAACGTATCTCGGGGCGTCGAGGATTGTCTTTTTCAATCCACGCTTCATAACTGATTTTTCAAGATGGTAACGTGGGCTGGCAACTTCAACGATCTTGAATGCACTCCTGTGTGACAAAAACGAGTTCCGAAAGAATGCCCGGAACCGCGAACTCTCGTTGATCTGTCGAGCTGCGGTTTTGAGCCCAACTGCCGGGCGCCCGTGGACGATCTTCGCTTCGCCGTGGAGACTGCCGGGGCAGAACAGCCGCGTGTTATAGTTCGGATCGAGTGTGAACAGATCAATATTTGATTCATAGACCGCTTTCAGAAACGCAGGCTGGTTTTGAACCTCGTTACGCTCCACGCGCCACTTCTGATAAATCTCGTTCCAACGCGTGAATAACTTGTGGACGGCCTCGTTCGCGCGGTACGCGATGACTCCCGTATTGAATTGCGTCCACGGTGCTGGCACACCCTCGACGAGGTCTTGGCTCAGGGGGGATGGTGCGACAGCCAGATCATGCTTGTTGAGTACGTCAAACAACTCTGAAACGTCGGCTGTAAGATACGTATCGGTATCGAGAAACAGCGTCTGGTCGAAAGGGCTCATCTCAGGCGTCAGGTTCGAAGAACTGAAATCACCTGCGAGATCATCGTCGCTCTGAACAATATCGAATAGCTCTGATGAAACTGCCTCGTCAGTTATCAGTGCGATTTCGATATCGGGCATATGGTCGCGGACGCTTGTTGCGGAGTTTCTGGCCTCCGCAAGGTACTGTCTTCCGGTTGCTATGTACAGTATTCCACGTGTCACATTGCATGATTAACTCAGAGAATTAAATAGTTAATGCTAGCCGCCTAGAACCACTGCAGCGTCTCCTCTTCAATCTGCTCGAAAGTTGCTTCGTGTGAGAGGGGCTTATTAAGCGATCTGTCTATCGGAGTCGTTGTAGGCGGCACAGGTCTTCTCAGACATCATGGCGAAGACTTTCTTTTAAGAGACTTATAGTCTAAGACCCTCCGAACTATATTTAACTTTGACAATTTTCGTTCTGATGTAGCCTTAGATATCTACTGTATTCTTTTCTGGGCTAAAATTACACGTCATAGTCAAACAAACTGAAAAAGATCTCTGCATATTTGTATAAATTCGTACTGTGTGTACTTGTTCAATATTAAGGTATATATTAGATACAATAAAATCCCAAGACAGACCAAAATAAGGAGATTCGATAAATTATGGCCAGACATTAGATACATATCAATGAAAATCAGGGTAGAAGCCATAAGAATACTTGCAAGAGCGGGGTAAAATACCAAATGAAGAAACTCAAATAATTCACCTTCTACAATTTGAAGAGCGAGTAGGATTCCTATCGGGAGAGAAATAACGTTTTGGCCTACAATTACATAACCTACTCCGATCACCCCAAAATATTCCGCAGCGGGATAGATAGCTATCGCGATGCAGATGATTTGTATCAATGTCAAATAAGATATATATTCGGGATTTCCAACAGCTTTGTATACTGCTCGAAAGCTATCTATTAGTGCTCTAATAGCTCCCCACAATGCGAGTACCTGTAATAATGGAATTATTGGAGCCCACTGTTCTCCAAACATTATATACACAAATTGAGGAGCGATTACAAATATGCCTGCAGCTACCGGAAATGCAACAATGGATGATAATTGGACAACTCGAAAAAAGCCGGAACGCAATTTTCCTATATCTTCTTGAACTATAGAAAATGTAGGGAAGGCAACTCTTCTAATGATTTGCGTGAATTCTGTAGCTGGTGCATTAGAGTATCTATATGAAATCTGATAATATCCAAGAGCAGATGATGCAAAAAACCACCCAACGAATGCATCGTCTCCATCAACCAAGAAGAAACCTAAAATCGCTTGCGCGAACATCCATTTTCCAAATCCAAACATCTCTTTTGCATATTCAATTTCAAACTCGATTCTCGGACGATACTCAAGAATAAGATATGATAAAATGAACTGAGCAAAGTTCATCGCGGCGATGCCCGCTACCAGGGCCCAGACACTTCGGTAGATAAGAGCGCATCCCACAGCGACCCCTAAGTCAGCCAAACGGGCACTCAACTTATATCCAAACTCCTTATGAAAATTGAGGTCTTTTTGAAAATAGATGATGGCTGGGTTTTGAAACGCCAAGAGCAAATTAGAAGCCCCAATAGCTTGGATAAGAGGCACTGCTCGTGGTTCATTGAAGAGTGCCCCTAGATAAGGGGCAGCGAAGAATGCGATAGCCGCAATCAAGATACCTTGAACTATTTTAACTGTCCAAGCAGTGTTCAGGTATGCATTGATATTCTCTTCTTGATGCTGAATTAATGCCCCGCCAAATCCAAGATTCGAGAACCGTCGAAGCGACGATAGAACCAAAAGTGCAATCCCAAGTAGACCGAACGCCTCCGGAGAAAGCAGTCGAGCGAGAACCACAACCTTCAATAACTGCAACAATCGGCTACTAACATTGATACCAGCAACCCAGATACCTCCTTGAATTGCTTGCTCTTCGGTTGAACTACCTGTAGTCAGCCGCATGTAAATTTGTTTCAAATACCCAATCATATGTGGGTGATTATCAATAACTTCACACTATCTATATCTACAGGTCCTCTGATATATGAGTGTGTATTATTTTGGCTGTACAAGGAGTTCGTCAACATGGTTCGCTAGTTTCTATAAGGACGATACGAAAATTATAGATCTGATTGAACATTTTCTGAAAACTTTCGAATGGTATTTCTATAATATTCTACCTGTTTTGTTATCTGGTCTACAATGTTTTCGTTATGAAGGGCTGTTTCTACTGTGTCTTCGAGCCAATCAAACGTAATACTGTCCACCCGCATATTAAGCTGATCTAAATCAAGTGATGAAATGAAATCATTGTTCTTCGGTCGATATTCTAGAGAGATGAATGGAGTATGCGTACACGCGCTTAGAATGTTGCCGTGCAATCGATCCGCAATAACGAGATCACAAGACGCAAATTCATTAAGTACTGAATCAACATCAGTACCTCACAAAGCATCCTCGGCTAGCTGTTTCTGCGGCCTGAGTTCTGTGTCGAAGCGGTTGTACTGACGGTCTCGACGAGAGAATTACGGACGGATCGACGGAGAGCTGTC